>Ga0209633_10001778_pt1 | contig 21665 bp, 22 predicted proteins | sample Cruoilmetagenom1_FD_187290 | JGI IMG/M metagenome (GOLD analysis project Ga0209633, IMG submission 187290) | Oil polluted marine microbial communities from Coal Oil Point, Santa Barbara, California, USA - Sample 1 (SPAdes) (version 2) | ecosystem: Environmental > Aquatic > Marine > Oil seeps ... | reverse complement strand
AGATACTACTCTAAATGAATTTTTCATTTTTTGTTATATTTTAAGTCTGCAAAAGTACATTTAGATTTCCTAACTTTGTAATCTTAGTTTTAAAAATGATAGAAAACACCTCAATATTAATTACAAGCCAAAAATTAAATTTACAGGATTGTTATGATTTTGTGCAAGATGCTTCTTGTGGTGGTATAGCCCAATTTGTGGGAACGGTAAGAAATAAAACTCAAGATAAGTCGGTTATATTATTAGATTTTTCAACTTATAAACCCATGGCAATTAAAGAAATGCAAAAAATAGCCAACAAGGCTTTAGCCGATTTTGATATTTTAAAAATAGCCATTCATCATGCTGAAGGGGAGTTGAAAATAGGTGATATTCCTGTAATCATTAGTGTTTCGTCTCCTCATAGAAAAGCGGCTTTTGAGGCTTGTCAATTTGCCATTGACACCTTAAAAGAAACCGTGCCTATTTGGAAAAAAGAACATTTTGAAGATGGTGAAGTTTGGGTAAATACACATCCGTAAGAAGATCATCCTAAGTTCCTTCTAGAAAGAAGAAAATTATAATTAAAAAAAAGAAATGAGATTAAGCTTTACTTTCCTATTTATTTTTAGCCTTATATTTTCTTGCAAAAAGGCTAAACCTAATGCTTTCGTAGTTGACAATGTTATCAAAGCTAACATTGTTAAGACTAAAGATTATGCTAAAGAAATAACACACCTTAAAGACTACGCCAAACAACACCACTATAATCAAGATATTGCATTAATGATAGACTATTCTTTACATAGTGGCTATCAACGTTTTTTCGTAGTTGATTTAAAGAACAATGAAATCATTAAAAAAGGGTTGGTTTGTCATGGCGGAGCAAAAGGAAAAAATAATAGTGGAATTCCAACGGTATTTGGTAATGTAAATGAGAGTCATTGTACATCTTTAGGTATGGCAGTTGTTGGTAAAAGAGATTATAGTAGTTGGGGTAAAAATTATAAATATTGGCTTGACGGATTAGAGGATTCAAATACCAATATGCGTAAAAGAGTGGTTGTACTACATGCCTGGGAAGGTGTTGATGATAAGGAAATTTACCCTAATATTTTAGCCGTAAGTTGGGGTTGTCCAACGGTATCTATCCAATTTTTAGATGACTTGGACACTATTTTAAAAGAAAATGAAAAAGTGTTGTTGTATTCTTTTTAAGTTCATTTTCAACTCGGTAATCTTATAATAATTCTTCTGGATTTAATTCTACCAATTTTGCTATGATTCTTAATCTATCTAGGGTTAATTTTGTTTTACCACATTCTAATTTACAATAAGCACGTTGGCTAATACCCAATTGTAAGCCCATATAATCTTGACTATAGCCTTTTTCTAATCTTGCTGTTTTAATCTTTTCAATTGTTTTTTTCATAGTTTAGCTCTTAAGAAGCAGTTTTAAGAAGTAGTTTTAAGAAGTAGTTTTAAGAAGTAGTTTTAAGAAGTAGTTTTAAGAAGTAGTAAATGATTTAGCTTGATTAACTAATATATATTACTACTATTTATACTCTTATAAGTGCTTATACTTTCTTAAAATAATTCACTCGCGACAGTTCAAATATATACTTTTTTAAATACAATTGCAAAGAACATAAGATTTTTGTATACCTAAAAGTTCTAATTTAGAACTTTTAGGGTATTGTATGGTATAATTATTATTTTGATGTTTGTAGAATACTTTTGCAAAAGTTGGATAATTCAATAAAATGAAATCCCCAAAAGGTCAGAATAACTAAAAACAGTGACTTTAAAACCTGTAATTAGTAACATTAAAACAAATTTATCATGAATAAAATGAAAAAAATTATAATAATCCTTACTGTTATGTTTAGCTTTGCTTATGCTGGCTCTGCACTTAATAACGAAGAAGCTGTTATGAATTCAGGCAATAATGAAGTTATTCCTGTCATTGAAAATACAGGATTTATTTCTGAAGTCCCAGTTTTTAAACAAGTTCCTTGTTCAAATGTCTTTGATGTTTGTGACACAGTTTTTCCTAATGACTTCGGATTATTTGATGCTTGTATGGTAGTAAACGGCTGTTAGAAATAAACTAATTTTCTTTGAAAATCTAAACATATTTAGTAAATTACAATTTTTTATTTACTAATAAAAGTTTCATCTACTACTTGAATTTAGATTTTCAAAGAAAAATTTCAAAGAAAATTATGAAAAAAATTATTCAAAAATTATTACTGTTTTTTGCTCTTTTTTTTATGAATTTTGTTATTGGGCAAAATCAATCAGGGCAAATTACATATATAGGCTCTCTCACTCAAAAATATATTGATAGTGCTATGATAGACATTAAAACCAAAAAAGAATGGTCAATGTCTCTTAAACAAACATATGCCGAGTTTATTAAGAATGCCAAAGATATTGAGTTAATTTTAAAATTTAAAAAGAATGAATCTTATTACTATGGTATCCAAAATCTTGAAATGGAAAATGGCTATAATTTAACTGAAGGCAAAATAAGTATCACGCCTTTTTACACGAATAATTCTTTGAATAATATAATTGAAATAAACAATCGAGTTGGCAACATTTCACATAAATCTCTTAAATGGGAAGTAACTGAAAAAACTAAAAAAATCGGAAAATATTTATGTTATCAAGCAATTGCGACAGAAGAACTCTATAGTAGGAAGGGGTTTTTTTACAACGAAAAGGTAATAGCTTGGTTTGCACCCAAGATTCCTTTAAATTATGGTCCAAAATACTATAAAGGATTACCTGGCTTAATTTTAGAAATTAACAAGAAAGAGTATTCAATTATTGCATCTAAAATTAGCTTAAATCCTACAAAAGAAGTTAAGTTTAAAGTGCCAAAAATAGAGAATGTAATATCCAGAGAAGAATCCTATAAAAGATATAAAGAAATGATTGAAGAAAGAAAGAAAAATTAATTATACTCCACTCCAAAAATTATATTTGATTATTAATAAAAAAAATGTATAAAACTAAAATAATAATACTATTATTATTTTTTAAATTTTATGGGTACTCTCAAACAATTTTAAAAGGTACCGTAAAAGACAGTTTACAAGTGCCTCTATCTTATGCAAATGTAATTGCAAAACCTCAAGATTCTCTTAAACAATTGCTGTATTCTATAACGGATGAACAAGGACGTTATAAAATTACCTTAAAAAAAGGGAACTATACTATTACAATAAGTTATATGGGGTTTAATACTTATAGTTTTGAATACAGTTCAATAAAAGATACGACTAGAAATGTTATTTTAATAGAACAAGATAATAGGTTAGAAGAAGTGTTTGTTGAACTACCTGTAACGGTAAAACAAGACACTATTATTTATGACACAAACAAGTTCATAACAGGTGAAGAACGTAAGCTAAAAAATGTACTTAAAAAATTACCTGGAGTTGAAGTTGACAAGGAGGGTACGGTAACAGTACAAGGAAAAAAAGTCACAACAATGTTGGTAGAAGGTAAGAAGTTTTTTGGAGCAGGAACTAAACTAGCGGTAGAAAATATTCCTGCTAATGCTATTGAAAGAATTGAAGTGTTAGATAATTATAATGAAATAGCTTTTTTAAAAAACTTGTCAGATAGTAATAATATGGCAATGAATATTAAATTAAAAGAAGAAAAAAAAAGGTTTGTTTTTGGTGATGTAGAATTGGGTAAAGGAAATCAAGAATTTTACCGTGCTCATAGCAACCTTTTTTACTACAGCCCCAAAACAAATCTTAATTTTATAGGAAACCTTAATAATACAGCCGAAAAGACATTTACTTATAAGGACTACTTAAATTTTCAAGGAGGGATAAATGCGGTTTTTAAAAGAGGTAATTCTATTTTTAAAACATCAAATAGTGATTTTTCACAGTTTTTAGAAACAAGAGATTTAACTAGTAGTAAGAATAAGTTTGGGGCATTAAATATTAGCCAAGAAGTTAATAACAAACTCAATGTTTCTGGTTATAGTATTTTTTCTCACTCCAAAGAGAAAACATTTGAACAGTCTATAAATCAATATAATACTTTTGACGAAACAAAAAATATAAAAACAAATGCTAAAAATATATTAGGAATTGGAAAGCTAACTTTTGATTATACACCAAATTTAAAAGAGCAATGGTATTTTAATACGCAATTTAAAAAAACTAATTATATATATAATAGTAATATAAATTCAAATATAGATATTACAAATAGTAATTTTTTAATAACAAAAGAATTGGTAGCTACATATTTTAATCAAAACATAGAATGGCATAAAAGAGCATCAAAAAAGCATACATATTCCTTTATTGCAGATTTTACGTTTGATAAAAATAACCCCATAATATTTTGGGAAAGTAATAATCCTATTTTACAAAATCTAATTCCTGCTACTAGTCAATCGATTTATAAACTCAAACAATTAAAAGAAACTAAAAGAAATAATTTTGAGGCTGTTTTTAAGCATTATTGGGTATTAAATAAAAAAAAACATATTTATTCAACTATTGGAAACACTTTTATAAAACAACACTTCTTAACTAATGATAGCCAAATATTAGCCGATGGGACGATTAATAATTTTAACAACACAGATTTTGGAAACGATTTAGATTTTAAGTTATATGATTTTTTTTTGGGGATACATTATAAATTTAGAACAGGAATTTTCACGTTTAAACAAGGTTTATTTGTACATTCTTATAAATGGGAAATCAATCAACAAACAAAAGTCAAAAAAAATAAAATAGTTATTCTTCCTGATTTTTTAGCTAAAATAGAATTTAATAAATCAAAAAAAATAAATTTTAATTACAACCTTAAGACTTTATTTTCTGATGCTTCAAATTTTGCAAGCCAATTTTATTTGCAGTCATATAATTCAGTTTTCAGAGGAAATGAAAACTTAAAAAACGAGTTGTACCATTCGGCAATATTGAGATACAATCAATTCAAAATGTATCGTGGCATTTCGCTATTTGCAAATATTAGTTATATTAAAAAAGTTAAAGGAATAAAAAATACAGTAAATTATCAAGGCGTAAATCAATATTTAAGTCCGATTCTAATAAAAAATCAAGAAGAAAAATGGAGGTTCAGTGGAAACCTTAGGAAGAAAATTAAAAATATAAAATTTAGTATAGGTTTAAATTATGTTACATCTAAATATCTTCAAAAAACAAATGAAATTTTTGAAACAAATAAAAATAATACTACTATAATTAAATTGTCGGCTAAAACGCTTTATGATGATTTTCCAACCATAGAAGTGGGATTTAATCGAAATATTAGTACTTATACATTAAGTAACAGTGAGACTGAATTTATAACAGATGAACCTTTTATTAATATTGATTATGATTTTTTTAAAAGATTCATTTTTAATTTTGAATACACAAGATACAATTATAAAAATAATACTTTTGGTTTAAAAAACACATATGAAATAGCCAATGCAATTATTTCTTATAAAAAAGAAAATAGTGCATGGTCATATAAGATTACAGGAAGCAATTTATTTAATACAACATTTAAACAAAGGAACAGTTTCTCTACTTATCTAATATCTGATACTAAAACCCACATCTTACCAAGAGTTGTAATATTAAGTATAGTTTATAATTTGTGAAAATTCACAAACTCTTTCTGTTTTGATTCCCCAAAATATTTATTTTGACTCAAATTTAATCTCTATAGGTTTAAAACCCCTTAAACTATCTCCATCTTCTTTAACAAAAAAGATGCATTCATATTTTTACAGATGCCCGTTTTTAATTGATAATCAAAATGGAGTTCATCATTAATGATTTCGGCATCAAAATAATAATTCTTAATCTCTGAGAGTTCTTTTTCAATTTCACAAAGGCTTAAATCGTGCGTAGCAATAATTCCAGTTGAATTTGATGCTACCAACTTCTGAACAAACTTTTTTGAACCAATAGCTTTATCGGTACTATTTGTCCCTTTTAAAATCTCATCTAAAATAATAAAATAACGTTCTGACTTTATCTCTTCTACAATAAATTTTAAGCGTTTTAACTCCGAAAAGAAATAGGACTCATCATCCGCTAAGGAGTCTGATGTTCGCATACTGGTAATCAATTTTATAGGCGAATATTCAAATTTTTCAGCACAAACCGGCATACCTATATTGGCCATAACAATAGACAAAGAAACAGTACGTAAAAAAGTGCTTTTCCCTGCCATATTAGCTCCGGTAATGATAAAAAATTGTTGATTGTCAATGCTAAAATCATTATCAACTCTATTGACCGCTTTCAATAATGGATGACCAAGCTCTTGGGCAGAAATTACTTTTCCATCAGCATTTATTTTAGGATAAACATAATTAGGGTGGTTAAAAGCAAAATTAGCCATAGCATTTTGAGCATCAAAAAAGGCAATTACCTTAAACCAATTTTCTACCTTGGATCCATAACTATTTATCCATTGTTCTATGTGATATACTTGCTGCAAATCTCTTAGAAAAAAACCATTACCAATAACACCCATGATCATGTTATTTCTTTGATCTAAAGCATCTAAAAAAGTAGAGAATTTCTTAAAAATTAAGGATGCCTTTTCTTTTTCGGTTTGTATGGCGAATTGTTGTTCCTTTAAAATTTTTGAGTTAAATGTAATGCCTTCTATCTTATCTAATAAAATATGATATTGCTTAAATGTATCCTTAGCCTTATCAGCATCAGCATAAATCTTATTGACCTTTTTTAAATAAAAAGCTGCAATTGCTAATCCCACAAAAAACCATCCTACTAAAAAATGATAAACTATAAAATTAAAAATCACCAATGCTGTCAATAGCAATGAGATTATAGAAAATATTTTAGGCAAGAAGGATATAAAATTGGGAAAAACCGATTTATAATGATGTATCCAGTTAACAATGTCTTGTGCAGGATGTTGTACTTTTACTAAACTTGCTATGGCCGAAAACTCTTGTCGCCATTTTGCTAATGCCGCCAATTCTTGAATTCCGTTTTGCTTTTCTTTAATGTGTGTTATATCATTTAAGGTCAGTTGTTCAGCAAAAGTTGTTTTACCCTCATTGGTTACCGTTCTATTGGTATACTGAAAAAACGAACCTTTGCCAAACAAATCTATGTCATAGCTATATACATGTTTAGGGTTGATAAATTCTTTGCCTTCATCTAAAGATAAAAAATTACCCTCTAGTACCTCTATTTCAGTAGTATTAATAGCTATTAATTTATTGGTAAAATCTTTTTGATATTGTAAATTAGTGTGTCGTACTATTAAATATATAAACAAGGCGATACCCAATACGGCAATAGGAACGATTATTTGAAAATTTCCAAAAAAGAAATAAACGCTTATTATAATAGCTACAAACAAGAATAATCGAATGGTACTAGATACAGCTAATTTCTTTTTTATGCTTATCAACTTTTGCTCAAATTTTGATTTTTCAGCAGTATAAAATTCTAAAGGTTTTGGCATTTAATTTAATAATTTTGTATTCCTCCTTGAAGACTTAACACCTTAAGATGAGGATATTTTTCTTTAATTTTTAATGTTGCAGTATAACTGGTTATCCCTTTTTGGCAAACAATGATATAATTATTATTCGGAATAAGATCTATGAGCTCGAGGTTTAATTGCGATAAAGGTATTTGCTCTTGTATTAAAAAAGGATAATCAAAGGTGTCATCCTCAATAACAGAAATAATACATAAACCCTTTGCTTTTAGATCGTTTTCCTGTCCGGACAAATTATCTGAGCCTTTATTTAACAACTCTTTTAATTCGTTTGCTGTAATGAGCAAGGATGTGTCTTGTACTTCACAAGCAGCATCAAAATAGGGCTCTTGTTCAAAAAGTTGTTGAACCATTGCTTTTGTAAAGACCTTTTTCAGCTTCATTTTGTATTGAGAATTCTCTAAACTATTATAGATCAACAACCAATCTATCAATGGTTTTCCAATATGACAAACCAATTTTAATACTTCATTCGCTTGCATTAATCCAATTATTCCAACTATAGTATTGAGCGTTCCAATTTCAGAACAATTAGGAATAGCCTCTTGAGAAATTTCAGGAAATGCATCGCGTAAGTTGGCACTGAAATCACCATTTTCTTGAGCTATATTAAAACTTGCAATATAACCGTCAAATTTATAAAGTGATCCATAAATCAAAGCTTTGTCTTTCAATACACAAGCATCATTTAGCAGATATTTTATCGGAAGACTATCCGTACAATCTAGTACAAAATCGGAATCATTGATTGCATCAAAAACACTGCTTTTTGAAATTGCAGTAGTACTATAACTTACCTTAACAAAAGGTGTAATTTCTTTAATATGATCTGCTAAGACTTCTGCTTTGGGTTTACCAATATTATTCGTTTTATAAAAAACCTGCCTGTGTAAATTTGAAGCATCAACTACATCATAATCTACTAAATGAATCGTGCCAATACCACTTGCAGCTAAGTAGACAGCAGCAACACTACCCAGACCTCCGCATCCTACAACAATGATCTTAGTCTGCAATAATTTTTGCTGACCAGTTTCACCAATTTCGGCAAGTGTGGTTTGACGTTTATAGATTTGCTGTTTTGTTGTTTTCATAAGTTATTTCGCAGCGTTTCGTGAAGAATCACAAAGGTACACAGAGTAATTATAATTATTGCACATTTTTATACTTCTAAAGAATTAATTCTTTTCCTTTTTCATTTAAGGCGATAAATCCATTTTTAAAAGAATAATAATCGCTTAGGTTTTTTAGGTATTGAAAATATTGCATATCTCCGAAGCCATAAACAGTTTCTTTTCGTTGCCAAAACAACAGTTCCCTAACGATCATTTTTTTGTCAGAAACTCCCAAACTGATAATTTCCAATATTTTATTTTCAATTTGGTTTAAACCATTTTGGCTTGGAAATCGTTGTAAATGTTGATCTATAGCCAATTGAAAATAAGCAAACTTTTGATTTTTATTAAAATTAAATACTCTATATTTTTTAGGATCATTTTCAACATATAAATGCCAGCATTGTTCGGCAAAAAGTAAATTACTTCGAGATAATTTTATTTTGTTTTGATAAAGCCTTTGATAGGTTTTGGACGAATAATCTGCTAAGGTTTGTAATTTTTCTTTCCCTTTTTCCTTTCCTGTACAAACCAAATAATAATTCACTTTTTTTATATAATATTTCAGTAAATAGGCAGCTAAAGCCATCAGATTCACCTGGCAAAATAAATCAAATTCAAACCATAAAACAATTTCATCATATTGAGAAATATCCTCAATTTTGACCAGTTCTTTTATGGTGTTATCAAAGTATTCCAATTTAGAAACACCCAATTCATTTTCAAAGTATTCATACCTTTTTACCCAAAAAGCATCACTCCCCACATCATTTATTACAGGGCCCTCACAAAGCATTTCTCTCCAGACAATAACATCACCTTCAATGTCACTTTGTTTTAAAATTTCTGATGTGCTATCACCATTGAGAATATGTAGTGATTTAACCATTTATCTTTTTTAAAGCATCTTCAAATTCATCCGGCGTATTTATATTTGCGATGAGTTGGTCATCTACTTCAATAATTTCAACATCTGAATTGATCAATACTTTTCTTGGACAGGAGTACCCTTGAGCCAAATAACTTAATAAAACAGGGTAAGCTTTGGGCTCATAAATTGTAATTAAAGGTTCTACAAATGGTTTTGATTTTCCTTTAATGGCTGTGGCTATTTTTTTGGGGTTTCTTTTTTGTAATAATAACTTTATCACCTCTGCATTTACAAAAGGTAAGTCGGTTGCTAAGACCAACCATGCTTTATTTGGATTGTACTGAAAAGCAGAACAAATGGCTCCAAAAGGGCCTAAACCAACAAACGTATCTCCAATAATTTTATCACCTTCTGTTTTTTGATCTTGAGCAACAGAAACATAGGTTTGCATTAAATGCTCTTCTAATAACTTTACTGCAAAATCGCGTTGCGGTGTACCATAATAATTCAATTCCGTTTTATCTTTGCCCATTCTAGTACTTTTGCCACCGGCCAAGACCAATCCTTGAACTGGGGCAATTTTTTCTTGTATGAGATTGTTGATGTGTTTTGAAATAGCAACAATATCATCTATATGATAACATTTTAAATTTTTAATGGTTGGATATCTTTTTACTAAAAAATCGAAATACTTCGAGTCCTTATTCAACTTTACCACAAACTGAATGCGATTTAATTGCTCTAATCTTTTTAAAACAGAGGCTTCTTTTTGATCATCTAAAATTAAGATTTGTTTTTCACCTTGATAATGATTGCCATTTATAAAAACTAAATCATATTGAGATAAGCGAATGCGTTCGTTGAATTTATTAATTTCTGATGCTGCATTTATTGTTAAACCACCGGAATGCTGAAAAGTGAAACTGTCAACAATTGGACTGGAAATTTCATCAGAATGTGATGCATCAAAATATGCAATTTTTGCTCTTTTTTGGAGAGTTTTACTCGTTTTTTGAACAAAATCGGCAATTATTGAGCATTTTGTGCCTAAAATGGCAATTTCATTAAATGCAAATTTTTCATTTTCTCTTGCCGATAACTTGCTGTGTTTTTGATGTTTTGTTTGCATGTTTTATTTATAAATTCCTGTGATTACGAAGACCTAAAAATATTTAAACTTTTCTTAAAAACATTAAAATGTCTGTGGCAATCTCATTATATATAGTTATAGATTCTTCACTTCATTACATTGCGATCTGAATGACAAAACTATGGATTTTTATAATCTGACTTACCGCCGGTCTTTTCCAATAACATTATATCCTTAATCACCATTTTTTGTGAAATGGCTTTGCACATATCATATACAGTAAGACCAGCCACAGATGCTCCTGTTAATGCTTCCATTTCTACACCCGTTTTGCCTTCCATTGCTACAGTACATAAGATTTCAATATACTCATTATCTAAAATATTAATGATGATATCCACACCATTTATAGCTAAAGGATGACACATAGGAATTAAATCAGCTGTTTTTTTAACGGCTTGAATTCCTGCAATGATTGCGGTTTGAAAAACCGGCCCTTTTTTTGTGATTAATTCGTCACCTTTAAATTGAGCAATGATTTCAGAACCCAAATACATTAATGCCCTTGCTGTAGCTTTACGTTTGGTGATTTTTTTATCACCCACATTTACCATTTTAGGCTGGTTCTTTTTATTGATATGTGAAAATTTGTTCATTTAAATATTTTAACAGTTCTCACAGGTTTTCAAAACCTGTGAGAACTAATTTACCTATACATAATCAAAGGAAAAACTTCCCCTTTTTTAAACTCATTTCTATCATCTGGAAATTCTAAAAACCCATCGGCTAAGGCTAAATTAGCTAAATCTCCCGAACCATTACCCGTAACCGGAGTTGCATATAGCATACCATTGTTGTTTTCTAACTTGACTTGTAAAAAATAGGTAAGTTCAGGTTTGAAAAAATAATCTTCAGACAAAATAGCCTTTTGCCGATTTTCATATTCAATTTCCTGTGATTTTTTAAACCAAGGATAAAAATATTTAACACAGCCTACAAATGTAGAAACAGGATTACCAGGGAAAGCAAAAACAACCGTATGAGATTCTTCGCTCCGTTCCACTCGCTCTGAATGACATTCATCTCCATCCTGCTCACTCATGCCAAAAGGCACAGCGTACCCGAACCAGAAGGGTTTTCCAGGTCGCTGTTTTACTTTATGAAAAAGTTTTTTTACGCCCAATTCATCCAAAACTTCTGGTAAATAATCATATTTACCTTTACTGACAGCTCCGCTAAAAAGTAAGACATCATAAATGGTTAAAAATTGTTCAATTCTTTGCTTTAATAATGGCTTATCATCTGTTATGTGAGCGGTATCTGCGTTTATTTTTAAATCTTGTAATAATGATACTAAATTATAAGAATTACTTCTTCGTATTTGATGAGTTAAAGGTATTTCTGAAACTTCAACCAACTCATCTCCCGTAGAAATTATCATTACTTTAGGTTGCTTTGCCACTTTAACCAAAGATTTTCCAATAGTAGCAAAAACACCTATTTCAGCAGGAGAAATAATAGTATTTTTTTTTAGCAATCGCTCATTATTAGTTCGGTCTGCTCCTTGTAAATGTACATTTTGCAGTCGCTTGATTTCATCCAATTCAACAGTAGCTTTTCCATTTTTTATACTGATCAATTCATAGGGAATTACAGCATCAACATTTTTTGGTAGCACAGCACCTGTCATTACTTCAATACAATGTTCAGTGTCTTTTAGAGTTAATTGTGTACTTCCGGCAGCCTGTATATTTTCTATACCAAACACTCTGATCCCTTTTGTAAAAGTGTCATATGAAACCGCTATACCATCCATGCTTACACGGTTAAAAGGTGGAAAATCTCTATCGGCAAAAATATCTTCTTTTAAGATACGTCCTAAAGATTCTAAAAATGGAATTTCTTCAGTACCGAAATTTTCGGTATTATCTAATATTATATCTAATGCTTGTTTTGATGTGATCATTGTAATGAATTCAAAATTAAAAAATCTGATAATACTTTCTCTTTTTGAGAAATGTCTAAAGGAAAAAGGGAATTACCCGCCAATTGTAGACATACTTTCAGAAACATTATTGTTATTTTTTCTATTGGCCTCAGCTATAAATCCGTTTTTGGGCTTTTCTTTCACTATAGATAAAAACAATTGTTTTAGATCTTCATTACTGGCTCCTTGACGGATAAAATCTCTAACATTAAATACTCCATCATCAAATAAACAATTTTTAAACAAACCCGTTGAAGTAATTCTTATTCTGTTGCAATCATTACAAATGGTTCTTGTAAATGCAGGAATAATACCGAATGAACCTTTATAATTCGGAATTTCAAAATTGCGAGAAGTAGAAGATTTATCTGATCGCAGCGGTGTGATATCCTTATACTGAGATTGAATTAAATCTAATATTTTGGTGTAGTTCCACACCTCTTTAGTTGCTCTTTGCCCAACACCATTAAAGGGCATTTCTTCTATAAAGCGTACCGCTAAATTTTTATGCTTGGTCAATTCTATAAAATCAATAATTTCATGGGTATTTACCCCAGATTGCACTACAGTATTCAGTTTTAATTTAAGCTTGCTTTTTTCTAATGCTTCTAATGTTTTATATACCTCATCAAAAACATCTCTACGGGTAATTTTTGCGAAATTTTCAGAAGATAGACTATCTATGCTTAGATTAATAGTTCCGATTTTTAAAGCTTCTAACTTAGAAATATGTTTAGCAATCAATGCCCCATTTGTAGTGATATTTATTTCATCAAGTTTATCATTAAACGATAACATTTCTAAAAATCCCACAAAATCTTTACGGACAAAAGGTTCACCACCGGTTAATCGAACCTTATTGACTCCCAACTCACTCAACACACGTGTTATACGATACATTTCTTTATAAGTAAGCAATTCTTTTCTATCGACAATATCAATACCATGGGCCGGCATACAATATTGACAACGCAGATTACAACGGTCTGTAACTGCCAAACGCAAGTATGTTATTTGTCTACCAAACTTATCTGTTAATGTATCCATTTCTATTTTTTAATGGGGACGCAAGTTACGAAGATTTTAAATGGTTTTTTGTTAAACCTATACGGTTTTTAAAACCTTATATCTCTTTGTTTAATTTATAATATATAAGGTTAGGCTCCAAGCTTTAGCAAGGAAAGTCCTTGCTATCGTAATCTAAGTTATATAGTTACAAATATTATAGATTATGAGTCTCACTAATGCGGAAGGTGTTTTTTAGTGGCATGATATAGAAATGCACCAAAAAGTGCTCCTATAAGCACAATAACAATTGCGGCTGCACCTCTACCTAAGAGAATAAACATAGGTCCGGGGCAGGCACCTCCTAATGCCCAACCGAGTCCAAAAATAATACCTCCAAACATATTTCTTTTAAAACCTTTCTTTTTAGGATCTACGTGAATTTTATGCCCAAAGTATGTTTTAATAATACCTTTTTTAAATAATATCATTAGTATTGAACCCAATACTACTGCAGAACCAATAACACCGTACATATGGAATGATTGAAATTTAAACATTTCATAAATTCTGTACCATGAAATTACTTCGGCTTTACTTAGTATAATTCCGAAAAAAATACCAACTATTAAGAATTTTATATTTTTCATTTTTTTCAGATTTAAAATATTAAGGGTAATAGTAACCAAGTCATAATTAAGCCACCAATAAAAAATCCAATCACAGATATTAATGAGGGTATTTCTAAATTACTTAAACCAACTATACCGTGTCCGGATGTACATCCGCCGGCATAACGCGAACCGAACCCTACCAATATTCCGGCAATTATTAAAATAAGGAACCCTTTAAGAGAAAACATGGTATCCGTACTAAAAATTTCATCCGGTAAATATTGAGCCCCGGCATTTTGGAAGCCTAAATCGGCTAAATCTTGCACGGCCTGTGGGTTAATAGCCACTACTTCGCTTGGTGTAAGCCATTGATAAGTAATAAAACCACCAATAACAGTACCTAGAATAAACATTAAATTCCATGTGTTTTTATGCCAGTCAAATTTGAAGAAATCGACTATTTTTCCGGCACCACCTATAGCACAAATGGTTTCTAAATTTGACGATACACCAAACTTTTTTCCTAAATAGAACAATAAAAACATAACTAATGTAATTAAAGGGCCAGCCACATACCAAGGCCAAGGTTGTAAAATAAAATCCATAATAAATGCTTTATTTTTTTTAAATGTAATAAAGAAACGCCTTAACAAAGTAACAAAAGTTACATTGCTAGTATTCTAATACTTCAATTCTATTTCTGTGCAGTTTAATTTTTTTATCATTTTCAAATTGTTTAAGTAATCTGGAAACGACAACTCTAGAAGTATTCATATCATGAGCAATTTCTTGATGTGTAGTAAATAATGTAGTATCACGCATAATTTTTACCTTATCTGTAAGGTACTTATACAAACGTTGGTCCATTTTCATAAAAGCCAAGGTATCAATGGCTTCTAACATTTCTGATAGTCGAATATTATAGCTGTCAATTACAAAATTTCTCCAAGATTTATACTTCACCAACCATTCTTCTAATTTTTCAATGGGAATAAATATAATTTCAGAATCTACTTCAGCCACTCCTCTTACCTTACTTTTAGAAGTTTGTAAGCCACATCCAAATGTTATGGTACAAGTATCACCTCGTTCTAAAAAATACAGAGCTATTTCATCACCTTTAGTGTTTTCATGACTTATTTTAATAGCACCAGATAATATTAAAGGAATTTTATCAAATTTATCACCAAGATCTAATAACAACTCATTCTCTCTAACCTTCTTAAAAGTGCCTACTTTTGTGATCTCTTCAATTAATTCATCCTCAAAAACGACATTGTAATATTCTTTTAATTTTTCTCTAATCATTATTTAGAATAATTTTAAATTGGGGACAAGTTACTTAATTTTTGTAGTATTATTCAGATAATCAAATATTATTTTAGTAGCTCCTATATTATTTAGAATGTAATGCTGTGCTAATTTTCCTTTCATTTCTAATTTTTGATTATCCGTAAATAATGATCTTAATTCTGAAGTTAATTCTGAAGTATTATTAACCACCAAACACGCCTCTAGTTCAATCAGTTCTTTAGCTTCGTTAAACTTTTTATAATTTGGACCAATAATAATAGGAACACCAAAAGTAGCAGGTTCTAAAATATTATGAATGCCTGTACCAAAACCGCCTCCAACATAAGCAATATCTGCATATTTATATATTTGAGTTAATAAGCCTATAGCGTCTATTATCAACACTTGAAATTGACTAATTTCCCGATCGGCTATCTCAGAATATAAAACAACTTCTTTAGAAATACTTTGTTTTAATTTTTCTATATTTTTTTGATAGATATTGTGTGGAGCTATAATAAATTTTTGATTTTCTGTTGTTTTATTATTGATATAGCCTATTAATAATTCTTCATCTTTTGGCCATGTGCTACCCGCAATTAGAATCGTTTTATTATCCTTAAATTGTGCAATAAAATCCAGATCTATTTTTTGCTGTGTTACCTGATAAACCCTATCAAAACGAGTATCTCCACTAAGCGTAACATTATTAAAACCTATTTTTTTTAATAATTTTTCAGAACGCTCATTTTGTACAAAGAAATGATCAAAGGTTTGTAATGATTTTCTCATCCAGGCTCCATACCATTGAAAAAATGATTGATCTTCTCTAAAAATGGCTGATACCAAAATTGTTTTAATTTTTTGTTGTTTTAATGCTCTTAAAAAATTTGGCCAAAATTCATACTTCACAAATATGGCTATGGAAGGTCTTACTATTTTTAAGAATTTCTGAACATTTCTTTTTGAGTCTAAAGGTAAATAAGTAACTAAATCTGCCAACGAATAATCTTTTCTTATTTCATAACCAGAAGGAGAAAAAAAAGTAATCAATATTTTGGCATTCGCATATTCTCTTTTGCATTTTTCTATAATAGGTCTTCCTTGTTCAAATTCACCTAAAGAAGCACAATGAAACCAAATTACTTTATCCGTAACTTTAAAATGATTGTTTAATTGAATGAATATATCTTTTCTGCCAGTTAAAAAAAGGGCTAATTTTTTATTAAAAATTGCAATAATTTTTAAGATAAAACCTGCAATAGTTATAGCTATGTTATAAAAAAAATACATCTGAATGCTAAAATATAAATTTAGAAGCACTAGAGTTAAATATTTTGTATTTTTGTTCGTTAATTGAAATAAATTATATTCTATGCAACCAATTCAAATGGTTGATCTTAAAGGTCAATATCAAAAAATTAAAAACCAAATAGATGTCTCTATTCAAAATGTAATAGATTCCACAGCTTTTATTAATGGTCCAGAAGTCAAAGCTTTTCAAAAAGAGTTAGAAGAATATTTAGATGTAAAACATGTAATCCCCTGTGCCAATGGTACAGATGCTTTACAAATTGCAATGATGGCATTGGGCTTAGAGCCAGGTGATGAAGTAATTACGGCCGACTTTACTTTTGCTGCAACCGTTGAGGTTATTGCCGTATTAAAGCTAACACCAATACTTGTGGATGTTGAAAAAGACACTTTTAATATAGATATTGAAGCACTTAAAAAGTCTATTACACCCAAAACGAAGGCCATTATTCCTGTGCATTTATTTGGCCAATGTGCGAATATGGAGGCGGTCTTAGAAATTGCAAAACAGCATAATTTATATGTTATTGAAGATACTGCACAAGCTATTGGTGCCGATTATAGCTTTGCTAATGGTAGTACAAAAAAAGCAGGTACTATTGGAGATATAGGAACAACATCCTTTTTCCCTTCTAAAAATTTAGGTTGTTATGGTGATGGCGGAGCTATTTTCACCAATAACGATGATTTGGCTCATAAACTTCGTGGTATCGTAAATCACGGTATGTACAAACGTTATTATCATGACGAAGTTGGTGTAAACTCAAGATTAGATAGTATTCAAGCTGCAGTTTTACGTGTAAAATTACCTCTTTTGGATACTTATTGCAATGCCAGACGAAAAGTTGCTGAACATTATAATCACGCATTTTCTAATACTACTAATCTTACTACGCCCATTACAAGTTCTTTTACAACACATGTATTTCATCAATATACGTTAGTTCTTCATGGTATTGATAGAGGTAAATTACAACAACATTTATCAGATAAGAATATTGCATCTGCTATTTATTATCCTGTACCTCTTCACAGTCAAAAAGCATACACTGATACTCGATATAATGAAGATGATTTTAGCGTGACCAACGAATTGTGTAAAACGGTTTTATCCTTACCCATACATACCGAGTTTGAAGAAGATCAATTGAAATATATTACGGATGCTGTTTTAGAATTTTGTAAATAATAATTATGGATGGATGTTTAAAAATAACTACACTGTTAATTTTTTTAATAGGTGTAATTGTATATAACCCCAAAATAGGTGTTGGATTATTATTATTAATGATTTTAAAAACTCGTATTTTAAACAAAAAATAATGAAAAAAGTTTTAGTAACGGGTGGTTTAGGCTTTATCGGATCGCATACTGTAGTTGAATTACAAAATAAAGGCTATGATGTTGTAATTATCGATGACCTTTCTAATTCAAGCTTGGAAGTTTTAGATAGAATTATATCTATAACCGGTAAGAAACCACTTTATGAAAACATAGACTTAAAAGATCAAGCGGCAGTTCGGAATTTTTTTAAAAAACATAATACTATTGCAGGAGTTATTCATTTTGCAGCATCAAAGGCTGTAGGAGAAAGTGTTGATAAACCTCTTGATTATTATCACAATAATATTTCCACTCTCATTTATCTCTTAGAGGAGATGAGAGCGAATAACATCAATAATATTATATTTAGTTCCTCTTGTACGGTATATGGACAAGCTGATAGTATGCCTATTACAGAGAGTGCTCCTTTTAAGCCTGCAGAGTCACCTTACGGAAATACCAAAAAAATGGGTGAAGAAATTATTTTTGATACTACTAAAGCATCAGATTTAAATGCGATAGCGCTAAGATATTTTAACCCTGTTGGAGCTCATGAAACTGCTAAAATTGGTGAATTGCCTATTGGAGTACCACAAAATCTGATTCCATATGTTACACAAACTGCAGCCGGTATTAGAGAGCAACTTTCTGTTTTTGGTGGTGATTACCCAACAGCTGATGGTACGGCAATTAGAGATTATATTCATGTTGTAGATCTGGCAAAAGCACACATCATTGCTATGAAAAGATTGTTAGAAGGAAAGAATAAATCGTTTTATGAAGTGTTTAATATTGGTACCGGAAAAGGAAGTTCAGTTTTAGATGTTATTCATGCTTTTGAGAATGCTACGAACACAAAATTAAATTATAAAATAGTTGACCGCCGAGAAGGAGATATTATTGAAGCATATGCTGATACTTCTTTGGCACAAAATGAGTTGAAATGGAAAGCAGAATTAAGTCTGGAAGATGCTTTATCTTCGGCTTGGAAATGGCAACAAACATTGGAATAAAAATTGAAGTTTAATTAAAAAAATAACCGCCTTTGCGGACTTGAAAAATGAAAAATATATTAATTACCGGAGGAGCCGGATTTATAGGATCTCATGTTGTACGATTATTCGTCAACAAATACCCAAACTATCAAATCTATAATTTAGATGCCTTAACCTATGCTGGTAACCTTGAAAATAATATAGATATTTCAAAAGCCTCTAATTACACTTTTGTCAAAGGCAATATAAAAGATATTGATTTTATTAATAATCTGTTTAAAAAGCATAGATTTGACGGCGTTATTCATTTGGCTGCAGAAAGTCATGTTGATCGCTCAATTACCAACCCTAATGATTTTATTGAAACTAACATTTTGGGTACAGCCAATTTATTAAATGCTTTTCGTGATCTATGGCAAGATAATTATGAAGGTAAATTATTTTATCATGTTTCTACAGATGAAGTTTATGGCTCTTTGGGAAAAACAGGGTTATTTGTTGAAACTACGCCTTACGATCCACAATCGCCATATGCCGCATCTAAAGCCTCTTCTGATCATATTGTAAGGTCTTACGGGAATACCTATAAATTGCCATTTGTTATAAGCAATTGTTCCAATAATTATGGTGCCAATCAATTTCCTGAAAAGTTAATTCCCTTATTTATCCATAATATAAGAAACCGTAAAAGTTTACCCGTTTATGGTGATGGTAATTATACACGTGATTGGCTTTTTGTTGAAGATCATGCTATGGCTATTGATTTAATTTTCCATAAAGGAAAAATAGAAGAAACCTATAATATTGGTGGATTTAATGAATGGACAAATTTGAATCTTATTCATTTACTATGTAAACAAATGGATGAAAAATTAAAGCTCCAGGAAGGAACCTCTGCCAAGCTGATCACATTTGTAAAAGACAGGGCCGGACATGACAAACGTTATGCTATTGATGCTACAAAACTCAATAGAGAACTGGGATGGAAACCTTCTGTAACATTTGAAGAAGGGCTTTCAAAAACTATTGATTGGTATTTAGAGAATGAAGAATGGCTCAACAATGTAACTTCCGGAGCCTATAAAGATTATTATAAAAAAATGTATGATTAATGTGTACTATTAATAAATAGAATCAAATTCTCCATTAAAAGCCATCGTTATATTTGGGGTCTCTTTAGGTTTTCTGCGTTTTAGGGGTATAACTATACTTGCTCCTATAACACCGCCAAACACGCTATATTTAAAGTCATCAGCACTCCTTTCACCATTAAACCATTTAGGGTCAACAACTTCCTTTAAGTACCCTATGGTTGCTGCAGTGGCAGCACCAATAATCCAGGCTTTAAATTTATTATTGGTCTTTTTATAAACAAAATAAGATGTAGCACCACCAACAACGGCTCCAATTATAAAATGCTCAGGATGGCCATTATCAGAAAATATAGATTGGGCATGCACGTTAACAGCTATAAAAAATAGTAATACAATAGCTATTTTTTTCATCTGTTAAAGGTATAAAAAATTATTTAAAAGCATTTAAGCCGGTAACATCTAATCCTGTAATTAATAAATGTATATCATGCGTACCTTCATAGGTAATAACAGATTCTAAATTCATCATATGTCGCATAATCGAGTATTCACCGGTTATCCCCATACCCCCCAATATTTGTCTGGCTTCTCTGGCTATTTTTATTGCCATATCTACATTATTTCGTTTCGCCATAGAGATCTGTGCAGAAGTAGCTCTATCTTCATTTTTCAAAACCCCTAATCGCCAAGCCAATAACTGAGCTTTAGTAATTTCGGTTATCATTTCAGCCAATTTTTTTTGCTGTAATTGAAAGGCTCCAATGGGTTTGCCAAATTGTATGCGTTCTTTAGCATAACGCAAGGCAGTATCATAACAATCCATTGCAGCACCAATTGCTCCCCAGGCAATTCCATATCGTGCAGAGTCTAGACATCCTAAAGGGGCTCCTAAACCTGATTTATTGGGTAATAAATTGGCCTTTGGCACTTTTACATTATCAAAAATTAATTCACCTGTGGCCGAAGCTCTCAAAGACCATTTGTTATGTGTTTCAGGGGTTGTGAACCCTTCCATACCACGCTCAACAATTAAACCATGAATTCTACCAGTTTCATCTTTAGCCCACACTACAGCTACATGAGCAAAGGGAGCATTTGAAATCCACATTTTTGCTCCATTTAACAAATAATGATCGCCTTTATCTTTAAAATTAGTAACCATACCACTAGGGTTCGATCCATGATCTGGCTCTGTAAGACCGAAACAACCCATAAACTCGCCCGAAGCTAATTTTGGTAAATATTTTTTTCGTTGTTCTTCATTACCATATTTATATATAGGATACATCACTAAAGAAGATTGTACAGATGCTGTAGAACGAACACCCGAATCTCCTCTTTCTATTTCTTGCATTATTAATCCATAAGAAATTTGATCTAAACCAGCACCACCATACTCCTCAGGAATATAGGGACCAAAAGCACCAATTTCTGCCA
>Ga0209633_10001777_pt1 | contig 21667 bp, 18 predicted proteins | sample Cruoilmetagenom1_FD_187290 | JGI IMG/M metagenome (GOLD analysis project Ga0209633, IMG submission 187290) | Oil polluted marine microbial communities from Coal Oil Point, Santa Barbara, California, USA - Sample 1 (SPAdes) (version 2) | ecosystem: Environmental > Aquatic > Marine > Oil seeps ... | reverse complement strand
CATTAAGTTTACGGCAGCGTCTACGTCTAGTAAGTTATTATAGCTCAATTCCTTTCCGTGAAGTTTGGAAAACATTTCATCAAAATTTCCAAAATAAAATCCTTTTTGATGTGGATTTTCACCATAACGTAACACCTTCCCGTTAGTTTCACTTATTTTTAAAGCAGCTTCATCGTGATTCTTATTAAAGTAATTAAAAATAGAAGTATCATAATGAGATGAAATATTGAATGATTTTGCCGCGAAATTCTTACGTTGTTCTATAGAAGTTTCACCATTATGTGTTGATATGATTTCTAAAAATTCATCATATTGTTCCATCGAAGAAACACAAATAACATCTTTAAAATTTTTAGCAGCAGCCCTTATCAACGAAATTCCACCAATATCAATTTTTTCAATAATATCTTGTTCAGAAGCACCTGAAGCAACCGTTTTTTCAAAAGGATAAAGATCAACAATTACAATATCTATTTCAGGGATAGTATATTCCTTAAGTTGCGAAACATCACTATCATTTTCACGTCTTGACAAAATTCCGCCAAATACTTTAGGATGCAATGTTTTTACTCTTCCACCAAGAATTGATGGGTACGATGTTAAATCTTCAACAGGTACAACAGAAATTCCTAATTCTGTAATAAATTTTTCAGTACCACCCGTAGAATATATGGTAATACCTAAGGCATCTAGCTTTTTAGCGATTGGCGCTAATCCATCTTTGTGGAATACAGAAATTAATGCGGATGTTGCTTTTTTTTGCTTGCTCATTGGTCGTGTTGTAATGTTTGCCAAAACTACTAAAAGACGCTAATTTAATCACCAAAGACAGGGGTAGAAACAATGAACAATTTATTAACAGTTAACTTTCTATTAAACGTCTGTGGTAATTAATTTGTCCTAAATGATAATTTAAATGCCCGTAAAGATGAATCAAAAAATATTCAATTGTCATTGGTTTTCCAAAGACTTCAATCGGGTACGGATTGTTTAAATCATCTTGACTTAATAATGAAAGTACCTTTTCTATGGTAATCTTTAAAGCATTTATTTGATCAATAATGAGCTTACGCGGAATGTCTTTGTCATTAAATTCATTTTTGCGTTGCCTGATATATCCAGAATTGCCCAAAGTAGCCCCAATAAAATGATTAAGATTTCCAATAAGGTGGATGGTTAAATTTCCACCACTATTTTTAATGTCATTTTCTATTTTCCAAAAAATAGCATCATCTGAATATGCAGAAATTTCTTCTTTTAATCTATTTAGTTCTCTTTTAAAAAGTATAATTAATGATGTAGTCATGATATGGAATTTAGACAGTAGTTAATGGCTCTAATTTAGCAACTTCTTGGCAAACAAACTCCAGTAAAAGCGTATCTTCTTCAGTAAACGTATTTATAGTATGTGAATCAATATCTATTTGTCCAATGTTTTCTCCATTAACTAATATGGGAATTACAATTTCACTCTTTACTTTAATACCACAAGAGATATAGTTTTGCTGTTCTGATACATCTTGAACCACAAAATTCTTATTACTCAAAGCTACTTGTCCACAAATACCCTTTCCAAACGGAATGATAATATGTTCAGTAGGTTCGCCCGAAAATTGTGCTAATTTTAGCTCTTGTTTATCTCCATTTTTAAAATAAAAACCGACCCAATCATAATAATCAATCTCAAATTTTAAGAAATCGCAGATGTCCTGTAACTTGTTTTCCAGCGTTGCGTTGTTATTTATTATGTTAATAATTTTATTTTTATAAAGATTTATGTCCATCGTAATCAATTAAATTTGATTTATCAATATTTTGTCGTACAAAGCTAAACTACTTTCATTTGAAGAAAAGAAAAATTATTATTAAATTTTTACTTAAGTTTTTTATAACTTATTTTTTGTTGTTAGGAGTCTATTCAATTTTTTTAAGACAAACGCAACAGAAAGGTGATGTTTTTTCTTGTGATCCAATGACGAAAACAGTTGCTTATCAGACCGATGAGTTGGCTAAATTTCTAGGATATAATACCTATACTGGTCAGCATGAATCTGAATTGTCAATGAAATTTTTTGTTGGAGATGTACATGCTTCAAACATAATTGAAGGTTGTAATTCAATAAGTATTTTAATTTTGTTTTTGACTTTTATTATTGCCTTTTCAGGAAGTTTAAAAGCAACAATCATTTTTGGTATTGTTGGAAGTTTGATCATTTATGTAGTCAATCTATTTAGGATATTAGTTTTAAGTATGCTCATGTATAAATACCCCGAATATCAATATTTTTTACATAATTTATTATTTCCAGGAATTATTTATGGCACTACTTTTATATTATGGATAATATGGGTAAATAAATTTTCTAACCTAAAATCTCAGAAGAAATGAATAGGTGGATTAGAATAGGTATAATAGGGGTTTTGGTTTTTTTATTGATGTTAGTAAGATCTTATGGTGATAGATTTTTTTATGATCCGTTTATCAGTTATTTTGAGCATGATTATTTACATAATAATATTCCCGGATATGCTACATTAAAATTATTCTTCCATATTTTTTTACGTTATGCCACAAATGCTGTTATTTCATTAATTATAATTTATGTAGCTTTTCAAAATATAGGGTTTGTCAAGTTTTCTATCAGGTTCTATATTCTAGCTTTTATTGTCTTAGCAATTGTGTATTATGTTTTGCTAAGAACGGGTATGAATAATGGTTATTTGTTTACCTTTTATGTACGTCGTTTTTTAATTCATCCTGTATTTGTAATAATTTTATTACCGGCATTTTATTATCAAAAAATGTTAGTTAAACAAGAAATGTCAAAATAAGAAGCGTTAATTCACGTTATATCAGCGAACTAATTGTTGTTTACCCTTTAATGTTATTCAAAAATTAACATTAATTTTTGAATTGATAGATTCAAATTAACTAATTTTGGTTCATAATGAAAGAATTACTTCATAAAATATCATCTATATTAATGGCACTTTTGGTGCTGTTTTCGTCGTTTTCTTTTACGGTGCATAAGCATATATGTGGTGGTGAAGTAGCTGATGTTTCTTATATTCTTCAAGCTGATACTTGCGGAATGGAAATGAATGATTGTGCAAATGACAATTCTTCACAACAATCATTTGAAAAAGAACCTTGTTGTAATGATGTCTCTGAAGTTATAGAAGGCAATCAAAATGAGCAACAAGCTTTACAAAGTTTAGAATTACAACAACTGCAATTTATTGCATTATTTGTTGATTTATATATTAATCTTTTTGAAGAAGCTACTACAGCTACTTTTAATAGAGAGTATTCTCCGCCCATTGTCGTCAAGGACATCTACAAACTTGACGAAGTATTTCTAATTTGATTTTTTAGTATTGATAAGGTTTAGCATGATTTTATTTTGTGTTAAAACTTTTTACACATAAACCTATAATTGGTTTATAAAGTTATTTCTGGTATTTGAAATATTTCTAAATACTCATGTTTAACATCTCAATACTAATAAAATGCTCAATAAAAGCATCAAATTTCTAATAGAAAACAAACTCGTTGCAAGTTTAATGCTCATCCTTTTTATAGGTTGGGGAATAATTAATGCACCCTTTAATTGGGATACTGGTTTTTTACCTAATAACCCGGTTGCCGTAGATGCAATTCCAGATATTGGTGAAAACCAACAAATTGTATTTACAAAATGGGATGGTAGGTCACCTCAAGACATTGAAGATCAAATTACATACCCATTAACTACATCATTATTAGGAATTCCAGGCGTAAAGACCATTCGTAGTTCTTCAATGTTTGGGTTTTCAAGTATCTATATCATTTTTGAAGAAGATATTGAATTTTACTGGAGCCGTAGTCGAATATTAGAAAAGCTAAATTCTTTACCAAGTAGTTTATTACCAGAAGGGGTAAGCCCTACATTAGGCCCTGATGCAACAGGGTTGGGTCAAATATTTTGGTATACCCTTGAAGGCCGAGATGAAAAAGGCAATGTTACCGGTGGTTGGGATTTACACGAGCTTCGCAGCATTCAAGATTATTATGTAAAATATGCATTATCGTCTGCCAGTGGAGTATCGGAAGTAGCGTCAATTGGTGGTTATGTTAAGGAATATCAAATAGATGTTAATCCTGAATTAATGCGTCAATATAATATAGATCTACAACAAGTTGTAAAAGCTGTAAAACAAAGTAATCAAGATGTTGGTGCCCAGACATTAGAGATTAATCAAGCTGAATATTTAGTTCGTGGATTGGGGTATGTAAAATCAATAGCTGATCTGGAAAATGCGGTTGTATCTTCTGAAGATTTTACGTCCATTAAAATTAGAGATATTGCTAAGGTTTCTTTAGGTCCTGCAACACGACGTGGAATTTTAGATAAAGAAGGTGCCGAGGTTGTAGGTGCTGTGGTGGTAGCTCGTTATGGTGCGAATCCTTTAGAAGTGATCAATAATGTAAAGGAAAAAATAAATGAATTAAGTGCCGGTTTGCCTTCTAAGATATTACCTGATGGAACCACTTCACAGTTGACCATTGTTCCTTTTTATGATAGAACAGAACTTATTCATGAAACATTAGACACTCTCAATGAAGCCTTAACTTTAGAGATACTGATTACCATTTTAGTGATCATTGTAATGGTTTTCAACTTACGTGCGTCGGTATTGATATCAGGTTTGCTTCCCGTAGCTGTATTAATGGTATTTATAGCGATGAAATTTTTTGGTATTGATGCAAATATTGTGGCACTCTCAGGTATTGCTATTGCTATTGGTACTATGGTAGATGTTGGTGTTATACTTTCTGAGAATATTATCAGGCACCTAGATGAAAATGATTCCCGTGAAAACGGAAATCTTTTACCAATAAATTCAATTGTATATAACGCTACTACTGAAGTGTCAGGGGCTATCTTAACAGCAGTACTTACCACGATCATAAGTTTTATTCCTGTATTTACATTGATAGGTGCCGAAGGTAAATTATTTAGACCATTAGCTTTTACTAAAACATTTGCACTCTCAGCCTCATTAATTGTAGCCCTATTTTTAATACCTCCTTTCGCGGCTTTTTTATTTAGAAAACGAAACATAAAAAAAACTTTTGCAAATGCTATTAATATTATTTTAATAGTGATAGGTCTTGTCGCGATGATCTACGGTTATTGGCTTGGTCTTGTGGTTATAGCTTTTGGAGTATTGCCTATTTTAAGAAACAGAAAACTACTCCCTTTTGAAGGAATAATAAAACCTGAAATAATTATTTCGATCCTTACAATCATATTTCTATTAGCCGAACATTGGAGACCTTTAGGAGTTGATAAGAATATTTTTTGGAATCTTGTTTTCGTAGCATTGATATGTTTCGGTTTAATAGGAGTCTTTACCCTATTTAGAAAAAATTACACACGAATACTAAATTGGGCTTTGCAAAATAAGTTGTTGTTTTTATCAATCCCAACGGCCATTGTAATTTTCGGATTTTTTATAATGAAAAATACCGGGAAGGAATTTATGCCATCTCTAAATGAAGGTTCATTTTTGTTGATGCCTACTTCAATGCCACATTCAGGTGTAGAAGAAAATAAGAGGGTATTGCAACAATTAGACATGGCTGTGGCAAGTATTCCTGAGATAAAAACTGTTGTTGGTAAATCAGGACGAACGGAATCAGCTTTAGATCCAGCTCCTTTGTCAATGTACGAAAATGTAATTCAATATAAATCTGAGCATATGTTGAATAAAGATGGTGAACGTCAACGATACAAGGTAGATAAAGATGGATTATTTGAATTAAAGGATGGGAGTTTTGTATTTAATCCAAATTCAAAAAATTTCACCTCGAGGACTCTTGAGAATTCTTTTTCTTCAGTTACAAATTCTCAATTAATTGAAGATAATGGTGGGGAGTTTTACCGCAATTGGCGACCACATATAAAATCACCTAATGATATTTGGAATGAAATTGTTAAAGTGACCAAGTTGCCGGGGGTGACCTCAGCGCCGAAATTACAACCTATTGAAACTCGTTTGGTAATGCTACAAACTGGTATGCGCGCACCAATGGGTATAAAAGTCAAAGGTCAAAATTTAAAACAAATAGAAGCTTTTGGAATTCAACTAGAAGGAATTTTAAAAGATGTCGAAGGTGTTAAAACTGAAGCCGTTTTCGCCGACCGAATCGTCGGGAAACCGTATTTATTAATTGATATTGATAGAGAGAAAATTGCTCGTTATGGTATATCAATTTCAGCTATTCAAAATGTTTTAAAAGTAGCAGTGGGTGGTATGGTTTTAACCCAAACTGTAGAAGGTAGAGAGCGTTACGGTGTTCGCGTACGTTATCCAAGAGAATTACGTGCTAACCCTACAGATTTAGAAAGTATTTATATTCCTGCAGAAAAAGGAAGTCCGATACCTTTAAGCGAACTGGCTACTATTCGTTATGAACAAGGTCCACAAGTCATTAAAAGTGAAGATACCTTTTTGGTAGGCTATGTCTTGTTTGATAAACTAGACGGTTTTGCCGAAGTAAATGTGGTTGAGAATGCTCAAGGTTTGATAAAACAAAAAATTGATAATGGCGAATTGGTTGTGCCAAAAGGTATTAATTATCAGTTTACCGGAACCTATGAAAATCAACAACGAGCAGAAAAAACATTGTCGGTGGTTGTTCCGTTGGCATTGCTCATTATCTTTTTGATTTTATATTTTCAATTTCGTTCAGTAGCCACTTCATTAATGGTATTTACTGGAATAGCAGTTGCATTTGCCGGAGGTTTTATGATGATTTGGTTATATGGTCAAGAATGGTTCTTAAATTTTAATTTCTTTGGCGAAAACTTGCGAGATCTTTTTCAAATGCATTCAATTAATTTAAGTGTGGCTGTTTGGGTTGGGTTTATTGCCTTGTTTGGTATTGCTACAGATGATGGAGTTGTGATGGCAACATATCTTACACAAACTTTTAAGAGAAATAAACCAACAGATAAAACAACAATTAGAGCTGCTGTAGTTGAAGCTGGAGAAAAACGTATTCGCCCGTGTTTAATGACAACTGCAACTACCATTCTGGCATTACTACCAATACTAACATCAACAGGGCGTGGTAGTGATATTATGATACCAATGGCTATCCCAAGTTTTGGAGGTATGCTCATTGCTTTAATAACATTATTTGTTGTGCCTGTTTTGTATAGTTGGAAAGAAGAAATTTCATTAAACATTCTTAATAGGAATCAAGAAATAAGTCAAAAAAGTTTAAAAGATGAAAAATAAATTTTTGAATAAAAAAATAGCATTGACTCTTGGGTCTTTATTCATTAGTCTTTTTGTAAACTCACAGCAATTAGAGTTGTTAATTCAAGAAGCATTAGCAAATAGTCCTGAGATTCAAAAGTTCGAATTGCAACACAATATTGCTTCAGAAAAAGTGAATGAGGTTAATACTTTACCTAATACCGAAATAGGTGTAGGCTACTTTGTAAGTGAACCTGAAACAAGAACAGGTGCTCAACGAGCAAGAGTATCTGTTAAACAAATGTTGCCGTGGTTTGGCTCAATAACGGCAAGAGAAAATTATGTGAATTCATTGGCCGATGCAAAATATGAAGATATTGTAATTGCGAAAAGAAAACTAGTAGCGTCTGTATCGCAATCATATTTTAATTTATATGCTATTGCAGGTAAAAAAGAGGTTCTATTAGATAATATTGAACTATTGAAAACTTACGAAACACTGGCACTAACCTCCGTTGAAGTAGGTAAAGCATCAGCAGTTGATGTACTACGTTTACAAATGAGGCAAAATGAATTAGAACAATTGAAACAAGTGTTAGAACAAGATGTACAGGTTGAACAAACTGTGTTGAATAAATTATTGAATCGGGATAAAGATAATGGGATTGCCGTTATTAAAGATTTGAAAATTCCAAGTGAAGATCTTATACTTTCAAATGATAGTTTTCAATTGCATCCAGAGCTAATAAAATACGATAAGTTATTTGAATCAGTTGAACAATCAGAATTGCTTAATCAAAAAGAAAGTGCTCCAATTATTGGTTTTGGGTTGGATTATATAACAGTATCGGAAAGACCTGATTTAAGTTTTAATGATAACGGAAAAGATATTGTAATGCCAATGGTATCATTATCTATTCCTGTTTTTAACAGAAAGTATAAATCGAGAAGTAAGCAAAATGAGTTAAAACAACGAGAAATAACAGCTCAAAAACAAGAGCGATCTAATAAGTTAGAAACGGCACTTGACAAAGCTGTTAAGAAAAGATTTTCTGCTAGAATAAGTTATGAAACACAGGCTAAAAATTTAAAACAGGCTAAAGAGGCAGAAAAGATTTTAGTTAAAAGCTATGAAACAGGAACAATCGATTTTAATGATGTGTTAGACATTCAGGAACTACAGTTAAAGTTTCAGATCAATCAGATAGAATCTGTAAAGAACTATTACATTCAAACGACAATTATTAATTATTTAAGCAATTAAATTATGAAACATACATATAATATTGAAGGAATGACTTGCGGTGGTTGCAAAGATTCTGTTGAAAAATATCTAAATGAGTTAAAGGAGGTGTCATTAGTATCAGTAGATCTTGAAAAAGGAGAAGCTGAAGTAAATATGAACAGTCATATCAATATTAAAGAGCTTCAAAAAGCATTGACAACTAAGTATACAATTTCTGAAAAGGAAACTAATAATTCTCATATTACCTCTAATGCTAGTATTCAACTTGAAGAAGAAAAAAGCAAACTTCAACAGCTGCAACCGCTGTTACTCATTTTAGGATATATTACGGTTGCATCTATTTTATTGCATTATAAAAATTGGAGTATTGGCGAAGCAATGCTTGATTTTATGGGCCTATTTTATGTTGTATTTAGCTTTTTCAAGATGCTAGATTTAAAAGGATTTCCAGATTCTTTTAGAATGTATGATCCATTAGCAAAAAAAATACCAATATATGCTATGATTTACCCTTTTATTGAAACTGCTTTAGGGCTGATGTTCTTAATGAGATTTGAAGTGAAGATAGCCTTAATTGTGACAGTGATTGTTTTAGGAATAACGACTATTGGTGTGACAAAAACTTTATTAGATAAAAAATCAATTCGTTGTGCTTGTTTAGGAACAGCCTTAAAATTACCTATGACAGAAGCAACATTTATAGAAAACGCAATTATGATAATAATGGCAATATTAATGTTAATAAACATTTTTTAAGATGAAAAAATATATAATTTATATCGGAATTTTAGTAATAGGAATCCTATTAGGAGGGTTGCTTTTTGGCAATTACTCAACGAATGAAACAGAACACGCTCATGATGAAACTACAACTCCTAATCATTTATGGACTTGCTCAATGCACCCACAAATAATGCAACCCGAAGCTGGTAGCTGCCCTATTTGCGGAATGGATCTAATTCCGGCAGAAACCGGTGCAGATGGTCTAGCAGCAGATCAATTTAAATTGACTAAAAATGCGATGACTTTGGCCAATATACAAACAACTATTATCGGTAGTGCAAAAGTCAAAGATAACAAGATAAAACTTAGTGGTAAAATAGTTCAGAATGAAGAGGCCAACGCTGTACAAGTAAGTTATTTTTCTGGAAGAATAGAAAGGCTAAATGTTAATTTTACAGGAGAAGAGGTTCATAAAGGACAATTATTGGCTACTATTTATTCACCAGAATTAATTGCAGCACAACAGGAATTACTAACTACCTTATCTCTAAAAGGCACCCAGCCGGCTTTGTACAAGGCAGTTCGAAATAAGTTGAAATTATGGAAGCTTTCAGAAAATCAAATTAATCAAATTGAAACTTCAGGAAAAGTGAAGGAAAATTTTCCTGTTTACGCTACGGTTTCAGGTACCGTTTCAGAAAAGTTAGTGGCACAGGGAGAAAATATCAAGCAAGGTCAACCATTGCTAAGAATAGCAAATCTAAATACCGTTTGGGCAAATTTTGATGTGTATGAAAATCAAATTAGCCTTTTTAAAAAAGGACAGCGTATCGAAATAGTTTCAAATGCTTATGCTGATAAAACATTTAGCGCAAAAGTTTCATTTATTGATCCTGTACTTAATTCAAGAACCAGAACTATAAAGTTAAGAGCCGTTTTAACTAATAAAAATAATATGTTTAAACCGGGAATGTTTGTAGAAGGCATAGTAAAAGGGATTATAACAAGTTCGGTAAAATCAATTATAATTCCGGCTACTTCAGTATTATGGACAGGAGAACGATCAATTGTTTATGTTAAAGCATCAAAAGATCAACCTGTTTTTGAAATGCGGGAAATAACTCTTGGCAAACAAATAGATACTTCGTATGAAGTTGTAAATGGACTAAATTCTGGTGATGAAATAGTTACTAATGGAACATTTACCATTGACGCGGCGGCACAGTTACAAGGTAAAAAGTCTATGATGAATAAAGATGGCGGTAAAACAACTACTGGTCATGAAGGTCACTCAGGTATGCAATCTAAGCAAGAAGAAACAAAAGAGATGGCTAGCTCTAAAGATTTTGGGAAAGAATTTTCAAACGTGATTGTGTCTTATTTAAGTTTAAAAGATGCGTTGGTAGAAGATGATGGATCATCAGCACAAAAATTATCCAAAACATTAAAAACATCTTTAATAAATATAGATATGTCTTTATTAAAAGGTGATGCTCACACTTCTTGGATGTCTGCTCAAGAGTCTTTAAACACATTAGTTGATCAAATTGTAAATACAAATGAAATTTCCATACAAAGAAAATTATTTAGTAATTTAAGTCAAAGTTTAACTAATATTATTAAATCTTTAAGTATTAAAATGCCAAATAATGATCCTCTGTATTTAGAATATTGCCCAATGGCTGATAATAATAAAGGAGCCTATTGGTTGAGTTTAGAAAAGGAAATCAAGAATCCTTATTTTGGAAAAGCTATGCTCCGTTGTGGGGAAGTAAAAGAAGAAATTTAGGATTTTAATAGTGCGTATGATAATTATTTTAAGCAGTTCGTTATTTTCTATATCAATAAATGATAAAGTTGAAGTTTGAATAATTAATCTAATCAAATTACGTTTAATCATTAATTCGAGCATAAAAAACAGTAAAGTTGTGATAATAATCACAAATTTAAAATCAAAAATAGTAGTTTTACAAAAAATAATCAATTAAACATTAATTACAATTATGAAGAAAATAATTTTAGTATTGGCCATGATTTTCGCTGTAAGCATTACAGTAACATCTTGTAAAAAAGAAAAGAAAGAAGAAGTTAAAGAAGAGGTGGCTAAAGAAACAGCTTCGAATGATGAAGTGTATCAATGTCCTATGGATTGTGAACATGGTAAAAGTTATACTGAAGCTGGTGAATGTCCGGTTTGTAAAATGGATTTAAAAGCTAAAAAGGTTGGTGAAGTAGAACATGAGCACGATGCTAATTGTGAAAAATGTGGAAAGGGTAAAGAAGAGTGTACTTGTCCGAAAGATCAAGCAGAAGCAATGTGTACAAAATGTGCAGAAGGAGAATGTACATGTCCTGCAAAAGATGATGCTAAAAAAGAATGTGCTAAATGTGGTAAAGACAAAGAATGTACTTGTCCTAATCATAAAGCATAGCTAATTTGAAAATCATAAAAAAAAACCCTTTTGATGAATTTCAAAAGGGTTTTTTATTTTTAAACGATTTGCTTATGGTATTCATAAACAAATTGTGGCTCACTGCTACATCATTCCTGGCATTCCACCACCCATTGGAGGCATTCCACCACCGGCAGGCGCTTCTTCCTTAATATCAACTAATGCACATTCAGTAGTTAAGATCATACCTGCTACAGAGGCTGCATTTTCTAATGCAATTCGCGTAACTTTAGTAGGATCAATAATTCCAGCTTTGTGCATACTTACATATTCTTCGGTTTTAGCGTTGAAGCCAAAATCTTTTTTACCATCAATAACCTTTGCCACAACAACTGAACCTTCACATCCTGCATTTTCAGCAATAATTCGTAATGGTTCTTCAATAGCTCTGGCAATTATTTGTATACCGGTCACTTCATCTAAATTTTCAGTAGTAATTTTTTCTAAAACGTCTTTTGTTCTTACTAAAGCAACACCACCTCCGGCAACAATACCTTCTTCTACAGCAGCGCGTGTAGCATGTAAAGCGTCATCAACTCTATCTTTCTTTTCTTTCATTTCTACTTCTGAAGCAGCTCCAACATATAATACAGCAACTCCACCAGAAAGTTTCGCTAAACGTTCTTGCAATTTTTCTTTGTCATAATCTGAAGTAGTAGTTTCAATTTGCGCTTTAATTTGGTTTACTCTGCCATCGATATCAGCTTTCTTACCAGTTCCGTTTACTACAGTTGTATTGTCTTTATCAATAGTTACTCTTTCAGTAGTACCTAACATATCTATGGTAGTATTTTCAAGCGTAAATCCTCTTTCTTCGGCAATAACAGTACCGCCGGTTAAGATTGCGATATCTTCTAACATAGCTTTACGTCTATCACCAAAACCTGGAGCTTTTACAGCAGCAATTTTTAAAGAACCACGCAATTTATTTACAACTAGTGTAGCTAAAGCTTCACCTTCAACATCTTCTGCAATAATTAAAAGAGGTTTCCCAGTTTGAGCAACAGGCTCTAAAACAGGTAGTAAGTCTTTCATTGATGATATTTTTTTATCATATAATAAAATATAAGGACTCTCTAAATCAGCAATCATCTTTTCAGAATCAGTCACAAAATATGGAGATAAATATCCTCTATCAAATTGCATACCTTCAACAATATCTACATAAGTATCCATTCCTTTGGCCTCCTCAACAGTTATAACTCCTTCTTTACCAACTTTTTCAAAAGCTTCCGCAATTAAATCTCCAACACTTTCGTCATTGTTGGCTGAAATTGAGGCTACTTGTTTTATTTTTTCAATTTTACTGCCTACTACTTGCGATTGTTTTTGTAAATTGGCTACAACAGCTTGTACAGCTTTGTCAATACCTCTTTTAAGATCCATTGGATTTGCACCGGCGGCAACATTCTTTAAACCTTCTTTTACTATTGCTTGTGCCAATACCGTTGCGGTTGTAGTACCGTCACCGGCTAAATCATTAGTTTTAGAAGCAACTTCTTTTACCATTTGAGCTCCCATATTTTCTAAAGAGTCTTCTAATTCTATTTCTTTAGCAACTGTTACTCCATCTTTGGTAATTGCAGGTCCGCCGAAAGGCTTGTCAATAATTACATTACGTCCTTTAGGACCCAATGTTACTTTTACTGCATTTGCCAATGCATCTACACCACGTTTTAGTCCGTCACGTGCTTCTATATCAAATTTTATATCTTTTGCCATTTTCTTAATGTGTTTTTGTTTATTTGTTAAATTGTATAATTGTAAGATTTCTTACAAATAGAGATAATTCATTAATATATTAAGTTTAATTGTTGAATTATGTAATCGTGATATTTTACTGCTACACGAATAAACAAATCAACAATTCAACAAATTTACATGATTGCCAATATATCGCTTTCTCTCATAATGATGTAATCACCACCGTCTAGTTTGAGTTCTGTTCCGGCATATTTCCCATAAAGAACGGTGTCACCAACTTTTACAGTAGTAGGTTCATCTTTTGTGCCTTTACCAACAGCAACAACTTTACCTTGTTGAGGTTTTTCTTTGGCTGAATCTGGTATGTAGATACCTGAAGCAGTTTTTGTCTCAGCAGCAAGCGGCTCAATAACAACTCTATCTGCTAATGGTTTGATGTTTATTTTACTCATTTTTATATTTTTTAATTAATTAAATCGAAGATTTAGTGTCGAAAAATATGCCAAATTTTAAATTATGACAGATAGACATTTTATCTATTTTTTTTTAGGTTCTCCTAAATTTAAAAGTAAAAAAAATGCCAACGTGTCATTTTCGTTGGCATAATTAGTTCAAAAATAAATTTGAATTATTTTGCTGAATCCTGAACCGTTGTTGTTTGACCATTAAGATCTAAAACGGCATCATCAGAAGCTTCTCTATTATTGAGAGTTTCTTCTAACTGAGATTTTGTATCAACTGTATCTCTTTCTATTGCGAAATTAGATAATAATATTAAAGCTAAAAGTGCTATGGCCAATGTCCAGGTACTTCTATCTAAAAAGTTAGTAGTATTTTGAACACCACCTAAACTTTGAGAACCTTGACCACCAAATGAAGATGATAAACCACCACCTTTAGGGTTTTGTACCATAATTATCAATATAAGTAATACGGCAACAACAACAATCAAGATTAAAAATAATGTGTAAGACATGATTTATGAATTATTTTTTTGTAAAAATTTAATCGCTTTTATACGGTCTGCAAAGAAACTACTTTTTTCCGGATATTTCAAACTTAAAATATTAAAAGCTTTTATGGCTTTTTTGTATTGTTTTTGTTCTAAATAAACACGCGCTAAAGTTTCGGTCATAAGGCTCTCATTTTCCTTAACACTATCCTTAGCAATGTTTATATTATCATTTGAAGAAAGTGTTTTTAATTTTGGTTTACTTTTAATAAACTCCTCAATTAAATTGAACCTGTCATCTTGCTCTTTTCTCTTTTTTGACGATGCTACTTCTTCACGCTCAATAGGCTTAAAAGAAGTCACCTGTAACCATTCATTAAATGAATGCATTTCGGAAATATCAAAAACCAGCGGTTTTCCTATTTTTAATTTTTCTTCGGCAGATGGAGTTTTTTTAGACTTTTTATCTGCTACCATTACCGGACTACTCACTAAAGGCCTCTTAACAACTTCTAGATCTATAATTTCGGAGTCTGTAATAACCTTTTGTTCTTTCTCTAAATGTTTAGCAGCATCAAGCGTATTAGCAGTAATAAAATCAAATAAAATTGTTCTATTAGTAGTATAGGCAGCAGTAGTTTTTAGGGCGTTATTATATTTATAACTGTGTTGATTTTTTAAACCTTTTAAATGGATAATTCTTGCTGCTTGAAAATAAGGATAGTTTTCTAAGATATCTTCAAAGGCCTCAGTTTGCTCTTTTGAAATAGCATGTGGGTGATGTAGTAGTGATGTAAATTTAGTGATGTTCATATTACCATTTTGCGACGGAAGCATTAAATATATCCTGAGTTATTCTTTCAAAAATTTCATTGAGTGCGTCCTCTAATACCGATCCGGTTAATTGTTGATTTGCATCAAAATCTGAGTAAAAAGAAAATGTTTTTTCAAAATCATCTTCTTCTACTAATTTATTATAAAACCGTACTCTTATAGAAATACTAAGTCTGTTTTGTGCCGCTGTTTGCTCCGCAGTAGCACTTATTGGAATGATTTTATAATCAGCTATTTCGCCTTCAAAATGTAAATCTCCGCCAGCCGAAGTTTGACTCAAATTGGTTTGGCTTATAAATAGATCTTGTAATGCGACAGTAAACTTTTGGCTCACAGTTGGTTCAACTAATGGCGCACTATTTGGGAAATAATCTATTTGAATAGTTTTAGCATCGCCAGTACTTCCTCCGGTAAATGAATAAGGGCCACAACTTTGTGCTATAAAAACTAAAGCAATTAAAGTTATTGATATAAATTCTTTCATTTTTTCAAAGTTAAAATAATTATTGAAATAAGGCGATTTTTGTTCAGCATTTTAGAATGAACTGTACTAAACAAAAACAAACTTGAGCAAAAACAAACTTGAGCAAAAATTCAACGATCTACAAATCGTATTGTTTAATTTTTCGATACAAGGTGCGTTCTGAAATTCCAAGTTCTTTGGCTGCTAACTTTCGTTTATTATTATTTCTTTCCAGAGATTTTTTTATCATCTCAAACTCTTTTTCCTGTAATGAGATTGTTTCTTCTACCGTCTCGGCATCCTGATAACTATCCTGATAATTAGTTGGAGCTTCTTGATATACTTCCGTTTTTTGAGGTGAAATAATTTCTACTAAATTATCTTCTTCACTAGAAGAATCACCATATATTTTTTCAATTAATTGTTGTGTATTTTCTTTGGTAGCAACATTAGCACCATTATCCATTAATTCAAGCGTAAGCTTTTTTAGATCTGTAATATCATTTCGCATATCGAACAATACTTTGTACAGAATCTCGCGTTCGTTTGCGAAGTCACTCCCCTTAGATTTTCCATCGATCAACGCTGGAAGATTTGTGCTATAATCAGGCAAATAACTTTTAAGTGTTGCAACAGAAATAGTTCTATCTTGTTCAATAACAGAAATTTGTTCGGTTATATTCCTCAATTGACGTATGTTTCCTCTCCATGAATAATTTATTAAAATATTCAAGGCATTCTCTTCTAGCCTGATACTTGGCATATTATATTTTTGAGCAAAATCAGACGCAAATTTTCTAAACAACAAATGAATGTCTTCTTGACGATCTCGTAACGCAGGAAGATGAATATCTACCGTACTTAATCGGTAAAATAAATCTTCACGGAATTTCCCTTTTTGGATAGCGTCCATCATATTTAGATTGGTAGCTGCAACAATTCTAACATTTGTTTTTTGCACTTTTGAAGAACCAACTTTTATAAATTCACCATTTTCTAAAACACGTAATAATCTCACTTGAGTAGTTAATGGTAATTCACCCACTTCATCTAAAAAAATGGTACCTCCATCTGCGACTTCAAAATAACCATTTCTGGTTTGAGTCGCGCCTGTAAACGAGCCCTTTTCATGGCCAAATAACTCACTATCTATAGTTCCTTCAGGAATGGCTCCACAGTTTACAGCAATATATTTTGCATGTTTTCTGTGCGATAATTGATGGATTATTTTTGGGATACTTTCTTTACCCACACCACTTTCACCAGTTACTAAAACAGAAATATCTGTAGGTGCAACCCTAATGGCTTTTTCTAATGATCTGTTTAATAGCATATCGTTTCCGATAATACCAAAACGCTGTTTTATGGTTTGTAAGTTTTCCATTTTATACCACTAATTATTTTATCAAAATTTCTCAATTATTATTTGAAAAGTCAACCGCTGTACCTAACAAAGTAGCAGAAGTACAACTATCAATTTTTACATTTACAAAATCACCGATCTTATAATTTTCTTTAGGGAAAACCACAACAGTATTTTGTGTATTTCTACCTTTCCAATGTGTGTCAGATTTTTTTGAAGTACCTTCAATCAATACTTCCTCAATCTTGCCAACATGTTGTTTGGTTCGGTAATGTGAATGTTCTTGTTGTAATGCTATAATTTCTGCCAAGCGTCTTTTTTTTGTCGCTAAAGGAATATTATCTTCCATTTTTTTAGCAGCCAATGTTCCGGGTCTTTCAGAATAGGCAAACATAAATCCGAAATCATATTTCACATGTTTCATTAGAGATAATGTCTGCTGATGATCTTCTTCAGTTTCATTGCAGAATCCGGTGATCATATCTTGTGACAACGCACAATCCGGGATTATTTTTATAATATTATCGATCAACTCCATATATTCTTCTCGAGTATGTTGACGATTCATATCTTGTAAAACTTTCGTACTTCCAGATTGAACCGGTAAGTGAATATATTTACAAATATTTCTATGTTTAGCCATTGCGTGAATTACATCTAAACTCATGTCTTGAGGATTAGAGGTTGCAAACCGAAAACGTATTTTAGGAAACTCGACAGCACACAGATTTAACAATTGGGCAAAATCTACTGCCGTTGTTTTGGCTATTTCAGAAGCTTTTGCAAAATCTTTTTTAAGTCCACCACCATACCATAAATAACTGTCTACATTTTGTCCTAATAGTGTCACTTCTTTATAGTTTTGGTCTACCAGATCTTGTATCTCTTTTAAGATACTTTGAGGGTCACGACTTCGTTCCCTTCCTCTGGTAAAGGGTACTACACAAAAGGTACACATATTGTCACATCCCCTGGTAATTGAAACAAATGCGGAAACGCCATTTGAATTTAATCTAACAGGAGAGACATCGGCATAGGTTTCTTCTTTAGATAAAATTACATTAACAGCATCTTTACCAGCTTCTACTTCTTCAACTAAATTAGGTAAATCTCTATATGCATCAGGGCCAACCACAAGGTCAACCATTTTTTCTTCTTCTAAAAACTTGGTTTTTAATCGTTCAGCCATACAGCCCAGAACACCAATTTTCATTTTTTTATTAGAATCTTTTTTTACGGCATTATACTTTTGCAAGCGTTTACGAATGGTTTGTTCGGCTTTTTCACGAATAGAACAGGTGTTTACCAATACAAGATCAGCTTCTTCTAAAATTTGTGTTGTATTAAAACCTTGGTTGCTTAAAATAGATGCTACAATTTCACTGTCGTTTAAATTCATTTGACAGCCATAACTTTCTATAAATAGTTTTTTGCTATTACCTTTAATACGTTCTGTAACTAAGGCTTGACCCTGTTTTTTCTCTTCTATTACTTTTTCAGCACTCATATATTAAAATTGGTCTGCAAAGATACAACCAAAATCTAAAAAAGATGACATATTGTCATATTAAAATTTACGCAACTATATCAGTCCTTTATCATCTAACTAGTAAAATCAAAAACTTTAGCCATGAAATCAAGAGTAATTTTATTCCTAACAATAGTGTCTTTATTATTTCTATCTTGTGATAAAAACGAATATGTAACGGTGAAGGTGGCAACACCAGAATATATGACAATTGATGCCTTTAGGTCATCGGTAAAAATAACAGCACCAATTTCTATAGTCGAATCAGGTAAAATTTATGTTTATAATAACTTAGTATTGGTCAATGATATTGATAAAGGAATACACATAATTGATAATTCAGATCCAGGGCATCCTCAAAAAATAGCTTTTATTAGTTTAAAAGCAAATAAGGATATGGAAATTAAAGGTGATTATTTATATGCAGATAGTTTGATGGATTTAGTTGTTTTTGATATTTCAGATGTAAATAATATAAAGGAAGTTAACAGGCTTAAAGATGTATTTCCACGATATATAATATTGCCTTTTATCGAAGATCTAATTTTTGATAACAATGATTATGTGTATAACCCAGATGAGATTTTAGTTAGTTGGACTATTTCTGAAGAAAGAAGAAGAATAGAAGAAGTTGATTATTCAAATATTGGAATTTTGGAGAACGATGTGATCTTTGCCAATACTAATAGTGCCACAGGACAAGGTGGTTCTTTAGCCAGGTTTAAAATTGTAAATGATATATTATATGCCGTTGACAGTCATAATATCAATCTTTTTAATATTACCAATCTTGATTCTCCTATAGATATAGGTAAAATTTATGCAGGTTTTGACATAGAAACAATTTTTAATAAAGAGGATCATTTATTTTTAGGAAGTATGAGCGGGATGTATATATATGATATTTCTAAACCAACAATTCCTGAGTTTGTTTCAGAATTTCAACATGGTACCGCTTGCGATCCTGTAGTGGTTGATAATGAATTTGCGTATATCACGTTGAGGGCTGGTAATTTTTGTGGAGCATTAGAGAGCAGTCTGCTCATAGTTGATATATCAGATTTGTACAATCCATCTCTTAAAAAATCGTATGCAATGGATAATCCTTACGGATTGGGTATAAAAGATAATTTACTTTTTATTTGTGATGGAACATCCGGCTTGAAAGTTTACAATAAAACTGATGTTGATAATCTAGTAATGCTAAATCATTTTAAAGATATTAATACTTTTGATGTTATTCCATTAGAAGAAAGGTTGTTAATGATAGGAAAAGATGTTTTATATCAATATACATATGGAGATGACGGGATAAACTTATTAAGTCAGTTTTCGTTAAATTAAAATCTTGAAAATCTTTTTTAAAACCACTCTTAAAAGAGTGGTTTTTCTTTTTATGACTAACCACTATAGGTACATTAAAAAAATTCTATATACTTTTGCAATCTCAAAATCGTTATTTTATAACTTTAAATAATAAACTTTGAACTAAGTGTATGGCAAAGAATTTAGTAATAGTAGAGTCACCTGCAAAGGCAAAAACCATAGAAAAATTTCTAGGGAAAAACTTTCAAGTTGAATCAAGTTTTGGTCATATTGCAGACTTACCTTCAAAGGAATTAGGTGTAGATGTAGAAGGAGATTTTACTGCAAAATATAGCGTTTCTACGGATAAAAAAGCAGTAGTTAAAAAATTAAAAGACCTTTCGAAAAAAGCCGATGTTGTCTGGTTAGCTAGTGATGAGGATCGAGAAGGAGAAGCAATTGCATGGCACTTATTTGAGCAGTTAAAGCTAGATAAAGACAAGACAAAGCGCATTGTATTTCACGAAATTACAAAGACTGCTATTTTAAAGGCCGTTGAAAATCCGCGTAGTATCAATTATAATTTAGTCAATGCACAACAGGCTCGTAGAGTATTGGATAGATTAGTTGGTTATGAACTTTCACCGGTACTTTGGCGAAAAGTAAAGGGTGGTTTGTCAGCGGGTCGAGTTCAGTCCGTTGCTGTAAGATTAATTGTTGAGCGTGAACGCGGAATAGAAAATTTTAAACCAATTGCTTCTTATAGAATTGATGCCGAATTTAATAATAAAGAAGGTAAAAAATTCAAGGCAAAACTACCGAAGAATTTCGATTCGAGAGATGAGGCTGAAGCATATTTAAATTCTTGTATTGGTGCTGAATTTAAGGTAACCGACTTACAGAAAAAGCCGGCTAAAAAATATCCGGCTGCCCCATTTACTACTTCTACGTTGCAACAAGAAGCATCAAGAAAATTGTATTTTCCTGTAGCTAAAACGATGATAATAGCGCAAAAATTATATGAAGCGGGATTCATTACTTATATGAGAACGGATAGTGTAAATCTTTCAGAAGATGCTAAAAACGCTGCCCAAGAAGAAATTACCGAATCATATGGAGAACGATATAGTACTCCTAGAAATTATAAATCAAAATCAAAAGGTGCCCAAGAAGCGCATGAGGCGATAAGACCAACAACCATGAGCAGACAAGGAGTTTCTCTTGGATATGATGAAGATAGATTGTATAGCTTGATCTGGAAACGTACAATTGCTTCTCAAATGAGTGAAGCACAATTAGAACGAACCAATGTTAAAATTTCAAATAGTAAAAATGAAAAGATTTTAACAGCTAACGGAGAGGTGATTACTTTTGACGGATTTTTAAAAGTATATTTAGAAGGTACTGATAATGAAGATGAAGAACAAGAAGGAATGTTACCTAAGCTTTTTGTAAATGAGATTTTAGGCACAAATTATATAAGTGCAACCGAGCGATATTCAAGAGCGCCGGGTAGATTTACTGAAGCATCCTTAGTTAAACAATTAGAAGAGTTAGGTATAGGTAGACCATCTACATATGCACCTACTATTTCTACAATACAACGGAGAGAGTATATTGTTAAAGGTACAGTAGAAGGTACTGAAAGAGCTTATACAGAATTGAGACTAAAAGGCGATGTTGTAAGTGAAAAAAACTTAGTTGAAAAGGTAGGTTCTGATAAAGGGAAATTAGTTCCAACAGATATCGGTAAAGTGGTAACAGATTTTTTAGTAGAACATTTTTCTACCATATTAGATTTTGGTTTTACTGCCAAAGTTGAAGAAGAATTTGATGATATAGCGG
>Ga0209633_10001776_pt1 | contig 21673 bp, 21 predicted proteins | sample Cruoilmetagenom1_FD_187290 | JGI IMG/M metagenome (GOLD analysis project Ga0209633, IMG submission 187290) | Oil polluted marine microbial communities from Coal Oil Point, Santa Barbara, California, USA - Sample 1 (SPAdes) (version 2) | ecosystem: Environmental > Aquatic > Marine > Oil seeps ... | reverse complement strand
TAAAAAATACCTATCGCAATAGTGATGTAAAAACCATACAACCACCAAGGTGGTAATACATTATCTAATTCCCGTATACCATCATAATCATGGTCGGTCATAACATCTTCTTCATGACCTAATTCGTTTGCTCTGGTTAATGATTTTATTATTCTTTGCCAGAATGATAGTTTTGTATTACTCATAGTTATTTATATTTTCATCCCCTTCAAGAGGTAGGTTACTAATTTTTTCTATATTTTTTTTTGGAATTCTAAGTACATGTATCAGCATAGTGATAAATACTATGAAAAATAATAATAAAGATATGATGGGATATATTTCTACATCCGTTATACCTTCAAAATAATGTTTTACAAATCGTATCATAATCTACTAATTTTGAGCTGTTTCTCCTTTTTTAATATCTGTACCTAATCGTTGTAAATAAGCGATCAGTGCAACAATTTCTTTAGTTTCCATATTACTATCACCATAATTCTTAACAAATTCAGGATCTTGTCTTAGATTCTTCTCGACTTCTTCGGCTTGATTACGTAATAAGAATAATGCTTTGTCAATTTCAAACTGTGTGTATGGTGTACCTAAGGTCACTAAACCTTTCATTTTTGCCTCTGTATCAGAGACATCCAGATCATCAGTCAATAACCAAGGATAACGAGGCATCATAGAACCCGGCGAAGTTAATCTAGGATCAAACATATGATTGAAATGCCAGTTGTCATTATACTTACCTCCTATTCTATGTAAATCTGGTCCTGTTCTTTTAGAACCCCAAAGGAAAGGTCTGTCATAGACAAACTCTCCTGCTTTAGAGTATTCACCATAACGTTCAACTTCAGAACGGAAAGGCCTGATCATCTGTGAGTGACAGTTATTACAACCTTCACGAATATAAATATCTCTACCTTCAAGTTCTAAAGGTGTATACGGTTTTACACTTGTTATTTTTGGAATATTAGAAGGTACTACAATTAATGGAATAATTTCAATGGCTCCACCAATTAATATAGCAACCGTTGTTAGAATTGTAAATAAAACGGTACGTCTTTCTAACCATGAGTGCCATCCTTCACCAGCTAATCTTCTTTTACTGATCACTTTTAAAGGAGCCGCTTCAACTAACTCATCTTCTACTGTAGAACCCGCTTTTGCAGTTTTGTAAATATTATAAGCTAATAATATAAAACCTGTTAAGTATAAAGTACCTCCAAATGCACGCATGGCATACATTGGTAATATTTGCGTTACTGTTTCTAAAAAGTTACCATATACTAAAGTTCCATCAGGGTTAAAGTCTTTCCACATTAATGCCTGTGTAAATCCCGCAACATATAAAGGTATTGAATAAAATAAAATACCTAGTGTACCTATCCAGAAATGTGCGTTTGCCAATTTAGTAGAATACAATTCTGTTTTCCACAATTTAGTAGCCAACCAATACAACATACCGGCTACTAAAAACCCGTTCCATGCTAGTGTACCAATGTGTACGTGAGCAACAATCCAATCAGTATAATGACCAATAGCATTTAAACTTTTAAATGACAACATTGGACCTTCAAAAGTACTCATACCGTAACCGGTAATTGCTACTACGAAGAATTTTAAAACAGCGCTTTCTCTAACTTTATCCCAGGCACCACGCAAAGTTAACAGTCCGTTTATCATACCACCCCATGAAGGGAAAATCAACATTATTGAAAATACAGTCCCTAAATTTTGGGCCCATTCTGGTAAAGCAGTATATAATAAATGGTGAGGGCCAGCCCATATATAGATAAATATTAAAGACCAGAAGTGAACAATAGACAATCTATAAGAATATACAGGTCTATTTGCTGCTTTTGGCACAAAATAATACATTAAACCAAGAATTGGAGTTGTCAAGAAAAATGCCACAGCATTATGACCATACCACCATTGAACCATAGCGTCTTGCACTCCTGCATATACTGAATAACTTTTAAATGCTGATACCGGTAACTCTAAATTGTTGAATATATGTAATACAGCAATGGTTACGAATGTAGCAATGTAAAACCAAATAGCGACATAAATATGACGTTGACGTCTTTTTATAATAGTACCAATCATATTAATACCCATTACAACCCAAATAAGTGTAATTGCAATATCAATTGGCCATTCTAATTCTGCATATTCTTTTGAAGATGTTAATCCTAATGGTAAGGTGATAGCCGCTGCAACTATAATAAGTTGCCAACCCCAAAAATGTATTTTACTTAAGGTATCACTAAACATCCTTGTTTTAAGGAGTCTTTGCATAGAATAATACATCCCTACAAAAAACCCATTCCCAACAAAGGCAAATATGACGGCATTAGTATGTAATGGACGTAAACGCCCAAAACTTAACCATGAAATACCTTCCATATAGTTAGGGAAGTTAAATAAAAATGCGACCATTAATCCCACGGTCATTCCTACAATACCCCAGGCAATTGTTGCAATTAAAAATAATTTTACAATTTTGTTATCATAATAAAATTGTTCCTTTTCCATCTATTTGTTATTTATTTGGTTGGTTAGTTTTAATTTCTGTTTTAATATCTTCTTTTTTCTCAATAAATTCATCTTCAAAAAGCATACGAACAGATGGTGTATATAGGTCATCATACTGTCCAGATTTAACTGATTTTATAAAAAGGATGAAAAAAATTATTGCTACAAAAAGGCTTACAATAATCATAAAGAATACAATATTCATATCTTAATTAGAATAATTTGGTAAAAATAATTTATACGATAAATTCAAAACATGATAAATATCATGTTTTAAATTGGGCACTAATTTAAACAAATTTATTTCCTTTTTGAAATAAAATTGGTAGCAATGGTTACAAAGACAACTATTGATATAGAGCTAATTGGCATTAATATGGCGGCAACTATAGGTGATAAGTTACCCGTTACAGCAAAGAGCATTCCTATTATATTATATAAAAAAGATAATACAAAACTGATTTTTACAACTTTTATAGTACCCTTAGAAAGCCTAATGAATTTAGGTAACATATCAAAGTTTGTTGCGTCAATGATGCCATCACATGCCGGTGAAAAGACATTGGTGTTTTCTGAAACTGCAATGCCCACATTACTTTGAGCCAAAGCTCCTGCATCGTTTAATCCGTCTCCCATCATTAAAACAGCTTCTCCCTTTTTTTGTTGTCTATCTATATATTCTAATTTATCTTCCGGCTTTTGATTAAAAATTAAGGTTGTTTCTTTAGGTAATATATTTCTTAGGTATTTCTTTTCTCCTTCATTATCTCCAGAAAGTACACCGAGCTTATAAGTTGCAGCCAATTCATTAAAAACAGATGTAATTTTATTTCTATATGCATTTTCGAAAATATATTTACCCTTTATTTCATCATTAATTTTAATAAAAATTGAAGTCTGTAAATTATTAGATGAACTGCCTTTGACAAAACTTTCTGACCCAATCTTAATTTTATTACTATTGACTTCCCCTTGTATACCTTTACTAAAAATTTCTTTAAAATTTGTTACTTTAATTTTTTCTGATTTATTGAGATAGTCATATAACATTCTACTTAATGGATGGTTCGACTCACGCAAAACGTTTCTTATGTATTGTTTTTCATTATTCGTTAGCCGTGTGCCCTCATAAGAAATATTAGTTTTATTGGTAGTAATTGTACCCGTCTTATCAAAAATAATTGTATTTATTTTAGATAGACTTTCAATTACAGTTGTATTTTTAAGGTAGAATTTTCGTTTACCAAATATTCTAAGCATATTACCTAAGGCAAACGGAGCTGATAATGCCAAGGCGCAAGGACAAGCTACAATTAATACAGCAGTTACTACATTTGCAATCTTGGTTGCGTCTTCAAAGTACCAATATATACCAGCTATAAATGCTATTAGCAAGACAATAATAGTGAACCTTTTACTAATTGAATCTGTTAAAGTCTTTATTGTTTTGTCATCCTTTTTCGCGAATACATCATTACTCCACAATTGAGTTAGATAGCTCTGTGAAACCGTTTGTAATACTTCCATCTCAATGGCACCTGATAACTGTTTACCGCCAGCAAATAATTTATCACCAGATTTTTTTGAAACCGGTAATGATTCTCCAGTCACAAAACTATAATCAATCTGTGCAATACCATTAATTAATATACCGTCAACAGGAATTAGTTCCTCGTTTCTTATTAACAGCCTATCCCCTTCTTTAATATCGTAGATAGAAATGTTAATTTCTGATTGATCTCGATTAATTTTGGTAACTGCAATGGGGAAATATGATTTATAATCACGCTCAAACGACAAAAAGCTATAGGTTTGTTGTTGGAAAATCTTACCTAATAATAAAAAGAATACAAACCCTGCTAAACTATCAAAATAACCTTGACCGAGATTAAAGATAATTTCAACAGCACTTCTTAAAAATAATACTGAAATACCTAGGGCAATAGGCACATCTATATTCAATATTTTATGTTTTAATCCTTTATAGGCTGAAATAAAATATTCATTAGCTGAATAAAAAACTACAGGTATCACCATTATAAAGATCAAAATCCTAAATAACGGTTTGTATCGTTCTAACCAAAATTCGTTTGCTTGAAAATATTCTGGGAATGATAGTAACATAATATTGCCAAAGGCGAATCCGGCAACTGCGAGCTTATAAATTAGTGAGCGATCAATTTTACGTTTTGAAATTGAAGTGTCTTCTAAACTTATATAAGGCTCATAACCAATGGAGCTTAATAATTCGACTACTTGTCTTAATGAAATATTTGAATTATTGAATGTTATTCTTATTTCTTTTTTAGGAAAATTAACAATGCCTGAAACTATAGCGCTATTTAATCTATCTAAATTTTCTAATACCCAAATACAGGAACTACAGTGTATATGAGGAATATAAAAGGTAATTACACTAACTCCATCATCAACAAAATCATAGAGGTTTTTAACGATTTGTTCATTGTCTAAATAGGTATATTTACTTTTTATTTCTTCAGGAATTGCTCCGGGTGATTGTTCAAAGTCATAATAACAAGAAAGGTCATTCTCATTTAGAATTTCATATACCGTTTTACATCCATTACAACAGAAGGGTTTATCATCAAAAATAATAGGTTTTGAATCACATTCAGCACCACAATGGAAGCAATCAGTCTTAGGCATACTATTTTATCGGCACAAATTTCTGTTGCAAACTTATCACTTTCTTTGATATTAATCAGTAATTTTCAATATCTTTGGCGTAGTTAATACCCTATCGTAATATGAGTAAATGTGAACAATGCATTATACGCGAATTCAGCACTTTAAAATCATTATCAAAAGATGATTTAAAAAATATTTCTTATCATAAAGACTCAATTGATTTTAAAAAAGGAGATGTTCTTTTTTCTGAAGGTACTATTATTAATGGTGTCTATTGTATAAAAGAGGGTGTCTGTAAATTATCAAGATTGAGTGCTAATGGTAAAGAGCAGATTGTACGATTTATTAAAGGTGGTGATATGTTAGGGTATCGTTCTGTTTTAAGTGAAGAACCTGTTACATTAACGGTTACTGCTTTAAAGGACATGAAAGCTTGTTATATTCCTAAAAAAGAGATCTTTGACGCTATGAAAGCAAATACTAAGTTTTCAATGGATATGATGAAAACCGCATGTCATCATTTAAAAGATGCCAATATGGCCATTACCAATATGGCTCAAAAAAGTGTCAAAGAGAGGTTAGCCGATTTATTACTTTTCCTTAAAGAAACCTTTGGGGTAGATAATGAAGGTTATTTAGACATTACTTTGACAAGAGAAGAATTCTCAAGTGTTATAGGTACGGCCACTGAATCTGCAATTCGATTATTATCAGGTTTCAAAAAGGATGGTCTCATCGATTTAAACGGAAAAAAGGTGAAGATCATAAACGATCCTGAATTGCTTAGAATCTCTCAGGGGTTTTGATAGAATTACGATTGATGATTTTAGATTTAAAGAAAAATTATAAACATTGATTGATTCATATTACAAATTATCAGACGTTACGTGAACACATAACTACCACTGAAAACTCCCGACTAACTAGCTAAAAATCGCTCAACAATCTCATCTACATTTAATATTGTTTTTTTACACCAATCTAATCTTTTTTCATCTTTTTCTTGTTCAGACAATTGCCATTTCGTTTCTGAGTTTCTTAAACGTGTGGTTAGGTCTTGTAAAATAATAGCTACGGCTACCGAAATATTAAAACTCTCTGTAAAACCCACCATTGGTATTTTTAAACAACCATCTGCTTCCTTCATTATATAATCTGAAATGCCCTCTTTTTCAACTCCGAACACCAGAGCTGATTTTTTGGTAATATCAAATTCTTGCAAGAGACATGAATCATTATGTGGTGTAGTAGCAATTATTTGATATCCTTTTTCGCGTAAAGTATTTATACACCTTTCTGTATTATATTCATGTTGATTGTATTCGTGAAAGTCTATCCATTTTTGTGCGCCTTTCGCTACTTGATTTGATACATAACTATTATACTTATTTTCGATAATGTGAAGGTCTTGTATTCCGAAAATATCACAATTACGTACTACAGCGCTTGTGTTATGCTTTTGATATATGTCTTCAAGTACTACTGTCAAATGCCTAGTTCTTTGTGCTAACACTTTTTCAAAGGTTGCTTTTCTATTATCAGTTAAAAATGATAGAAGATATTTTAAAAGTTGCTTATCTTTCACTTAAAATAATTTTTAGCTAAGATAAATTAACTATAACTTTATCTAAAATTTTATATGAAAAAAATCGTAATACTTACCGGAGCAGGTATGAGTGCCGAAAGTGGTATTAAAACGTTTAGAGATGCTGATGGGTTATGGGAAGGACACGATGTCATGGAAGTAGCATCTCCTCAAGGTTTTGCCGGAAACCCGGAATTAGTCTTAGATTTTTATAATCAACGTCGCAGACAATTATTAAATGTTAAACCAAATAGTGCTCATATTGCTTTAGCAGATCTAGAAACTTTATTTGATATTACAATTGTTACTCAAAATGTAGATGATTTACATGAACGAGCAGGAAGCAATAATGTACTCCATTTACACGGTGAATTATTAAAAGTAAGAAGTACATTGAACTCTAATTTAGTATATAATCGTACAAAGGATATTAATCTTGGCGACACTTGTGAAGAAGGTTCTCAATTACGCCCACATATTGTTTGGTTTGGTGAAGAAGTACCTATGCTTGAAAAAGCTATTGAAATAACTGCTACTGCTGATATTTTAATAATTGTCGGAACCTCAATGCAGGTATATCCTGCCGCTAGTTTGGTAAATTATATAAAACATAATACCCCTATTTATTTTATTGATCCAAAACCTTCTGTAAGTCAACACAGTTTTACGAATCTGACCATTATTTCTGAAAAAGCAACAATTGGAGTAAAAGTTCTCATTGAAAATCACTTAAATGGATAAGTCAAAATTCATTAGAATATTAAATAGTGATTGCGTTCAATTAGAGCAGAGAGAAGAGCTCTTAAATGCAGTCCTTTTAAACCCAATTTGGATAAAAATATTACTAAAAAACATTGGTTATATTCAAAACAAAGAATCTTATTTTTCTGCTCGAACCTTAGAATTAGTTTGTAAACGAGATCTAAAACTTATACTTCCTTATTTAGATAAATTTTATTTGCTCCTTCCAAAAATTATACTTGAAGGTGTAGTCAGGTCTTCAGCTAAAATAATTGAATTATTGACCATCAATTATTTTATAAAAAAAGACTTTCTTTATATTGAAAAAATAAATAATAAGCATCTTGAACAATTTACCGAATCTTGTTTTGATTGGATGATATCTGATAAATCAATTGCTATCCAGGCACATTCTATGTATGCCCTGTATTTATTGGGAATAAAATTTGATTGGATTCATATCGAACTGGCATTGATCATTGAAAAAGGGATTCCTAATGGAAGCACAGGTTATAAAAACAGAGGTAGAAAAGTATTAAAGGCTATAGAAACAAATACGATATTAAAATTATAACGACAACCAACTCTCATAAAGCCCCTCAAACGCAATGTTAATTTAAGCACTGTCGAAAACGTTTTATTTTAAACTTTTAATCCAAATTATGAGCTCACTTCTTTCTATATCTGTTAATCTTGCTTCTGGATGCAGCGGTAAATAGGTCTTTAATGGCATTTCTTTTTCTTCCAACTCTTCTACCATTTCTTTTAATTTTTTACTTTTTCTTTTTTTCGAAAATGTATTCCACTCTGAAAAATTAAGCTCTTCTTTGGCTTCATCTACATGATGGGCTATCCACCAAGAAACTGGAGCAACTTCTGCATACCAAGAATATTGAGTGTTATTTGAATGACAATCATAACATGATGTTTTAAAAATAGTCGCAATATTGTCATTAGCATTAGTAACAACTAAAAAGTCCGTGGCTGAAATTTCTGAAGAAACATTTTTTTGGGGTCTAAAAAATTGAATTATTATAAAAATAATTGAGAGTAATATTCCTATTTTTTTTAACATGGTCAGTTTTAATTAAAGTTATTATAATTTAGTATAGATTCCTGCCTTCGCAGGAATGACAAGTCAAGATATTAATTTTAAGACACTTTCATATAATTTACCATCACAAACAACACTCCCCTTTTGAATTAGATCAAATAACTCTAAATTTCGTTCTTTATCATATGTTTTGGTACCTTTAAAAAATTGTATAGATGCATCATTTGTATTATCGAGGAACCACTGGTAATCTTTATCTGAAAAAAAATCAAAATCAGGTTTTTCAACTTCCACAACTATTCGAAATATTTCTATCTCATTACATTTAAATAAATTAATATTTTTCGTTGAAAAATGCTCTAGATAATTGGTTTTATTCAATACTTTCTGCCATACCATATCACTAAATAAATTCAGCTCTTCTTCAGCTACATCAGGCTTATCATTTTTGATTATTGCCCATTCAGATGCATCAATTTGTTGTGTTGCTAAAAACTGAGCGAACTCTTCATGTAGTGCTTCAAATTGCTCCTTAGTTAATTGTCTATATTGCATATTACAAAATTAAAAAAACCGCTCAATACTTGAGCGGTTTTTTATTATAAATTTATTGATATTTTAGAATATATATCTCAATCCTAACTGCATTTGCCATCTAGATAATAGGCTAGAATCGTAGCCAAATGTTTCCGTTAATTCAGAATTAAAAATGTATGTTGGTGCACCATTAGTATCTAAAATTAGAGCTCCTGTACCAGGATCGGTTAACAGCCCTACAGGTTGAACGCTATTTGGTTGCTGTATCAATCCCCAGTCAGAACTGATCAGATTTCCAACATTTAATATATCAATACTAAATTGTAATGAATTGTCTTCAGATACTTTAACTTCTTGAATAAACTTCATATCCCATTTACCTCTCCATGGTGCAATTGCCGCATAACGTTCGGCATATTGACCTCTTCTTCCACTCAAATAATCATCTTGTTGGATAAACGATTCAAAAGCAGCTGCTTGCCCTGCTCCTGCAAAAGTCATTTGAGTGACTTCATTAGAAGTAGGTATATATATCAAATCATTTATACCAGAACCGTCGCCATTAATATCACCGCCATAAGTATAATTAAAACGACCACCTTGTGCATATTCAAAGAATGTTGACAGTGAAGTACTCCATTTATCATTACCATAGGTCCATTTTTTACTGGCAACACCAATGATTCTATGCTGATCTCCATATTTAGAATATCCTAATTTATCAGTATTTACATCATTTACAATAGGGTTTCCTGCAAAAGCATCACTCGTAATTTCTGCTTCAATAGAGTTTACATCTTTAGAGTTTAAATAATTATATGCAAGCATTGTATATAATCCATTCTCAAATGATTTTTGTGCTTTTAATGAAGCATTCCAAATTCTTCCTTTATCAGAGTTTGTGAATACATAAGCATTATTAATAAGATCAGAAGCTTCATAAACAGGCCTATTGTCAACACCTCCCAAAGTACCTGATGGAGGTAATAATCCCCAGTTTTGAACATGTGGCCCATTTATATCTTTAGTATAAGATAAGTCAGCAGTTAATGTTAAACCATTCTCCAATTTTTTATCTGCTCCTAGATTAGTTCTCCACACTTGTGGGAACTTATAATCCGGATCAACAGCTTGTAAAAAGAATACGTCCGGCGCAGCAATTTGATTACCTAGCCATACAAATGGAAAACGACCAGTGAAAAACCCGGAACCTCCACGCAATTGGAAAGTATCATCACCATGAACGTCATAATTAAAACCAACTCTTGGAGAAACTACCCAATCATTACTTGGCATTCGTGTATTATCAATAAATACTGTTTCACCATTATTAGGATTTACATATGGGATGCCTGGTACTACAACTCCTCTATCAATAACGTCTTGTGCTTTGTCTGCTGAATCAAAAAACAAAGGTTTGTCTAAACGTACACCATAGGTTAGTTTGAACCTATCATTTGCATTCCATTCATCCTGTACGTAAAAAGACATTTGACCAACATTTGTTTCTGCCAATGCCCATCCGCCAACTACACCTTCTCCAAGGGCTTCTCTAGATACATTAGCAGCTATAGCATCGTTAAATGCAGCCTGTAAAGTCCCTCCAGGGCCAGCATCTATTAGAAAGTCTGACACACTATTATAAGGAGACGGAAAAAATACTCCAGCTGCTCCAAAAGTACCTAAATTAAAAGAATTATCAAATTGAAATTTTTCAAAAGAGATACCAACCGTATAGGTATGATCACCATTATAAAAATTTAAATTATCTGTAAATTGAAAAACTTTTTGATCTAATTCATTATGTATTGAAAATGTTTCATGACCTGCAATAATATAATTAGAACCATCTTCTCTAATGTTTATAGATGGTGCCGGTGTAGAAAACGGATTTCTAAAATCATCAAAATGTGTATACCCTACTTGGAATTTATTTGAAGCATTTTCTGATAATGTAGAGTTTAATTCTATCTGTACCGATTGTAATTTATTATTTATCTCATATCCAGAATTCTCAAATTGCAAGGTATTCGCGTTTGGCCCTCTAAACGCTATTGCCGTAGGATGTGCAGGTTTTTCTTTTGATGCATTTAACCAATTGTATATAATAGCCAAACGGTTATTATCATTAATATTCCAGTCTAATTTAAAAATACCTTTAGTAGATTCTGATCTGTGCAGAAAACCTTCATATGCACCGGGGTCATATCCAATAGCTATTAGTGCATCTCTTACTGCTATTAAATCGTTTTCTGAAACTCTAGATTCATTAACCGCCCCAGAACCCGTATTTGGTAACCAATTTTGACCTAAATCATCTCTTTCATCTTTTTCAAAATTTACAAAAAAGAATAATTTATTTTTTACAATTGGACCGCCAACGCTCAATCCGTATTGAGTTTGTTCTAATTTTGCATCACCTAGTTCGTCTCCTTTTATTTTACTACCGATCATATCTTCATTTCTAAAGAAACCATATACAGTACCATGAAATTCATTAGTACCACTTTTTGTTACGGCATTCACCGAAGCCCCTGTAAAACCTGATTGTGTTACATCATAAGGCGCTGAAGACACTTGAATTTGATCAATTGCATCTAAAGACACAGGCTGAGCATCAGTTTGCCCTCCTGGTGTAGCTGCATCTAGTCCGAAAGGATTATTAAAAATAGCTCCGTCTAAAGAAAAGTTATTAAATTGGTCATTTCTACCTCCAAAAGAACCACCACTAGCCGAAGGTTCTAATCTCGTAAAATCTGCCGAAGAACGAGAGATAGTTGGCAAAGTAGTTAATTCTCTTCTACCAACACTTGTTTCTGCACCAGTTCGATCATTACCAAAAACGCTTCCAGCACCCGGAGCCTGTAATACAACTTCTTCTAATTGTTGACTATCTGGAACTAATTTAACATCTAATGTAAACGTTTTACCTAATATTAAATTAACATCCTTAAATTCTTGGTTTTTAAATCCCACATAACTAATAGTTACAGCATAAGGACCACCAACACGCATATTAAGTAAATTATACCTACCATCTAAATTAGTAGTTCCTCCATATTTAGTACCAGTTGGAGTATGGACTGCTACAACGTTTGCACCTGGCAAAGGTTGATTTTGATCATCTGCTACAGAACCTTTAATATTAGAGGTTGTAACTTGAGCGAATGAACTCATTGCAGCAAACAACAGTAATGCTACAAAAAAATAATTTTTTTTCATAATAATTGAATTATATGAGTTAGTTTAAAATGAATTAGTTCTGAACGAAATTAATAAAAAAAAGGTTATCCTTAACGGATAACCTTAAAACTTAACATTTGATTTATTAACTAAATGTTTATTTCTTTCCTTAGTTTATTTATCTTCTTTAATCTCTTTAGCCTCTTTAGCTACTTTTACCTCTTTAACTGGTTCAACAGGTTTAGTTGGTTTGCTAGGTTTAGTTGGTCGAGCCTCGGCAATTACATCAAAAGGAAGTTCAAGTATAACCTCTCTATGTAAACGTACTTTTGCATTATATTTACCCAGTCTTTTTATTAACCCTCCTGCAATCGTAATAAATTTCTTATCAATATCGTTACCTGATTTAGCAATAGCTCCGGCTACATCTGCATTACTAACAGATCCGAAAAGTTTATCACCTGCACCAACTTTGGCTGTTATTTTGATTTCTAATGCTTTGATCGCATCAGCAATGGCTTGTGCTTCTTTAATAATCTTCTCGTCCTTAAAAGCTCTTTGCTTTAACACTTCTGCTAATACTTTCTTTGCTGAAGAAGTTGCTAAAATTGCATATCCTTGGGGAATTAAAAAATTACGACCATAACCATTTTTTACAGTTACAACATCATCTTGAAATCCTAAATTTGCTACGTCTTGTTTTAATATAAGTTCCATACTAATCTTCTTTATTATTTTAACATATCACCTACATAAGGCATTAATGCCAAATGACGCGCTCTTTTAATTGCTTGAGATACTTTACGTTGATATTTTAATGAGGTACCTGTTAAACGACGAGGTAAAATTTTACCTTGTTCATTTACCAAATACATTAAAAAATCTGCATCTTTATAATCTATATATTTGATTCCGTTTTTCTTAAAACGACAATACTTAACTTTTTGTTTCGTATCTATATCTAGTGGAGTTAGATATCTAATATCTGCCTTGCTTCCACCTTTTGCTTGTTGTTCTATTGTAGATGCCATAACTTAGTTTTTAGTTGCTTTTACACGTTCTTTTCTTTTTTCTGCCCAAGCAGCTGCATGTTTATCTAACTTAACAGTTAAATAACGCATAATACTATCATCTCTTCTGAATTCTAATTCAAAAGGACCAATAGCTTCACCGGCTACATTAAATTCAAATAAATGGTAAAAACCAGTTTTTTTCTTTTGGATTGGATAAGCTAATTTTTTTAAGCCCCAATCTTCTTTGTGGATCATTTCGGCACCTTTAGAAACCAAGTAGTCATTAAACTTCTTTACTGTTTCCTTTACCTGAGTATCAGATAAAACGGGATTCAAAATGAAAACAGTTTCGTAATGATTCATAATTAAAATTTTTTATTGTTTATTTTTAAGCGTGCAAATATACGAATCTTTTTCTTATTTGACACTGTTGAAAAGATCAAAATTAATGTGTTTTTAATGTTATATCTAGTAAGACAAAAGACCGCTTCGCTTTAAGATGAAAGATAAAAGACTTTTTTTTATTCAATTAATTGATAATTAAAGTATTAATAGCAAATCTCGGTTTAAACTCTATCACAGAATTATAAATTACAAAGCTGTTTTTACCAATAACCATAATAATTTATTTGAAAAAGTATATGTTTTTCTGTTAACTTTGTCTATATAATCTTAGTTCTTTGAACGAAGTGGTCTTAGGTCTATCCAAGACAATAACTTTTTATCAATTTAAGTATGGAAGTCCCAGATATACCAGATTTAATTCTATATGCTATCCCTTTTTTTATAATAACTCTTATTATAGAAATAATTGTTGATGCTCGTGAAAAAGTAAATGCTTATGAAACCAAAGATGCTGTCACATCTATAACTATGGGATTAGGGAATGTATTTTTAGGAATATTCAGTAAAGCATTGATCTTTGGCATCTTTATATTTGTATATGAAAACTTTCGCTTTTTTACGATTCCATTTACTTGGTGGGCTTGGGTTCTTGTTCTGTTTGCAGATGACATCGCCTATTATTGGTTTCATAGAATTAGTCACGAAAGTCGATTTTTTTGGGCATCACATATAGTACATCATTCTTCACAAAAATATAATTTAAGTACGGCTTTACGCCAAACATGGACTGGAGGTTTTCTATCATTTATATTTTGGTTATGGTTACCATTATTGGGATTTCATCCCGTAATGATCTTAGCACAAATGTCTATTAGTCTGATCTATCAATATTGGATACATACTGAACTCATTAAAAAAATGCCAATCTGGTTTGAAGCCATACTCAATACGCCTTCACATCATAGAGTACACCATGCAACAAATCCTCAATACCTAGATAGAAATCATGCCGGTATTTTTATTATTTGGGATAAATGGTTTGGAACTTTTATACCTGAAGAAGAAAAACCTGTGTATGGATTGGTAAAAAATATATCTTCATTTAATCCGCTATATGTAGCTTTTCATGAATGGATAGCCCTGTTTAAAGATGTATTCACATCCAAAACTTCATTTATCAATAGATTAAAATATATCGTAAAACCTCCGGGATGGAAACATGACGGTACAGGAATTTTATCTGATGATATTCGAAAGTCCAGGAAACAGTAGGCAAAACTATTTAGTTCATCAAACAAATAGAAAATCTTAAAATATAATATTATTTATTTTTGTGTACCATCTAATATCTCCCATAAGTCATTTGGCGTTTCACTAAAATAATCATTAAACAAAAATACCATCAATACTATATAAACTATCAGACCAAAAATAATTGCAATTTGCACCTTCGAAGTTTTCTGAATCTCTTGTCTTGATGTTACGTCACATATTTCGCCAGGACAATATTGTGCTTTTTCTTTATAAAAAAAACCATATAACTTGCATCCTATACAAATATTAAAGGCAGTTTCGAAAAATAAAAATATCAAGCAAATTAAGCAGATAATACCTGTTATTGGGCTAAATGAATTTACAATAACAATCAACAAAAGCATTACTGAAGATAAGGTGATTCCTATTGACCATGCAAACTTTTTTTGTGGTGCACCAACATACAGTGGAACTTGTTTATTAACCATCAAACGTCCTATTATTAATAAAGGAGAAAATTTTGGATTCACAAAAACACGTATTAACATATCTGCAAGAAATATTGTTATCATGTACTTTAACATTAAAAAACTACTTGTAAATATGGCTACCATTATAGAGATAAACATAAATAAAAACAGTATTCCTGCTGATGCTCTTATTTCTCGTTCATTTAAAACGGGAATGTTATAACCTTCAACGTTCTCGCCAAATTGTATTACATTATTCTTAATTTTCATGGTTTGATTTTTGGTTTAATAAATGTAAGACGGTCATTCTTCATACTTGTTACAAAATTATGCAAAAGGTATTATCACCAATCGAATCTTACTCCAAATGATATATTATTTTGTTCTGTAACAGCATTTTTAAATAACTCATTTAAGTTATACTTTACATAAAAACTTGTATCTTTATGACCGATAAAGGCACTTAATCCGTAGACAAAATTATTAACGTTAAAATCTCCTTTTTGTCTATCTTTAACTCTGATATCATTCTCTTTGTATTTCAGTATTTGTTTTGTCTTTAGATTGACACCAATAAAACCACCTGCACCTACTCTAACACTTCTATTTGTTCTGTAATGAAATTTATCCTCTTCCTTTGAAAATTTAGGTTTGCTAAAATCTAATTCTAACATTACCGGCACAACTAACTGTACATTTTTAAATTTAGATTTATTTAAATCCATCTCATGGGTTTGAAGCGATGTTGTATTGTCATTAGTAACATAATACTGATTTTGTTTAGGTCTTAATGTGTTGTACATCACTGACAACCCATAATCTATATACAGAAGGCTACTATTTTTAAAAACTCTTGTTTTATGATTCACACCAAGTTCAATAAAACGAGATTGCCAAAATTTAAATTCAGAATCATCTAAAGAATTTAAAGAACCATCGGTAACCAAATTATTCAATCCGAATGCAAATACGGTAGACGAGGTTGTTCTTCTATGCTCTTTTCTATCTCTTTTAAGGTCATTATCGCGAAAATCAATATCAACACCCCCTATTCGAAATCTTTTTCTGTTATCTTCTGTAAATATCTCATTATCAACCTTATGCTGAATCAAATCTTGTAATTGTTTTTCAATTACAGAAACTCGCCGTTGAATATTTTGAGCTGATTTCTCAGCAGCACTTTTCTTTAATTCTTGTGCCTCCTCCTCAGAAATTTCATTTGCTTCAAGACGATTATTGATCTCTTTTATTTCTTCTTTCAATGCTGACCTTTCTTCTGCTGTTACTTTTTCAATTCTCTCTGAAAGGATTTTTACCTTTTCTTCAAAGGATTGTTCTTGAGCCTGCACATTTAATAAACTTAAAAGTAGCAATATAATTAAGGTGCTTATAATTTTTATCATGGCGTTTATTTTAATTATTTTCTTTATTATTAGATCTAACCAATTCTTTTATAGTTGTGGCTCCTGTTTTAAGTGTTAGCAACACCTTTTCAGGTAAAGGTTTATTGATTTCAACTTCGATTTCATAGAGCATAGATCGTGCATTAATGGCAATACTATCTCTACTATTTTTTGATAATGATTGACTGGCTGCCACCAATAATGCATCTAACTCTTCATCAGTAATTTCCTTTGTTTTCAACCTTTCTCTTGAAGTATCATTAAGTATGATACTTTCTTTATCAATAGACTCAACTACAACCAATTCTTTTTTAGCAGTTTCATATTTCAAGGCTTTTAAAGGCAATTTTTCTTGTGAATTTGTCATTCTACTCTCTTTGATTGCAATCGTTTTGCGAGATTTTTTTATAGTGGATACCTCATCAATTAATTCTTTAATTTCTGATTCTTCTACTGCAATAGAAGTATTCTCTTTAACAATTGGCACTTTTACAGAATCTATAATATCGACATTGGTAATTATTTGCTCATTGGTAATCTTATCGTTCGTTTTAAATACTGATTGCAGTATAAAAACCAATCCTATAAAACTTACCGCATAAGCCAAAACTCTAACTATTCTTCTTCGTTTATTAGTGGCCTGAGTTTCCAATTTTGCATTTAACCTTTCAAAAGAATTCGCATTGGGTTGAATTTCTCTTTTATGGAAATCATCACGGATTAAATCTTCTATATTATTTTCCATTTTCCAATTTTTTAAGTTGTGTATATTGAGCTTGTAGTTGCTTTCTAGCTCTAAAAAACCTCATTTTTGAAGTGTTTTCTGTTATTTTTAGTAGTTCTGCAATCTCTTTATGCTTATATCCTTCTACAACATATAGATTAAAAACAATTCTAAAATCGTCTTCTAAATTATCTACTAAGCTTTGCAATTCACTTACATTGGTTTCGGCCTCATAATGATTACTTGTTACTGTTTTAAAATAAGATTCATCATCTACAAAAACCAAACGTTTTCGTTTTCGTAGGAATGAAACACTTTCATTGATCATAATTCTACGTATCCATCCTTCAAAACTTCCTTTGGCTTCAAACTTATGCAGATTTGTAAATACTTTTAGAAATCCGTTTAACATGATCTCTTCGGCATAATGAAGATCTTTAATATACTGTCTGCATACACTTAGCATTTTCGGAGCATGTTGTGCAAACAATTTTTGTTGGGCCTCTTGCCTATTAGCTTGCGCATTTTTAATCAAGATTGATTCTTCTTTATGTAATGGAATTACTTTCAATTCTTATAATTAGTTTCATTCTACAACTTAAAGACGCAACAATGGTGCAAAATGTTTCTGGAAAAAGTAACTTTTTTAATTTTTTATTTAAAATAAAGCGTATTTTCGACAAAATTTTTAAAAATCTAAAAAATAAAATTCATGAAAAAAGTATTTTTAACATTGTTATTTGGTTTGTTCTTCGTTGCATTTTCTAATGCTCAAAGTACAGAAACGGCTAAGGAAGAAGTAAAAAAAGAAGTAAAAGCAGCTGACGACGCTACTGTAAAAGCAGCTGATGTAGCAACAGAAGCTACTACTAAAGAAAAGGCTTGTTGTAAAGGTAAAAAAGGAAAAGCTGAATGCAAAACCAAAGAAGGAAAAGCTGAATGCAAAGGTAAAAAGGAAGGTAAATCTTGTAAAGGCAAAAAAGACAAGGCTGCTTGTAAAGGTAAAAAAGAGGAAGAAAAGAAGAGTTAATTATTCACTTTTCAAAAATTTCGAAAAAACCATTTGTTTTAAGCAGATGGTTTTTTTATGTAAAATTATTGCCCGTGTTAATGAAAATACCAACTAGGCAAAATATGTTTATAAAAATAACTTTGGTTTCTAAGTTTGTTCTTGACTTTTCCATTTAAAAAGACAAACTTCGTTCTACCCGTCCAACAGTCAGGTATTAGTTGCTAAAACGTAACCTGTGCTGAACAATGTCACCCTGAGCGGAGTCGAAGGGTTGTTTCTGTATTCAAACTCTTTTTAGCTTAACAATAAACAAAACCCTCAATAAGCATCTACGTCAATATTAAATCTTATCGGTCTAAAATCCGCAATAGATTGGAAACTATTTTTAATCTTTTGAATAATTACTTTAGACTGTTTTAGCGTTTGGCCTTTTGGTAGTTTGATCAATACTGTTTTTATATGTTGGTTTCTGATACGAGATATTGCGGGACTCGAAGGACCCAATACATTATCTTTAAAAGAATTGTATAATGATTTATATAACCAATCAGCACCAGAGTTTACTTTAGTATAATCTTTATGTTTTAAGGTAATTTTTACCAAACGTTGTAATGGTGGATAATGGTATTGATGCCGCTCATCCATTTGCTCTTTAAACATGGTTTTATAATCGTTCGTAGCAACCTGCTGTAATATTTGGTGATACGGATTAAAAGTTTGAATGGCCACTTTACCTCTTTTTTTAGCACGTCCTGCCCTACCCGAAACCTGAACTAATAACTGAAAACTTTTTTCGTGTGCTCTAAAATCAGGAAAATTCAACATATTATCGGCATTCAATACGCCTACTAAAGAAACATTGGCAAAATCTAATCCTTTTGAGAGCATTTGTGTACCTACCAAAATATCAATTTCTTGTGCTGTAAAAGCATTCAATATTTTTTGGTATCCGTATTTACCTCTGGTAGTATCTAAATCCATTCTACCGGTTTTAGCTTCAGGAAACAGCTCTTGTAATTCTAATTCAATCTGTTCAGTACCAAAGCCTTTGGTGTCTAAACTCGGACTACCACAAGCTGAACAGGTTTTTGGCATAGCTCTATTATAACTACAGTAATGACAACGTAGTTCATCTCTATATTTATGATAGGTCAAACTCACATCGCAATTAGGACATTGCGGTGCTATACCGCAGGTTTTACATTCAACTATAGGGGAATAACCTCTACGATTTTGAAATAAGATAATTTGTTCTTTTTCTTCTAATGCTTCTTCAATTAGTTTTAATAATCGCTCAGAAAAATGACCGGTCATTCGTTTTTTGCGATAGCCTTCTTTGATATCAACCAATTCAATTTCGGGTAATAACACATCACCAAAACGCCTGTTTAATTCTACTATTCCATATTTCTGTTGCTGGGCATTATAATAACTTTCTATTGAAGGTGTAGCACTGCCTAATAACACCTTGGCTTTATTTAAACTCGCGAGTACAATAGCTGCATCACGTGCATGATAGCGCGGTGCGGGATCAAATTGTTTATAAGATGTTTCGTGCTCTTCATCAACAATAACAAAACCTAGGTCAGTAAATGGTAAAAATAATGACGAACGTGCACCCAAAATCAATTGTGCCTTTGAGGAATTATGTAAAATATTATTCCACACCTCAACACGCTCATTTAATGAATATTTAGAATGAAAAACTGCAATCTGATTCCCAAAATAACGTTGTAATCTCTGAATTAACTGCGTGGTCAATGCAATTTCGGGTACCAAGTATAATACTTGTTTACCTTGCTTTAGAGCTTCATCAATCAGTTTTACATAGATCTCTGTTTTTCCGCTTGAAGTGATTCCGTGCAATAAAGTAACATCTTTATCTATAAGAGATTTTTTTATTTCTATATATGCATCTTTTTGAAAGTCAGTTAGTTCTTTAATAGATTCTGAAGGGTTATCAAAATTTACTCTATCGGTTTGTATTGTGTAAACCTCTAATATATTCTTATCCACCAAAGTCTTAATTACAGCAGAAGACACCTTGCTTTTATCTTGAAGTACTTTCTGTTTGATTGGTTTTTTGGTTGTTGCTTGCAAAGAAAAATAAGCGAGTAATACATTGCGTTGTTGTTTGGCTCTACTCAAACTCTCAAGTAGTTCATTTAGCTTCTTTTCATTAGAAAATGTCTCATTTAACCTTATATACTTTACCAATTTAGGCTTGTACTGTTCAGTTATCTCTTCGTTTAAAACAATTGCTTTTTTATCTAATAAGCCATTCAATATGGGTAGCACACGTTTTTTATCTAAAATCTGACTGATTTTTTGAATAGGTAAACTTGACTGATGTTCTAAGGCTTCAATAATTAGGAATTCATCATCCGTTAAGGTAGTTTCATCGTCAAAATTTGTGTTTTTTATAACTTGTGTTTCGCTTTCTAATAAAAATGCAGATGGTAAGGCAGAGCGCATAACTTCGCCTAAAGAGCACATATAATAATCGGCTACCCATTGCCAATGTTGTAGTTGTTTTTGAGTTACTAAAGGAGTGTCATCTAAAATCTGATAAATATCTTTTGCTTCATATGCTGTTGGTTCGAGATGATGAACTTCTGTAACTATTGCTGTGTATATTTTTGACTTCCCAAAAGGTACAGCCACTCTCATACCCGGCTCTAAAAAAGTGGATTCAGCCGTGGTAATTTTATAAGTAAATAATCGCTGTAACGGGATGGGTAGTATGACGTTGATATAGTTCAAGTAATGAGTTATGAGTTGTTGGTTAATAGATATTTTAAGGTCATCAATTTTTATTAATAATTAAAAAAATTAAACTTAACAACCTCTCGACTGCGCTCGAGGGGACACTTTTAATTTGGATAATGATTATAATGTCAGGTCGAGCGCAGTCGAGACCTTAATAATATTTCAATTATAAAAAAGTAAAAGTAAAAAGTTTTAAATTATAGTTTTACTTTATCTATAACTTTTTATAACAAATATTTCAGACTTCACAGGTTTTTGAAACTTGTGAGGTCTATAAAATATTTTTTGGCACGCTGTTTGTAAATGTACTAGTAATCGTGTTAACCAAAACGCAATTTTAAATATAACTTAACACATTTATTATGAACAAAACAATAGCATTATTCGTAACAATCATTTCACTAAGCC
>Ga0209633_10001775_pt1 | contig 21673 bp, 18 predicted proteins | sample Cruoilmetagenom1_FD_187290 | JGI IMG/M metagenome (GOLD analysis project Ga0209633, IMG submission 187290) | Oil polluted marine microbial communities from Coal Oil Point, Santa Barbara, California, USA - Sample 1 (SPAdes) (version 2) | ecosystem: Environmental > Aquatic > Marine > Oil seeps ... | reverse complement strand
GGCTCATCGCATCCTGGGGCTGGAGCAGGTCCCAAGGGTTTGGCTGTTCGCCAATTAAAGCGGTACGTGAGCTGGGTTTAGAACGTCGTGAGACAGTTCGGTCCCTATCTGCCGTGGGTGTTGGAGACTTGAGAGGAGCTGTCCCTAGTACGAGAGGACCGGGATGGACGCACCTCTGGTGGACCTGTTGTCGCGCCAGCGGCACAGCAGGGTAGCTATGTGCGGAAGGGATAACCGCTGAAAGCATCTAAGCGGGAAGCCCCCCTCAAAACCAGGTCTCCCTTGAGAGCCGTGGAAGACGACCACGTTGATAGGCTGGGTGTGGAAGCGCGGCAACGCGTGAAGCTAACCAGTACTAATCGCTCGATTGGCTTGATTGCTCTCATTACCAGTGCTCGTTCGACACTCGTTGGACCGAGCACAGACCAGATAATCTCGAACATCTCTTCGATCTCGGCATCCTTCGTTTGCCTGGTGATTATTGCGGAGTGGCTGCACCCGATCCCATCCCGAACTCGGTCGTGAAACGCTCCAGCGCCGATGGTACTGCATCAACTGATGTGGGAGAGTAGGTCGTTGCCAGGCATACCAAGGATGCCGAGGCCAGAGAGATCCCCTCATTCACGAATTTGAATAGCAACCACAAACGCCGCCTAACCTTTTGGTTCAGGCGGCTTTTTTGTGTCTAGAGTCTCAGCGCACTCGATCCAGCACGGCTTGCGCCATCTCCAGCATGTCTTCCAGCATGGCTTGAGAGAGCGCCTCACCCTTCACCGCGCTCGCCAACGTCGGGTCGCCGAAGCTGCCGCCGGGGCTGAAGTTCGGCGACGAGGGGTCCGACGGACTCATAGGTCCTTTGGAGAAGTCGAAGCTGGCGTCGGTCGGTGAAGACTGGGCGCGCTCCATCTGCACGGCATCGGGCGCCAGCACCAGCATCCGCGAGGTCTCCAGCTCGTCAGCGTGGCTGCCATAGGCTTGTTCCGACAGTAGCGCCGCCTGCGCCGTGTATCTCGGTCCGGTGTGGACCTTGAGATGGTGCACGGGGCGGGAACCGAATCCTTCGACCGCCTCGGCCACGGGCGCCAGCGTGCTGATGCCGGTGTCGAGCACCAGAACCGCGCGGGCTTCAAAGTCCAGAAGCGCCCCAATCAATTCGCCGAGCATTGCCTTGAAAGTCTCGCTGCTCAGGCTGCAGCTCCCCGCATACTCTACAAAGGCTGGGTAGTAGCCGTAAGCGATCGTCGGCCAGATCAGGGCGTCGATGCGGTTGGCGATTTCTTGCGCCAACCACTCGGCCTGACGCTGGTCCGTATCCATTTGCAGGTGCAGCCCATGCTCCTTGGCGCCCGCACCAATGGGGAGAATCGCGGCCGCCCCGTTGTCGAGGCGCTGCCGCACTTGGTCCCAGGTCAGCAGGCCGACTTGATTCACCGATTTTTCAGTCATGGCACCCGATTATATCCCGGCTTTGGACTCCCATGGAGTCCGCCGCCAATTGCCACTTTTTCTGCGTATTGACGTGATCCCTTGCGTCCCACTTTAGGACGCCACCGCCTTTGCCAACCGCCGGTCAATAGACGGATACCTGTGAGAGCCATTCCTCCCAGTCCCACCATAATTGGGCTCATGTTCGCCGCCGCACTCGCGGCGATTGCGCTTGCGGGCCCCGGCGCCCGCGCCCAGGACGACTGGCTCGACGGCGTGCCGGGCTTCGATGTGCTGCAGGACAAGAAGGAGCTCTCGGTCGAGCAGCGCCGCGAGCGCAATCAGCTGGCGCGCGACGCCTTGCGGGCCAGGGTTGCGCCCGATCTTGGCGAACCTGACGCCCTGTTGAGCCAGGCCACGGTCTCGGCCCTGCATGAAGCCATTCTCAGATACCAGGCGATTGCCGCCAGTGGCGGCTGGCCGGAGCTTCCCGACAAGGTGACGCTCAGGCTCAATGACAGCGGCGACAATGTCTCGCTGCTCCGCCGCCGGCTGCTGATCACCGGCGATTTGCCCGAGAGCTACGGACGGGGCTGGGGTTACGACGGGGCAGTTGAAGAGGCAGTCGCGCGATTTCAATTCCGCCATGGTCTGAGGACCACCGGCTTTGTGGATGGGCGCACCAGGCGCGCGCTGAATGTCCCGGCGGCCGAGCGCTTAGGTCAGTTGCGGGTGAATTTGGACCGGCTGAAAAAGCTCATGAAGAAGAACGGCGCACCCCGCTATGTGCTGGTCAACGTGCCGGGCTACCGGCTGGAGGCGATGGACCGGGGAAGGCTCGCATTGCGCTCCAATGTGGTGGTCGGTAAGCCGGATCGGGCGACGCCCGAGCTATCGGCCAAAATAGTAGAGGTGAACTTCCTGCCCCATTGGCGGGTTCCCGACTCGATCGCGCGGAAGGATCTAATCCCGCAAATCCGCAGCGATCCGGACTATTTCTATCGCGAGCATTTCTCGGTGATGCCGAGCTGGGGCGCAAAGCCGCTCAATCCTTCCCAAATCAATTGGTCGTCGCCCAAGGTCGCTAGCTACAAGTTTCGACAGGACCCCGGCCCATTCAATGCGCTGGGCGTAGTCCGCATCAACATGCCCAACAAGCATGTGGTCTATTTGCATGATACGCCGCTGAAGCAGCTGTTCCGACAAAGCACCCGGGCCTTCAGTTCGGGCTGTGTGCGGGTGGAGCGGGTGCTCGATTTGGCCGCTTGGCTGCTACAGGGTGAGCCTGGCTGGTCACGGCGGCGGATCGACGGAGTAATTGGGTCAAACTCCAGCGATGACGTGCGGCTCTCGAAACCGGTGCCGGTGCATTTCATCTATGTCTCGGCCTGGGCCGGGCGCGGCGGGGTCGCGCATTTCCGTCAGGACATCTATGACCGGGACGGTCTGCTGCGGGTCGCCGGCCACGAACCCGACGAGGACGCCCCGGTGCTCACCTCGATCACGCCCTGATCGGCGGGATCGCCGAAATACTCGTGTTCGCGGGAGCGCCAGCTATGATGCGCGCCCATGCGTCCAGGTCCCTGCGAGCACCCCTATAAGCGAATTGCCGACGTCCCCGGTTGTCCCGACCGGCTCAAGCCATTCGTGCTGCTGACCGCGATTCTGGGAACCAGTTTGAGCTATATCGACGGCACGGTGGTCACGGTGGCGCTGAGCGCGATCCGCGCCGATCTCGACGCGACGCTCGCCGACATGCAATGGGTCGTCAACAGCTACACGCTGTTTCTCTCGGCCCTGATTCTGGTGGCGGGCGGTGCGGGCGACGCCTTCGGTCACCGGCGCATCTTCAATTTCGGCATCGCGACATTTGCGCTTGCTTCCTTCGCATGTGGGTTTGCCGGTACGTCCGGCCAACTCATTGCCGCCCGCGCTGTTCAGGGAATCGGTGGCGCCATGATGGTGCCCGCTTCGCTCGCCCTGATAACCTCGAACTTTCCCAGATCCGAACGCGGACGGGCCATTGGTACATGGGCCGCGGCCTCGGGCATCGCGGCGGCGCTCGGTCCGATCCTAGGCGGCTGGATCATCGACGTGGCCTCTTGGCGGGTGATATTCCTTATCAATCTACCCATCGCGGCGATCGCCATCGCGGTGAGCACCCTATGGGTGCCGGAAACGGTGACGCCTGGCGCGACCCACCGAATGGATTGGGTCGGCGCGGCGCTCGCCTGCCTCGGCCTCGCCGGCATCGCGCTAGCGCTCACCGACGCCGCCGAAGGCGGACTCGACGAAAGCGTGTTCTGGACAGGAGCCACAGGCATCGCACTGATGGCGATGTTCTTGGCCTATGAGGGGAAGGTGGAACGCCCGATGCTGTCGCTCGCGCTGTTTCGCTCGCGGGTCTTTTCGGCCGCCAACGCGCTCACCCTGATGCTCTATTTCGCGCTTTCGGGCCTGCTGTTCTTCCTGCCCATAACGCTGATCGAGGCCCATGGGTTTCGAGCCGTGCTGGCGGGCGCCGTGTTCCTCCCCTTTACGGTGGTGATGGCCGCGCTCTCCAACTGGTCGGGACGCTTGACCGACAGGCGCGGGTTGCGGCTGCCGCTTACCGTTGGGCCTGCGATATCGGGGATCGGCATGGTGATGCTGGTTCCCGGCGTCTGGTCCGGCGAGATTTGGCTCGGCATCGTTCCAGCGATGGTGGTGCTGGGGGCAGGAATGGGGCTCACCGTGGCGCCGTTGTCGGCGGGCGTCATGAATGCGGTGTCGGAAGACAATGCGGGCATCGCATCGGGCGTGAACAACGCCGTGTCGCGGGCCGCCAGCCTGTTCGCGGTGGCAGCGCTGGGCATCGTCGTGGTTGGAACGTTTTCCTGGAGCCTGACGGCAGCGGTCGGCGAAGCGGGTGTAGGCCTCGCCGCCACACTTGACGAATTAGGCGGCCTCGCATTTGGACGCACGCCCGATATTTCCGGCCTGAGCCCGGGTGAGGGCGGCACTGTGCTCTCAACCTACCGCACCGGGATTCTGGCGGCTTTCAGCAGCGTTTCGCTTATCGCGGCCCTGTTCGCTTTTGCAAGCGCCGCCTTGGGTTGGCTCACCATGCCGGCAGGGCCGGGCGGTGAATAACCGACTTTTGGCGATGTTGCATATGCGCCACGGCTGAAAGGAATAATTGCTTCAATACATTGCATTTTTGTTGCTTGCGCAAATCCGCTCCCCTTACCGTGCCGGGCGGTGAGGGAATGCAAGCGATGAAAATTCGCAGATGGCATAAGTTGCGCCGAGGCGCCGCCTATCTGGCCATTCTGGGGCTGCTGCTCCAGTCGGCTCTGGTGGTGCTGCATGCCTCCAGCGCATTTGCAGCTTTGGCGACCGGCGAAGCGGGTGACTCGACCACCATCATTTGCACCGGCCATGGCTTTGAGCGGGTCGCAGTTGATGAGGCCGACGGATCGCTCGACGGGACCGGCACGCCCGCGCTCTATAAATCTTGCCCAGGCTGCCTGGGAATTACCGGCGCTCCTGCGATGGCCAACGCCATCGTGCTTCCGGTGCCTTCCAGCGGGATCGTCGGCCAGAAATACGTTAACGCCGAAAGCGGGGCGAATGGACGCCTGCAATCGGCACCGCGCAACCGCGGACCTCCCCTCCAAATCTAAATTGGGCCAAAGGGCGGGCGGCTGACCGCTGTCCGTTGCGGCCGAATGATTTGCAGCCGGCGCGGCACCCACCGCGCCGAGGTTTGAGTTTTCAAGTTTCGGGGGAACCAAAATGTCTAAGAAAACACATAGGACTTACAAATCACTGGCCGCAGCCGCGGTCATCGCAACCGGAACACTGGGGCTTGGCGCTGCAGCGCTTGCCGACAGCGTCCCGCACAACAACTCAAGCATCGTCTACAAGGACGGGCAATGGCAGCCATTCTCCTTTCCAGGGACCGGACCATCCCGCGCCGATGACCATGCGCCGATTGGCGTGATGGGCGATCACCGCCACAAGCAGGGCGAGATCATGCTCTCCTACCGCTTCATGCGGATGTGGATGGAGGACAATCTGATCGGGACCGACGGTGTCTCACCGGAAACCATCGCGACCACGATTCCGAACATATTCTTTGGCCAACCGATGCAGCCGCCCACGCTTCGCGTCGTGCCAATCAATATGTCGATGGACATGCATATGTATGGCGCGATGTACGGTCTGACCGACCAGATCACCCTGATGGGCATGGTGCCCTATATCGAGAAGGAGATGGAGCACATCACCTTCCAGGGTCCGGTCGGTACGGTCCGGCGGGGTGCCTTCACCACCAGGTCGCAGGGCGTTGGCGATATTTCCGGCGGTGCCTTGGTCGGCATAATCGACCAGCATGGTCCGGATTCCGAACTGCATCTCGACGTGATGTTCAGCCTGAGCGCGCCGACCGGTTCCACCAAGGAGCAGGACAATGTGCTCACGCCATTGGGTACGCGGCCGATTCAAAGGCTGCCCTATCCGATGCAGCTGGGCTCCGGCACCTGGGATGCCTTGCCTGGCGTGATCTACACCCAGCGCCAGCAGGATCTGTCCTGGGGCGCCCAATGGCGCGGTACCTTCCGGCTGGAGGACGAAAACGACCAGGGATATTCGCTGGGCGACAAGAATATCGTCACTGGCTGGCTCGCTTATGAATGGGCACCGTGGATCAGCACATCGGGGCGCATCCTCTATAGCGACCAGGATTCGATCGACGGTATCGATCCCGTGATCGTCGCGCCGGTGCAGACCGCCAATCCGAACTTCCAGGGTGGCGAGCGCGTCGACCTCTTGGTCGGCGTCAACCTGATCGGCCAGCGCGACATGGGCCCGCTCTGCGGTCATCGGGTGGCGCTCGAATATGGCCAACCGATCCACCAGGATCTGAACGGTCCCCAGCTTGAGACCGATTGGACCTTCATGGTGGGCTGGCAGAAGACGCTCGGCGACTGCTGATACGTCGCATGGCCAGACGGGAGCATGGGCTTGATCCCATAGGGTCCGGCCATCCCTTGACGCGGGCCGCCCGGCCCGAGTCGACAGCCTCGCGTTCCGCCCAGACTCGGCGGACGCTCGGCGTTGATCCGTACCAATGATGACCAAGAACCCTTTCGCCGGTCCGGCACAGAGAAAGACGACCGTCCCCGGTTGGGCGTGGAAGATCCTGCGCGTTGCCATGCTTGCGCTTACAGGCGCGGTTCTTTGGCTGCTCGTTTTCCAACCCCGTCTTGGATTGACGGTGTTCTGGCAGGTCGCGATCCCGATGTTGCCGTTACTCTTTCTGGTAGCGCCGGGCATTTGGCGCAATGTTTGCCCGATGGCGTTTTTCAATCAGCTGCCAGCGCAGATGGGCATGAGCTGGAATAAGCGCCTGCCACTTCTGGCCAGGGAAAACGCCTATCTGGTGGCCGTCGCCGCATTGTTCTCGCTGATCTTTCTGCGCCATCCGATCCTCAATCTGGACGCCGGCGCGGTAGTGGCCATGATGATATCGGCTTTGGCGCTGGCTTTCCTCGGCGGCATCACGTTCACGGGAAAGAGCGGCTGGTGCGGAACCTTCTGCCCAATATCGCCAATCGAGAAGTGCTATGGTCAGGTGCCGATGTTCGTCGTTTCCAACGACTTTTGCAGCGTCTGCGGAGATTGCCAAAAGAACTGTTACGACATCAATCCGAATGCGACGATCTTCATGGACCTCGCTGACGACAGCGAGTGGTATGTTGGGCACCGCAAGCTGTTTTTCGGAGCACTGCCCGGATTTCTCTACTGGTTTTTCACGACGGCCGACCCCACCCGGATCGGCTACGTTGCCTATGTCGCCGGCATGGTCGAGTATTCTGTTCTCTCTATCGGCCTTTTTCATCTGATCGCCTATTTGACGCCCCTGCGGACCTTCCACGTCGTGCAGGTCTTCACGATTGCAGCCATTCTGATTTTTTACTGGTTTGCGGCCCCCGTCATGTATGCGGGCTTCATCGAGATCTTTTCCGTCGATCTTCCAGGCTGGACGATTCAGGCTCTACAGGGTTTCGTATTGCTGACGGTCACGATCACGTGGGTCCGGGGGGTGGCGCATGAGCGGGCCTATCGAAGGCGCATCCCCATTACCGACTGGTCGACGGGCAGGTCCTTCGACGTAGCCGAGGGACAGCCCGTCCTTGAGGGCATCCAAGCCGCCGGTATTCCGATAACGAGCTTTTGCCGGCGAGGACAATGCGGCTCGGATCCGATCGTCATCTTGGCGGGAGAGGACAATATTGAACCCCCGAGGGGTGACGAGTTGGAAACGTTGCGGCGGCTCGGATTGGAAGGAAAGGCGCGTCTCGCCTGCTCGTGCGTAGCACACGGCCCCGCAACGATCGACATTCGAGCCGGGCTTGCGGTCAAGACCGCGGCCCTTGATGGCGAACCGTCAAATGACTCCTGACGGCGTCCATGGGCACGGTGGCGCCGTGGCATAAGTGCTTCGGCTGCAAGCGATATTCACTTCGATACGCCGCAATTTCATTGCCCGTGCAAGACCGGTCCCATTGCCATGCCGGGATCCGATTCCCGGCGCGGCTTTTTCATTGGAAAATCAAGCCTATCGACCAATCTACAGCTTGCCGCGCTCTCTCCCTCATTGATAGCCTGTGGGCCGATGATCCCAATGGGAGGACCTCATGACCGAGCCGAAGCTTCCGCGCGAGCGCGGTCTCTTTGAAGTCTATGAAGAAGATTCAACAGGCGCCGATCGCGATATTTTTGGCCGGATTCCCAATGAGGACCGGCGGGGGTTTCTGAAGGGCGCTGGATTAGCCGCAATGAGCGCGGCGATCGGCGCCGCGATCCCGTTTCAGCGCAACATGCCGGCGGGCTTCATTCCGCTGGCGCTCGCCGAGGCGGCCGACCCAATTCCAGGTAAGCAGGGTCTAGTGATTTTGAGCGAGCGCCCGCTGAATGCCGAGACACCGGCCTATCTGCTGAACGACCCGATCACGCCGACCGACCGCCACTTCATCCGCAATAACGGCATCGCGCCGGACGAGGTCGACGCAGACAAGTGGACCTTGACCGTCGACGGACTGGTCGAGAAGCCGATGAAATACTCGATTGCGGATTTGAAGAAGAACTTCGACGTGGTGGACCTCGCTTTGCAGATCGAATGTGGCGGTAATGGCCGCGCTGGCTTCGATCCCCCAGCGCGGGGCAACCAATGGACCTATGGCGCAATCGGCTGCTCGAAATGGACCGGCGTGCGTTTGGCCGATGTGCTGAAGGCCGCGGGCGTCAAAAAGAATGTCGTCTATACCGCAAATGAGGGCGCCGACGGGCACCTGTCGGGCGAGCCCAGCAAGCTGCCGATCTCGCGCGGTGTACCGATCGAAAAGGCTATGAACCCGGAGAATATCATCGCCTTTGCCCAGAATGGCGGCGATATCAATCCGATGAACGGGGCGCCGTTGCGTCTGGTGTCGCCCGGTTGGCCGGGGTCATGCTCGCAGAAATGGCTGACCCGCATTTGGCTGCGCGACGTGGTCCATGACGGCGCCAAGATGACCGGCAAATCCTACCGGGTGCCGAACCGTTCGGTGGCGCCGGGAGAGAAGGTGGTGGATGAGGATTTCGTCATCATCGAAGCCATGCCGGTGAAATCCCTGATCACGACGCCCAGAACCGGACTCGCAATCACAAGCCGCACGCTCAATCTTGGTGGCCATGCCTGGGCCGGCGACCGGAACGTCAAGGAAGTCCACGTGACAAACGATTTCGGTGCGACCTGGATCAAGGCCGAGTTGGATGAACCGGTCAATCCGTTCGCCTGGCAGAACTGGCGGGCCCAGGTGAGCTTCCCGGAAGTCGGCTATTACGAGGTCTGGGCCCGGGCGACCGACAGCGCCGGCGTCTCCCAACCCTTTGCGACCGCCTGGAACCCTAAGGGCTATCTCAACAACTCGTTGCACCGCATTGCTGTTACCGTCACCTAATCCAGCCGCGGCCTTTGCGTGCTGCCTGTTCGCCCTGGCGGCCCTATTCGGCTGGGCGTTCGAGACAGGCATGGCCCATGCCCAGGACATCGAAATCACCGAAGAGGAGCTTCCGCTCGGCGAAGGCCGCGAGGAAGTGGAAATCTATTGCGCGTCGTGCCACTCGCTCAAGATCGTCACCCAGCAGGGCTTGGACCGCGAGGGTTGGGACGAGGTCATCGATTTGATGGTCGAGGAAATGAACATGGAAGAAATGCCGCCCGAGGACCGCAAGCTCGTGCTCGATTATCTGGCTGAGCACATCGATATCGAACGCCTGCGCGAAAGGCGCAAACGCTAGGCTTGCGCTGCCTTGCTCACCGGGATTTCCATTGGTTCGGCTCGCACCAGGCCGCGCACGGAGTTTCCGAGGTAAACCTCGTTTCCGGCTTCGAGATCGCGCGGGAACAGAATGGCTTCGCGTGCCTCGCCGCTGCCCAACAGTTCGGCGCGCAAGGTGCCGGGCAATAACCCGGATTCGAGCGGAGGTGTCACCAATACGCCGTCGCGCGCGATGAAGATGTTGGTGCGGCTGCCTTCGGCGAGCTCGCCACGCTCGTTCAGGAACAGCACTTCGTCGCAGCCATAAAGATCCGCATACCGGGCGTGTTCGCCGTCATAAAGCTGACGGATCGTCGTCTTGTGGAACAGAAAGACATCCCTACGGTCGATGCGGTGCTCTGAAATGGCGTAGCGCATGGTGGCGGGTTCAGGGGGTGCCGCCATCGCTACGGATGTGAGCGTTACGTAGCCAGCAGCATTGAGCAACAGCCGGACCCGATGGGGCCCGCCGGTAAGTCCCTCGACCTCTTTGTCGATCAGGTGAGCGATTTCATCCCGGTCGAATGGATAGCCGAAATAGGCCGCCGAGCGTTCAAGGCGCTCCAAATGCAGGTCGAGCAGGTAAACGCCTTTACCGGGATCAAACCGCATGGTCTCGATCAGCTCGAAGCTTTGCGGCGGATCGGTGAGGAATTTCATCTTCAATAAGCACTCGTCATATTCGTCGTCGGCTTGCGAATCCTGAACCACGCCGCTGCCGATGCCAATCTCTCCGTGGCCGTCCACGAACAGCGTCAGCGTTCGGATCGCCACGTTGAACCGCGCGGCTCCATCGGGCCCAAGCATTCCGATCGCGCCGGTATAGACGCCGCGGGGCTCGGCCTCCAGGTCGCGGATGATCTCGACCGCGCGCAGTTTCGGCGCGCCGGTGACGGAGCCTGGCGGAAAGATGCTGGCCACCAATTCGCTCAGACCCACATCCTCCCGGAGCGTCCCCCTCACGCTCGACGTCATTTGATGGAGGGTCTCGAATGTCTCGACCTTGAATAGGTCGCTCACCGTGACACTGCCGGTCTCGCAGACCCGCCCCAGATCGTTGCGCATCAGATCGACGATCATCAGGTTCTCGGCCCGCGACTTGGGGTCATCATGCAGCCATTGGGCAAGCTCGCGATCTTGATCCAAGCTGATGCCGCGAGCAGCCGTCCCTTTCATGGGCCGGGTCAGGGCATTGCCGGAATCGATTTCGAGGAACAGTTCGGGCGAGGCCGAAATCACCGCGAAATCCGGCGTCTCGATCAGGGCGGCGTGGGCGACTGGCTGCTTTTTGCGCAACCGCCCATAGAGCGCCTTGACCGGGCCCTGATAACCGAACCGCGCCTTGAAGGTCAGGTTGAGCTGATAGATATCGCCCGCCGCAATCAGACTTTTCACGCGCCCGAATCGGCCGCGATAGTCTTCGCGGTCCATGGTGATTTCCGGATCGGAAATCTGGCACGTGTTTTTGCGGCTCAAGCCCAGCATTTGATCCACGCCAGCCTGGTCCAGTAATTTCGGCGCATCGAAGACGCCGAACCACAGCAGCGGGACGTCGCGCGTCTCAGGCAGTAGGGCCGTCAGGCGAGGCTCCAAGACATAGCCCAGCTCATAGGCGAAGAAGCCCGCCAAATGGGCGCCCTGCCCGAGCCTTCGTTCCATTGCCGCGAGCGCCGCCGGCACTTCGTCCGCCTCGAAAACCTCGATGATTTCGGATGGGCCTTCGAACAGGTAGGAACGAGCCTGGGTCGAGAGACTGTCGTCGATCAGAACGGAGCTGGTCACGGGCCGTCAGCCTTGCCTCCGGGCTCCTCACCGTCTGACGGCGATTTGTCCTGGTCATCGCCCTCGGCGGCTTGATCTTCAGGCGGGTGCTCGCCTTGCCTGCCCCGACGTAACTGCTTCACGCGGTCCACCCCCTTGGCGATGCTTGGGCCGATCTTTTCGCGAGCATACTCCTCGGCCGTGCGTGCGGCTTTGGCGCTCGATGCGGTAGCCACCCGGCCCGCCTCGGTCAAGCGCGCTTGCAACGGACTTTCGTCGCTCAAGCGCTCGCCCGCCAGATCGAAGATCAGCCAATAAAGGCCTTGGGCTACAAGCGCCATCAGCACACCCGCGAACACCACGTCGCTCAGAAAATGACCTCCTTGGGCGATTCTGACAAAACCGGCCAGCGTGCCGCCTATGATGGCGGCTGCAATCAGCGCGCCGCGGCGCCGGGGCAAAAGCAGGGCAAGCGCGAAGAGCAGCATGAAGATCGACGCGGCTTCGCCACTCACAAAGGAGCAATTGTCCACGCACTGGTCGGAGCGGTACAGAGCCGGCGTGAAGATCTGATCGCCGCCATATTCGCGCACGTGGAATGGCCGCGCCCGGCCCCAATTGTTTTTCAGGATCACATTGGCGACCAATCCCGGACCGAGCGCCAGGCAAGAGACCAGGAATAGCCATTGCCGCAGGCCCAGCTCGAGCAGCTTGCGCTGGAAGAAAGCGGCGAGCACCAAGCCGGCGATGGCAGTGGCGACGGCTGCTAGAAAGAACAGCCTGATAGCTGCGCGGAGATCCTGGCCCGTGCCCGGAAAATTCGAGACGAAGGCCCGGTTCCCTCGATAGAACCAGTCGGTCACGGCGAAATCAATTTGCGGAAAGCCGACGAAAACAAAGGCCGCCACGACTCCGACGAAGGATGTGATGGCGAAGAACCGCAGACCTTGCTGGTCCTTGGGCGTCACCTGGGGATCGGGCATCTCTTGCATCGTCATTTCCCGCGATAACCGCTCAGGGCGAATAGGCTGACGGTCCGGCTCGACTTTGGACCCGCCGGCACCCTGTATTCCCCGACCGGTTCGACGCCCTCGAATTCATCCGTGACGTGATTTGCCGTTGGCCGCAGCGTGACCAGGAGCACCGGTTGGCCGGCACGGGCTCCAAACGGCCTGGTGAGCTCGAAATGATCGCGCGGCACCTCGCTCGGGCTCCAGGCAAGAATCGGCACTGGCTGATTGCGTAAGTAATAGAGCATCTCCGCCGTCACCAGCCGGTCCTCGGTCAGCACCGTTCCGTAAGGGTTCGCCTGCAGTTCGTCGCTGACCACGCGCGCGACATTGCCCCAGCCCAGCACCCTTGCGTAGGGGTCGGCCTTGCCTGGCAGCACAAGGATCGGGGCAGCAGAATTGGCGGCCCCCAACACCACGAGAACGACCAAGTGCAGGGCCAAGGAGGCGCGGAAAAGCCACTTGAAATCGAGGCGCAGCATGGTGGCGGTGACCAGAATGGTTGCGGCGGGATAGGCAACCGCGGCCCAGTTGGCGTGGGCACGCGAGATCAGGGCTTGCAGCGTAATAATTGCAATCACGGGAACCGAGAAATAGAGCAACATGCGCTCAGGCGGGCTCGCGGTTTCGCGGGCCGCCCGAATCGCGATCCAGATCAGCATGGCAAACAAAATTGGCCCGAAGACGCCAAATTGCGCCCCAAGAAACTCCAGCATTTTCAGCGGCTTAAATAAGTCTCCAGCCCAATTGGCGTTTGCCGCGGTGTGCGAAACCGTGATCCAGCCGACTTCGGCGTTCCAGAGCAGGTTTGGTGCGATCAGAACCCCTGCCACCAGGATGACAAGCAGACCGCTGGTGTCGCGAAGCATCCAACGTGCTTCCGGCGTGGTGACGAAATAGAGCCCGGCGCAGAGCAGAAAATAGACCATCGCGTATTTGGCGAGCAGCCCCAGGCCCAGCGCCAATCCCAGTGCCACGGCCCAACCGGCCTTGCGGGTCTCTTGCAGCTTGATCCAGGCAAATAGCGCCGCGCACCAGCAGACCAGCAGCGGCACGTCGGTCGAAATGATGCTGGCGGAGAAGGAGATGCCGGGCACAGTGGCGAAGATGACCGCCGACCAAAATCCGGTCGCCGCGTCATAAAGCCTGGCGGCTGCCAGGTAGATGAAGCCCGCCGCAATCGTATAAAGAATCGGCGAGGCCAGACGCACGCAAAACTCGCCAGATCCGCAAATATCGGTGGTGAACCGAATAATCCAGGCGATCAGTGGCGGCTTGGAGAAATAGCCAAGCGCCAGCTCCTGCGACCAGGCCCAGTATTGCGCCTCGTCAAAGAACAGATCGGTCTGGTTCAGATTGAGCGCGAGCAAGCGAAACGCCAGCAAACCGGCCAGCACAGCCGCCAGTAGCAGCGTGTAGCGGTTCGAAGCGAAATCGAGTGTGCCAGCGTGAAATCGCGTCATGAAGGGGGAAGAGCCAATCCATCGCGCGCCGGAAGCTGTGATTGTGATACGCGTCCTGCGCATCGGATTACAGCCGCCGGCGCTCGTCACGGGACGCCGAGCCAGTGATTTACATGGTTGTGCAGTGCAACGGAAGCTTGTTATTGGTGCGCCTCGCCGAGCCCGGAGCGCCCGCGAGCGAGGAATGTGGGATGCGCGTCAGCGTCGTGATACCTGCCTATGACGAAGAGGGTAATATTGGCGGGTTGGTCGAGGAAACCTTCGCCTCGGTGCCCGATGCCGTCTTGGGCGAGGTGATCGTCGTCGACGATTGCAGCGCAGACGGCACCGCGAAGGAAGTTCGCGCCCTATTTCCCCGTTTTCCCAAATTACGCCTGCTGCGCCATGGCGAGCGCTCGGGCCAAAGCGCGGCGCTGCGGACGGCGATTCTAGCAGCCACGTGCCCCGTGATTGCGACCATGGATGGCGATGGTCAGAACGATCCCCGAGATATCGAAAAGATGATTGCCCGGCTGGCGCCGCCCGGTGACGACGGCCCGGCGCTGGTGGGCGGGGTCAGGCGCGAGCGAAAGGCGAGCAGCTCGAAACGCTGGGCTTCGAGCAGCGCCAATTGGATCCGCGACCGCGCCCTCAAGGACAACTGTCCCGACACCGGCTGCGGCATCAAAGTCTATTGGCGCGAGGCCTATCTGCGGCTGCCCTATTTCAACAGCATGCACCGCTACATGCCGGCGTTGTTCCTGAGCTACGGCCAAAGGGTAGACTATGTGCCGGTAAACGACCGGCCTCGGCGCGCCGGAGTTTCCAAATACTCCAATCTTGGCCGCGCCGTTGTGGGGCTGTACGATCTGTTCGGCGTGATCTGGCTGCGGAAGCGTACCCAGGTTCCCCGGATTGCCGAGGATTCCGGCACCGGGGACAGGGTATCCGAACTCGCGGACAAGGCGCATGATCGCCGTGGCGGTGTTGCCCGCAAGACCGGCAGCCGCAGCGCAAGGTAGGGCCGAGCCCAATGGATTTCTCTGGTTTCGCCCAGTGGTGGGCAAGTCTCTCGACCGCCGAGCTGATTTGGCTCGCGATCGGCTTCACGGCCCAGTTCATGTTCACCATGCGCTTCCTGGTCCAGTGGATCTCGTCGGAACGCGCCAGGCAGAGCATCGTGCCGGAAACCTTTTGGTATTTCAGCTTCGTCGGCGGGCTGATGCTGCTGGTCTACGCTATCCACCGCATGGACCCGGTGTTTATCGTGGGCCAGGCGGCGGGTTTGTTCATCTACTCCCGCAACATCTACTTCATCTGGCGTAGCAAGCAGAACCGGCCCGGTGAGCAGCCGAAGGTGCCGGCGGAATAACACGGATATCGTGCGCGCCCCCATGGGGCGAAGAACAGGGCGAGCTCGCCACAGATCATGTCCGCCGTAAAGAAAACTGCGTTCAGGTTGCCCCGCTTCTCGCCCTTTGAATGGGCGGCGATTATCATTTCGCTGGTGATCGCCTGCCTGCTGCTGCTCGATCCCTTGGTCTTCGGCGTAGTGCGCCAATTCAACCCCGAAGTCCGCGGCTTCTTCCGCAGCTTCACCGATTTGGGCAAGGCGGGCTGGATCTTGATTCCGAGCGGTATTGCGATCGCGGTGTTGCTCGGGCTGCGGCAGCGAAAAATTGGTTGGCGGAAGAGAGCGGCCTATGGCTATGGCGCGCAGCTGCTGGCCTTTCTGTTCGCCGCGGTGGCGGGCGCCAGCGTGCTGGGCGCGCTCATAAAGAACACTCTGGGCCGGGCGCGGCCCAAGCTCTATGACCAACTGGGTTCGCTCGATTTTCACCCGTTTGCCTATACGGCGGATTTCGCCTCTTTCCCGTCGGGCCACGCCACGACGATTTGCGCTCTGGCGGCGGCGCTGGCGATTCTATGGCCGCGGGGCCGGGTGTTCCTGTTCGTCGTTGCTGCTTGGATCGCCGCGACCAGGTTTCTAATCGGGGCGCATTATTTCAGCGACGCGGTGGCGGGCGGTTTTTTAGGCGCGGGCTTTGCCCTGCTGCTGCGCGATCGGATGGCCGATCGGCGCTGGGTGTTCGAGAGACAAGCCGACGGCACTATCGCACTTCGAGGGCGCCGGATATTGACCTGGATCAGCACGAAGCTTCGCCAAGAGGTGCTACAACGCACTCCCATACCGGCACGTCTGGCCGGCAGCGATAAACCCGGATCGGGCTGAGGCCGAAAGCTGAGACAAAACGCCCATTGGCACTCACGGTGCCGCCATTTAAGACCGGCCTCTCCGTAGCGATCCACAAGACCTCACCCTCAAGGGCACACCACAACAAGCTATGGCATCGCTCTCCCACCGACCGGAAGCCGGGCGCGATCACGCTGCCCGGCAGCACCCACAAGCTTCACGTCCGGCCCCGCGATGGAGGGGAGCGGCGGCCAACGCCGCCGCCCTGCTCGGACTGTTGCTCGTTGCGGGCGGACTGGGGTCACTGTGGCCCGATAGTCCGCAGGTGCTCGATGAGCTTTCCTCCAGGTTCCAGACGGCCCATGCGGTGGTATCGCTCGGGCTTTTGATCAGTCTCATCTCGCTGGGGCTGTTGGTGCTGGGCCCGGCCATCGAGTTGGTGTTGAGCATCGAGGTGCTGCACAAGCTTGGCTTGGCCGCGGTCGTCATGGGCCCGCTAAGCATGGCGGAACCCGCTAAGGCGCCCGCCTCGCCGCCAGCTTCTGCGCCGGACGGCCAGGTGGCGACCGCACCCACGGGGATCCAGATCGGTCTCTATGCTGGCGGCAATTCCACACCCTTGGCCGATGTTTTTCTGAAGCAGCCCAACGGCACCGACATGGTGCTGAAAAACGTGCCTTGGACCGGCGAGCCGTTCAACGATCCGCCCTTTTACGGCGTGCGCGGCATCTATTGGCTGCCCGCCATGCCGTCTTTTGGCGCCATGATCGACTTCACCCACGCTAAATCGATCTCGCTGCGCAAGCGCGAGGTGGACCAGACCGGCACCAGGGATGGTGAGCCGGTGCCCCCGCGCCAGGCCGTCGCCGAGACCTTCACCAAGCTCGAATACTCCCACGGGCTGAATTTCCTGACGCTGAACGCGGTCTACCGGTTCAGGGGCTGGTACCGGCGTTTCCTGCCCTATATCGGTGCAGGCGCGGGGCTCGTGATCCCGCACACGGAAATCGCCCGGAAAGGTGTCGCCCGCCAGGACTGGACCTACCGCTACGAAGTTACGGGCCCGGGCTTCCAGGCGCTGGCCGGCCTTGAGATGCGGCTGTTCGCGCCCAGGCGCTATGCGGTTTTCGCCGAGTACAAGGCGGGCTACGCGATCAATTCCACCGAGCTGCTGGAAGGCGGCACGGTCAAGACGAACCTCTGGGCCCACCAGGCGATTCTGGGCGTCTACGGAAATCTGCGCGCGCCCCTGCCGGTAGCTGCGAAGTAGCTGCCACTTCTAACGCGTCCTACCTTCCGACCAGTGAACGGCCGGTTTCACCTATCCAAGCCAGGATGCGGTCGGCGAATAGGCCGACCAGGGCCGCCATTACCATGTAGCCATAGGGGTTGATCCGCACCATATCGGCAGGCGGTTGAAACAGCGCGCGCAGCGCCAGGTAAACCACAATGCCGAGTGCTGCCGCCATTATGGGGCGCAGCAGGGTCCAGACGATCGAGAGTTCGCTGGTGGTCCGTGCCGCCGCCGACATGCCCAACGAGATCAGCGAGCGCAGCAGCGCACCGATCGCCGCCAGGATCGCGGAGATCGCCACCAGCGCCTGATCGGCCGACATGAAGGTGTGATTGCCGCCGAGATTAACCCGGGTCACAGGGATGTCGCCGAACTTGCAGTTGACCTTGCCGGCCCGCTTGATGGTCTCGAGAAACTCCTCGCGCTGTCCTTCCGGAATTGTCTCGGCCTTTTTGCAGAGCTCGGACTGGATGCCGACGGCTGGAAAGATGTCGATGATGGTGTCGATCAAGAGCCCGGTGAGGGCCACCAGCACCAGGCCCACCAGGACGAGGCCGCTAGCGCGGATGGGTGAGGTCTTTTTCTCTGCCATGCAATGATCCTTTCAGCGGTCGCGGGAAGTCTCGGGCGCCACCGGGCGCAAACCGTGCTCTCTTAGACCGGTGGGCGGGCGCTGGGTAGAGCTAATTTGATTATCCAAGGCTAAAGCAGCACAGGGGGCGGTGCCGGCTGGCCTAATCGCGCGGCTGCGGCGCGCAGCGGACGTAGCCGGGGAGCGGACAGGCGTCGAGCGCCGCCGGCTCCGCATTGGTGTAAACATTCATCGTCAGCCATTGGAAACGGCCGAAGTTCAGTCCCTTGACGCAACCGAGCGGCTTTAGGTCTTGCAGACGGGAGGCTTTCAGACCGGCGCGAAAGGCGGGCTCCGCGCGGGTGGAAACGAAGGCGAGGCGCCCGTCGCCTTGTCCGAGCCAGTCGGCGATGAGTTTGCCCCCCTGGGGCCCCTTGGCGCTATAGGTGGTGGTGCCGAGCAGGAATATGGCGCTGGGCTCGCTGTAGCCGGCGATCCCTACCGGTCCCGGCATGCAGGGTTCCAGCGCCCGGGTTACAGTTGCCATGCGCTGGCTCAGCCAAATCCGCTCAAATGCGGGCAGCGCCAGCTGTAGCGCGCCCCAGTAAATTGCGAGCGCGCCTGCGATGCTCAAGCCGATTGACGCGAACGGCCTCGCGCGGAGTGCGGCCGTTACCGCGAGCGCCACGGCTGCCAATGAAATGATGCCAAGTGCCGCCGGGACAAAAAGGACCGGTGGCGCCATCAGCCAGAGCAGCGCCACCAGCGCCAGGCCTGGCAGCGCGTCGTGCAGCAGCGCGAACCCGCCATTGAGCCGCCTGGCCCATGGCCGCTCCGGCATGGTGAGACCCCTGCCCGCCAGCATCATGCCCACGGCAACCATGATCGCCGGCATGATCGATTGCAGGGAATAGAGCGGTGGTTTGCCCGACAGCGCTTCCAGCGCTAGCAAATAGGCGAAGATCCAGGCGAGCAGAAATCTGTTGGGGGCCTCGCCGCGGCCGCGCCAAAGGTAGACAAGCGCCATGGGCAGAAAAATCACGCCGGGCAGGAAGCCGAGCCAAGTTCCCGCGACGAAGATGCCGGGCAACGCCCGGTAGTTCATCTCCTGCGGGCCTGCGATCTTGCTCCAGAAGTCATCCGCCCAAGCCGCGCGGACCAGCTCGGGTTCGGGATTGAGCGCCATCGCGACGAGCCAGGGCGAGGCCAGCAGCGCCATCAGCGGTACGCCCCAGAGAGGCCGCAGCCGCTTCAGCCAGGAAGCGCTTCGATCGGCCGCGATCAGTCCCAGGATCGTCGTCAGCGACAACAGCGTCAGCGCCAGTGCGCCCGCCAAGATGCCGAGCCCCTGGGCGCCCCAAAACAGAGCCGCATGCCGCGCGCCATGGGAGCCGGTAGAATCGATATAGAGCTGGGCAAGGGCCCATTGGGCCACCACAACGAAAATCAGATGAATGCCCTTGGTGAGCGCCAGATGCCCCTGCAGCACGACGATCAGATTGACCGCCAGCAGCAGCGCGCCGATCAGCGCCGCCTCGCGGCCGAACCAGGCCCGTGCGCCCCAATAGGTGGCGAGCACGGCCAGAAGAGCACCCAAGGCCGAAGGCAGCCGATAGGCCCAAATTGCCCCATAGGCGTCTTCGCCGATCAGGCCGACGACGACTGCTTGAATCCAGAAGATGCCGATGGGCCTGGTGAATTGGGGCTCGCCCTGAAGCCGGGGTGCCACCAGGTTGCCGGTCTCCAAGATTTGCTTGGAGGTCTGCGCGTAGCGCACCTCGGTGCGGTCGATCGGCGGCAGGTCGAAGAGACCGGGCAGGATTGCCGCCGCCGCAATGGCGATCAGCAAAAGCGTGGCGAGGCCGGGCCGCCGGGCCAGCCCGCGAAGCGCGAGCGAAAGAAACCCGTCGAGGCGCTGGAGCATCGCCGCTAATCCGCCTTTAGCCAGTGCGGCCCCATCGCGTCGCTGGGCGCCTTCGTTTGCCGTTGTCGCCAGCGCAGCCTCCTATTTCTCGAGTTAGGCCCGCCCGCGAGCGGCCCAATCACAATGGATTGGAATCTGGCTTAGGCAGCATTCCTATTCTTGCTCCAAAACCTCTTGTAACCGGGTGCGGTTGTCAAAGAGAGCAGAGCGTAGAACCTATTCGATCAATAGAACGATTAGAAACCCTACAAAAAAAAGTGCTGTACCCCAGGGAGTATCCCCTCCTGCATGAGCTTCAACGAGCAATTCTTCCACGACAAGATACAGCAGTGCCGCGGCCGCAAAAGAAATCGCAAATATCAAAGCGGCGCCACTAAGCGCGCCCGAAATCAAGTAGCCGATCAAAGCGCCAATCGGAAACGGGAGGATTACGCCAAAAGTTTTCGCGAATGCTGACTGGGAAGTCTCACCATTTGACAGGAGCGCCGTGGTCGTAGCCAAGGCCAGAAAGGCAACCTCCATGGCCAATGCGACAATCAAACTCAGACTGTGGATTGTTTCGCTCCCCAGCGTCATGCCCAGTAAGAAACCATCGACCCATAGGTCTATGGCAACTGTAATGAGTAGCGTGAATCCCGCGGTCGCAACGACGGCGGAACCGTCATCACGGTCAGCCTTGCTTTGAGCGAACAATTTTACGCCCAACATCAGCGCAACACCCGCGGCGAAGCCGGGGACCATGATACTGGGATGTCCCTTTGTCATTTCAGGCACCAATTCCACCATGACCGCAGCAATCACGAGACCCGCAGCGAAATGTTGGATTCCACTGGTCAAGCGTTCTCCGGGCCGGCGAAAGATTGATATTGCGGCTGCCACGATGGCCAAAGCCGTAGGAACGAGCACAGCGATCATTGTCTGGGTCATCTACCTCGCCCCTTGGCGTCAGTTTTGTGCGGTCAGCTAATGATTTGCGTCAGTCCGGCGGTTTCTGCCGACAGAGGCACGAAACACTCAGAGGCACTTCCGGGCGTGCTGCAGCGAAGTCGAAGGCGTGTTGAATATGCGCGCGCTGGAGCAGTGCCGCCAAACCGCCTGTGGCTGATGCGGGTCAGTCGCGTCCCCGGGGCGCCCTCATTTACCGTCGTCGCCAGTGCACCTCTCCCGTCCTGACCCGTGCCCGCGCGTTCAGGCGCGGAGCCCATGGATTGGGCCCAGCCGCGTGGTTTCGTCAACTCTCAAATGTGTTGTTGCGCCTTTTCGGGCCCGCGCAGTTGCGTTCGCCCACCGCGTCGCCTAGATATAGGCCCCGGCCGCGAAGGCGGCCGACGAGATTGGCGCGGGGTGGAGCAGTCCGGTAGCTCGTCAGGCTCATAACCTGAAGGTCGCAGGTTCAAATCCTGCCCCCGCAACCAACAAAGAAGGCCCTTTTTCGGGGCCTTTTTTGTTGGGCTGTGTTGGGATCAGGTTTGAACCTGATCAGGGGCCCATGGCGAAGGCTTTGCCTGAGCCGATGGGACAAAGCACGCTCAAATCCTGCCCCCGCAACCAACAAAGAAGGCCCTTTTTCGGGGCCTTTTTTTGTTGGGCTGTGTTGGGATCAGGTTTGAACCTGATCAGGGGCCCATGGCGAAGGCTTTGCCTGAGCCGATGGGACAAAGCACGCTCAAATCCTGCCCCCGCAACCAACAAAGAAGGCCCTTT
>Ga0209633_10001774_pt1 | contig 21699 bp, 19 predicted proteins | sample Cruoilmetagenom1_FD_187290 | JGI IMG/M metagenome (GOLD analysis project Ga0209633, IMG submission 187290) | Oil polluted marine microbial communities from Coal Oil Point, Santa Barbara, California, USA - Sample 1 (SPAdes) (version 2) | ecosystem: Environmental > Aquatic > Marine > Oil seeps ... | reverse complement strand
TGGCACCCCCCCTAGTTTTTAGTATCGACTATAGTGAAGGTAATCGACAATATGATCTATTTTTGAGGTGCTTACAGAATAGTCAACATATTAGGGAAATATCAAGCTGTTTAGATAGCTTAACTTTGAAAAATTTGGTAGGCACGGTCAGACTCGAACTGACGACTTCCACCATGTCATGGTGGCACTCTAACCAACTGAGTTACGCGCCTGCAATAAAAACAGGATGAGAATTCTATCTTTAATGTAAGCTATTAACAAGCTTAACGTTATTAGAATTTAGATATGACAGATTTATCAAAAACACCTTCTTGGTTTTTATACCCAGAATATAATTGGCAACATAAACATGTTGTTATAATAGGTGCTGGTATTGCGGGCTGCCAAATGGCTTGGCATTTGTGTCAGAAAAACTGGCAGGTCACGCTAATTGAGCGCCATCATCAAATAGCTAGTGAAGCATCTGGAAATCCATTAGGTGTGATATCCCCCAAAATGACGGCAGGTCCTAGTATTGGAGAAGATTTTTATACACAGGCTTTTCACTATACGCTGTCATTGCTTAAGTCACTTTCACAACTGGGCCATGGGGTTGACTGGGAAGCCTGTGGTGTATTGCAGCTGGCGCATAACCCACGTGAAGTAAAACGCTGGCATGCCTTAGTAGAGCGAAACCTGCCGATAAACTTCATTCAGTTACTCAATGAAGAGCAAACTAATAAAGTCTCAGGAATCAGCTTTCATTCTGAAAAAACCTATAAATCCAGTTACTTTCCAAAAGGTGGATGGATTAAACCAGCAAGTTTTGCTTGCGCTTTGAGTCAACACCCAAACTGTAAGATTATTACTGAAACAGAAGCTATTAAACTGAAAAAAACTGAAAATAGTTGGTCTCTATTAAACAGTAGCAAGCAAGAGCTTGCTAAGAGTGAGGTTGTAATAATCACGAGTGGCAAAGACCTGAATAAATTTTCACAATCTTCATTTCTTCCCGCTATGCCTGTTGCAGGGCAAACGACTATAGTCAACGCTTCTGGTTACTCTGGAAATCTTAAAACAGTGATTGGGCATGAAGGTTACCTCACGCCTGCCATTAATATTTCTGGAAAATCAAAGCAGCATATCTTTGGCGCAACCTTTGAGCGAGATATTAGCAAGCCCTCTTTAAATACCAATGCTGATAACATTAATTTTGAGTGTTTAAAAAAATACCTGCCAGAATTTGCCAATTCACTTGACCAATTAAATAGCGCTCACACCGCCGTACGCATGACCACTCCGGATCGCTTTCCTTATGTTGGAGCTTTACCTGACATTCAATTCTATCAGCAGAATTATCACGATCTGCATCAGGGAAAACAATGGAAAGAATACCCCGCAGCACATTATCAGAAAGGTCTATTTGTTCTGGGTGGGCTTGGATCACGAGGTTTAATCACCAGCGGTCTTTGCGCAAATGCACTGACACATTTACTCGAAAACCATTTAGAATCAGAGCAAGAAGCGCTACTATTACAACAGTGCCACCCTGCCCGCTTTATTATTAAAAACCTGAAAAGAGGCATTTAAAAGCATGTAAGAAATGCTTATTTATTTGAAATGGCAGTTCTGCTGAGCGTAGTCGAAGCACCCCCCCTACTTTTTTATATCGACCAATCTAAAGTGAACATTATGACCATTAGGAAATTTGAAAATCAAACACCTGACATCCATCGATCAGCATATATTGATGAAACTGCACTGGTTAGCGGTGAAGTAAGCATTGGCGAAGACAGTTCGGTGTGGCCGATGACGGTTATTCGAGGTGATGTCAATTATATCAAAATTGGTAACCGCAGTAATATCCAGGATGCCTCGGTGCTGCACGTAACACACGCCAGTAATGAACATAGCGTTAAAGTCACTGAGTCACAAATAGGCTACCCACTTATTATTGGTGATGATGTAACCGTTGGACACAAAGCGCTTTTACACGCCTGCAACATTGGTAATCGTGTGTTAGTTGGCATGGGCGCTATTGTCATGGATGGCGTGGTTGTTGAAGATGAAACCATGATTGCGGCTGGTAGTCTGGTGCCGCCAAAGAAAGTATTGGAAAGTGGGTTTTTATGGGTAGGAAGCCCGGTTAAAAAAGCGCGCCCGCTTAGCGATAAAGAAAAGAAATATCTGAAATACTCCGCAGAACATTATGTACGTTTAAAAATTCGTACTGAAAACACTTAAGCTTAAGGCTCTTCTTCTGCGGGTTTTGACAGGGCCAAATCAATTGCTTCTATGATTTTTTTAGGATGTGCCTGAGTCCGTAACTCACAATGGTATTGACCATCATGATATAGAAAAAGCGTGGGCAAATGGAAAACATTAAATTCATTCACTAATGCAGTCGCTTTATCCGCTTTAACTTCATATGCATTAAATTCTGAAAAATACTCAATAAATACTTGTCTATTAGTAGCTAGTATATCTCGCAAATGATGGCAAGAACCACAATGCGGTCCGGTGAAAAATACCAGGGAAACTCCGGAATTATCTGAGATAATTTCATGAAAGTTAAATTCATCAAGCTCTTGTATCACTTTGTTTTGGTTTGGTCTTTTTTTACTTTAGATCCTTCTGAGAAAGGCTGTTTTATATCAATATCTATGGCGCCACGATAATCACGTTGAACGGATGTTGTACTTGGTAAAGGTGGATTTATGGTAGGCGAAACTTTCTGAATAACTATCCATAGCACAAAGAAAAGAATTGATACGGTAATGATACGCAATAGAATGACTTTTATTTTATAAAACACGTCTAGCCCAATTTTAGGTCTTATTAGTCTTTTTCTTCAATCCAGTTCATCTGAATGGATTCTAATATTTTCTCATTAGATTTATCGGGATCATCTTCAAAATTTTCTAACTTACACACCCACTCATGTAAATCCGTAAAACGTATAAATTTTGGATCAATATCAGGATGCGCTTCATCTAGCTCAATGGCTATGTCTAGTGTATCTGTCCATTTGTATTTCATATTTATTCCTTAATTATTACAGCAGGAGTTATGTTGCTAACTTCTTTTTTTGAGTAAGTACATCAATATATTGGATTAAGTAATACAGTATTGCGGCATTTATTCTAAATACAAAACCCAGCATAAGCCAAATCCATTTTGCAGAATTTGTCGATTTAGCCTGGATAAACAGCCATATACCAATCGCAAGCTCTACAAGATTCGTTAAAAAAAGAAGAACAATATTAAGAATTCTTTGTGAAGCACTGAAAGTAGTATAAGTGTCAAAATCAAAATATCTCACTAACAATGTATCTATAAATATTGGGGAAACGAATAGTGTGATGAGCCATAAAAAAAGAATAACTATTGCAAATCTTTCTATTTTTTTAAGTTCCATATTGTATAAATCCTTTAAAGAAAACTCAAATTACCAAAAATGGTCAAGTTTTTAATATTCTTTTAATGAGAAACTACTTTTTTACTCTTTGAGCAGGATTTTTGTTCAAGATCAAGGCGGTGAATGAATTTCAGGATCGAAGTGTACGATAAGTACATGAGAGTCTGAAATTCATTTGCCAACGCGGAGCTTGGACAAAAAGACAATTAATTAATGGTTTTCGGAGACCATGTTTATTGTGTACTTTGGTATCTCAATAACCAGATCATCATCTGCCACTTTTGCCTGACAACTTAAACGTGAATCAGGATCAACTCCCCAAGCTTTATCAAGATAATCTTCTTCAAGGTCTGTGGCTTCTTCTAAAGAATCGAAACCCTCACGCACATAGACATGGCAAGTAGTACACGCGAGTGACTTTTCACAAGCATGTTCGATTTCAATATCATTTGCCAATGCAGCATCACAAAGGCTTGTACCTGGTTCAGCTTCAAAAGCGGCTCCTTCGGGGCACAGTTCTTCGTGGGGTAAAAAAATAATTTGGGGCATTTTTTAGTTCTCTATTTACTAAGGAACGTGCATGGGATAACTTCGGCAATTATAACGCAAAATTTTTGCTTTCAGTTAAGCTTTCTCAAAAGGAGTATAGTTATTCAACAAGACAATTGAGAACACTTGACTGGGAGCAAAAAGGCAAGTTAGAGATGTCGAAATTATTCCATGCACGTTCCTAAACTATTTTTTAAATTCGTCTACGCTATGACCAGCCATAGCCGTTTTCACATTGTCGTCCATTCTGCGGGCTACGTAAAATTCAGCTACTTTTTCCATGTTTTTAATGGCTGCTTTAACTTCATCAGCGTCTTCACTTGAATCCTTTATTTGTTGTAGCTGTTCACGTGCAAGCATTAAAGTTTTCACTTCTTCTTGATTCAACATGCTATCTGCATCTACAGTCATTGCTGCGTCTAAAGCTTCCAAAGTCCGGTCAGCTTCTACTATTTGTTCACGCAGTTTACGCGCTTCCATATCCGCTTGGGCGTTGTCCATTGAATCACGAATCATGCCTTCGATTTCATTGTCGGTGAGCCCATAGGACGGCTTAACTTCCACACTTGACTTTGCACCGGTAGTTTCTTCTTCCGCAAGTACATTCAATAATCCATCAGCATCAACCTGAAAGGTGACTTTGATACGCGCTGCTCCAGCGACCATAGGCGGAATACCTTTGAGCGCAAACTTGGCAAGTGAGCGATTCTCTTCAACCGTTTCACGTTCGCCTTGCAAAATGTGCACCGTCATTGCGGTTTGATTGTCTTTAAAAGTGGTAAATTCTTGCGCACGCGTGATGGGGATTGTGGTATTTCTAGCAATAACTTTTTCAACAAGACCACCGTAAGTTTCTAAACCTAATGAAAGCGGGATCACATCCAGCAATAACATTTCTTCATCCGGTTTATTGCCTGCTAAAACATCCGCCTGCAATGCTGCGCCTATGGCAACAACTTTATCTGGGTCAATATTTACCAGTGGCGGTTTATCAAAAAACTTACCTACTTCTTCTCGGACAACTGGCATACGGGTTGAACCGCCAACCATTACTACATCATGCACCTGCTCTTTTGATAAATCAGCATCACGCAAGGCTCGTCGACAGGCAAGGAGTGTTTTCTTTACAAGAGGTGCAACAAGCCCCTCAAAATCAGCTCTACTTATTGAGCCACTCCAGTCTGCAATGCTAACTTTTACAGCATCATTATCGCTTAGTGCTTCTTTAACTCGACGTGCTTCTCGCATTGCCTGGCGAGTAATTGCATGATCAAAAGTATCATTATCAGAAGATAAAAAACCTTCTTTAACCGCAGTATGCAGCATCCACTCGGCGATAGCGTGATCAAAATCATCACCACCCAGCGCCGAGTCTCCACCCGTTGCCATTACTTCAAACACACCTTTATTTAGTTTGAGTATTGATATATCAAAAGTGCCACCACCTAAATCATAAACGGCAATGATGCGTTCTTTCAGTTCGTCTTTTTGGTCAAGACCGTATGCGACAGCGGCGGCGGTAGGTTCATTTAATAAACGAAACACATTAAGATCTGCCAAGCGTGCCGCATCTTTTGTTGCCTGGCGTTGCGCATCATCAAAATAGGCAGGAACCGTAATTACTACACCTGTTAGGTCTCCACCCAATGAATCTTCAGCGCGTTGCTTTAAGGCTTTCAAGATTTCTGATGAAACTTCAATCGCGGTTTGATTTCCAGCAACCGTTTTAATTTGAGGCACGCTACTTTGTGACTCAACAAAGTTATACGGAAGTTTTCCGCCTAGCGTCTTAATATCCTGTATACCACGACCTAGCAGGCGCTTGGCAGAGGAAATTGTATTGTGGATATCTTCAAGTTCAGAAGCCCGTGCTTCCAATCCAACTAGGGTTTCACCGTTTTCAAGATAACGAACCACTGAAGGTAAAAGTGCATTACCCTGCCCGTCTTTCAAGGTTTCAGCTGAACCACTGCGAATGGTTGCAACTAGTGAATTGGTTGTACCCAGATCAATACCCGCCGCGAGGCGATGCTCATGAGGAGCTGTTGACATACCGGGTTCTGAAATTTGTAGTAGTGCCATAGGAGTGGGATTCTAACGTGCATACCTTTGGAAAGAAATGGCGTTTCTAGAATTTAGTTGAATATTTGAAATCATCTTTTTTAGAAAAGATCATCTTCAAGTTTTTCAGTAAGACTCTTTGATTCTTGACATAAACGCTCAAAAAATTTCATTTTTAAAACGGCATCTTTTGCACATTCCAGTTTCCCTTGTTCCATTTTTTCAACAAAGTCATCTTTTAAGGCATCGGCTTCACCGCTGATTTCTTGTCCGATATCATCAATTCTAGCCAATGGGTCCTGTGCGTTGGCAACTTCTTCGAGTGCCTCACGTATTTCCATTTGATGCATAAGGAATGCACCATCATGCGTGGTATCAATTTCATCATCAAAATCAACACCATTTAGCGTCAATAAATAGCGCGCGCGTAGCCGAGATGATTTTAAAGTTTCATTAGCTTCATTGATAAAGCCAGTGACTTGAAGTGCTAAACGCCGCTCCTGCTCATCCCCGTTTACAAAACGATCAGGATGATATTTAGCCTGTAATTTGCGAAATGCAGCGCCGAGTTTAGAAAAGTCTATTTCAAATTCTTCAGGCAAGCCGAAAAGAGTAAAATAACTTTGTTTAAAATCGAGCATGAATTTGTACTAGCTGAAAAATATTCAGACTGTGAAACTTTCGCCACAACCACATGCACCAGATTCATTGGGGTTGTTAAACTTAAAGCCTTCATTGAGACCTTCTTTTACAAAATCCATTTCGGTGCCATCTAAATAAACGAGACTCTTTGGATCAACGATGATTTTGATTCCATGATCTTCAAATACAGTATCCGACTCTTCAATTTCGTCAGCAAACTCGACAACATAAGCCATGCCTGAACAACCATGAGTCTTTGTTCCAAGACGCAAACCGACTCCCTTACCACGATTGCTTAAGAAAGAGTTTACGCGCTCAGCTGCAGTGTCTGTAAATGTAATTGCCATTTGAATGCTCGTGTCTGATACTAAAAACTAGGGGGGGTGCCATTGAGGTTGTGAAAGTATTCATGGAACTCATAAAAAAGTTACAATTGCCCAGAATACTTTCACAACCTCATTGAAATTTCGATTATTTAATAGGTTTACTGCTTGCCTTGATAATCTTCAATAGCCGCTTTTATCGCATCTTCTGCTAAAACCGAACAATGTACTTTTACTGGTGGTAATTCAAGTTCATCAGCAATATCAGTGTTTTTAATAGCTTTAACTTCATCCAGTGATTTACCCTTTACCCATTCGGTTAAAAGACTGGAAGAAGCAATCGCCGAACCACAACCATAAGTTTTAAACTTGGCGTCTTCGATAATGCCATCGTTACCCACTTTTATCTGTAGCTTCATAACATCACCACAAGCAGGAGCGCCGACCATACCCGTTCCTACATCCGTATCATCTTTATCCATTGCACCTACATTGCGTGGATTTTCATAATGATCGATAACTTTTTCACTATATGCCATGTTTATTTACCTCTTCAATTCTTTCAATTTTATTTCTTAACTCTAAACGCTATTCAGCAGATTTATATTTTGACTCAGAACAAGGCACTTTAAACAGAGAATGTGAGCATATATTAATATGCGACCATTCGAGTAAAAAGCAATGCTTTGTTCTTAGCTTACGCGGGCGAAATATGAATCTGCTGGATAGTAATTAATGGGCAGCCCATTCAACTGTACTGAGATCTATACCATCCTTGTACATGTCCCACAATGGAGATAGATCGCGTAATTTCTCAACGGCTGCACGTGTTTGAGCAATCGCATAATCAACTTCTTCCATTGTCGTAAAACGACCAATCGTAAAACGTAATGAGCTATGTGCTAATTCATCATTACGACCTAATGCGCGTAATACATAACTAGGTTCTAAAGATGCACTGGTACAGGCTGAACCTGATGATACGGCAATACCTTTTAATGACATCATTAAGCTTTCACCTTCTACAAAGTTAAAGCTGATATTCAAATTGCCCGCAATACGCTGCTCAAGGTCGCCATTGACATACACTTCTTCCATGTCTTTAAAACCATCATAAAGATGATTACGAAGCATAAGAAGACGATCATTTTCAGTTGCCATTTCTTCTTTAGCGATACGGAAGGCTTCACCCATACCTACAATTTGATGTGTTGCCAAAGTACCTGAACGCATTCCACGCTCATGTCCACCGCCATGCATTTGTGCTTCGATACGGGTGCGAGGTTTACGACCAACATATAAAGCACCAATGCCTTTTGGACCGTAAATTTTATGTGCTGAGAAACTCATTAAATCAACTTTTAAGTTCTCCATATCAATAGGTACTTTTCCTGCACTTTGTGCCGCATCCACATGAAATACAATCTTATTTTCACGACATATTTTACCGATGGCGGCAATATCTTGAATCACACCAATTTCATTATTTACATGCATAATTGAAACAACGGTTGTGTCATCACGAATTGCATCTTTTAAGACTTGAATATCGAGTAAACCATTATCTTTTGGGTCAAGATAAGTCACTTCAAAACCTTCGCGTTCTAGCTGACGGCAAGTATCAAGCACGGCTTTGTGTTCGGTTTTCATCGTAATGATGTGCTTGCCTTTGCGCGTATTAAAGTGTGCTGCTCCCTTAATTGCGAGATTATCAGATTCAGTTGCGCCACTAGTCCAGACTATCTCACGTGAATCCGCATTAATTAAATCGGCAACTTGTTGACGCGCTAACTTAACGGCATCATCTGCATCCCAGCCAAAGGTATGACTACTTGATGCAGGATTGCCAAAAGCAGTATCAACAGTTAGGTACTGAGCCATTTTATCCGCAACGCGCTGATCGGTTGGGGTTGTGGCAGAGTAGTCCATGTAAATTGGGGTTTTTAGCGTACTCATGTAAATTTATTTCCTTATTGGCTATCTTTTATCTGGCGTCTTGCAAATTAATCAGATTCTCAGCCTGCTTAGAATCCTGACGTGCTACTACTTCCAAAACATCTCTTTTGTCCATTAAGTCCTGTAAGGAAATATCATCCAGAAAACTTTGAATTCTATTGCTCAAGTCCATCCATAGATTGTGTGTTAAACAACGTTTATTATCTTCATTGCAACCACCTGATGCGTTGCCACAGTTAGTTACATCAATATTTTCATCCACTGCCATGATAATATTTGAAACAGCAATATCTTGTGGGTTTCGACTAAGGCTGTAACCACCACCCGGACCACGCATGCTCTTTACTAAACCTTGTCTACGAAGCTTTGAAAATAGCTGCTCAAGATATGAAAGTGAGATGGTCTGGCGTTCAGATATTTCTAGCAATGAAACAGGGCCGTCACTATCATGTAGTGACAAGTCCAGCATAGCAGTAACTGCATAACGTCCTTTTGTGGTGAGTTTCATGTTGTTACTCTTGGTAATAGATGGATTATGAGCAGGATACTAGAATACCTGATAAAGACAGTCAAGTATTACTCTGATTTGTAGTGTTATTATTTTTATTAGATAAAGGCAGTGTTCAAAATCATATTACTTATCGCTTCTTGTTGATCCGCATTCGGTAAGTTCTGCATCATCTAGCTGAGGTAAAGGATCGAATTCTACTTCTCCACCCAAGTGTTGGATCTGGGTGCACATTTTATCCATGCGATCATCCATCATATGAATATGGTCGAGCATGCGATTGACTGTATTGGCAACCGGATCAGGCATATCTTGAGTTGCACCATAGGCATCAAAGCCCATTTTTTCTGCAAGTTCTTCACGTTTCTCTTGTGTTTCATCACGGCGTATCACTTCTCGGCCAGGCACACCTATTACCGTAGTATTTGCTGGAACTTCTTTAACAACAACGGCATTTGAACCAATCCGGGCACCATCATTAATCATGATAGGCCCGAGAATTTTTGCGCCCGCACCAACAACCACATTATTCCCCAGAGTGGGATGACGCTTTCCTTCACTCCAACTGGTACCACCTAAGGTAACGCCATGGTAAAGCGAACAATCATCACCAATCTCTGCAGTTTCCCCTATTACGATACCCATGCCATGATCAATAAAAAATCGGCGACCAATTACTGCACCTGGATGAATTTCAATACCTGTAAAAAAACGCGATACGGTTGATAAGAGCCGAGCCAGCCACTTAAAACCTCGATTAGATAAGGCATGACTAAAACGATGCGTAATAATCGCATGTACACCCGGATAAGTTGTCAGGATTTCAAAAGTATGACGTGCAGCCGGATCACGATCAAATACGCAGGAAATATCTTCTTTTATTCTACTGAACATTGTTTCACTCTTTTTTTATTTACACTTATAATACTTGATTCAATATTATTTGATAACCTTAATCCCTTGAGATTAGGGTATAACCTTGAATTGATTCCTAAATGACTAGTTATGACGTAATAATCATCGGTGCAGGTGCGGCGGGTCTTATGTGTGCCATTGAGGCCGGCAAAAAGGGCCGCAAAGTTTTGCTATTGGATAAAGCCGATAAAGCCGGTAAAAAAATATTGATATCCGGTGGCGGTCGTTGCAATTTCACTAATATGTACACTAGTCCTGATAATTTTCTATCACACAATCCACATTTCTGTAAATCTGCTTTATCACGTTATACCCCTTGGGATTTTATTACATTAATGGAAAGTCATCACTTAAGCTGGACAGAGAAAACATTGGGGCAGCTTTTTTGTGATCAAAAATCTGGCGCAGTCGTTAAAATGTTACAGGATGAATGCAATAAAGTAGCAGTCAATATTCAATTAAACTGCAATATCAAAACTATTGAAAAAAATGAACGCTTCGTTCTTAAAACTTCAATCGGTGACTACCAATGTGATTCACTGGTAATAGCAACCGGTGGACCTTCTATTCCAAAGATGGGAGCCACAGATTTTGCTATCCAGATTGCTAAACAGTTTAAGTTAAAGACGATTCCCTATTCACCTGCTTTAGTTCCTTTCGTCTTTGATGACTCAGCACTGGATGACTTTATCAAAGATTTATCAGGCATTTCTATCAATGTAGAAATTTCAATCGATAGCCGATCCAAAAAAGTGGGGGGGGTGCCAGTTCTGCTGAGCGCAGTCGAAGCATTCAAAGAAGCCATACTATTTACGCATAGGGGAATTAGTGGCCCTGCAGCATTACAGATATCATCTTACTGGAATCAGGGTGATAAGTTGATTATTGATCTATTTCCAGACTTTGACCTATTAGAATGGCTTCAAGAACAGCAACAACATAACCCAAAATCGGAATTGAAAACCATACTGGCTTATAAACTACCTAAAAGGCTTGCCGCAACACTCTGTAAAATATTAGTGAAAAACAAAATATTGAGACAAATAAACTCCTCAGAGCTTGAAGCTATTGCAACACAGCTCAAACACTGGGAGTTATCCCCATCTGGAACCGAAGGCATGCGCACCGCTGAAGTTTCTCTTGGTGGGATTGATAGTGATGAACTATCTTCTAAAAATTTCCAGTCCACAAAGATTGAAGGCTTATATTTCATTGGTGAAGCAGTCGATGTGACTGGTCATCTAGGTGGCTTTAATTTTCAATGGGCATGGGCTTCTGGCTGGTGTGCGGGGCAGTATGTTTAAGGATTTCCGTGAAAAAAACGACAGTGTCTTCTGCGCTTAAATCTCATCGACTTAATCAGGTTCACCATTAAAAATGGAAACGGGCTACAACTAATGAAAATATCACAACAAGTAAAGGGAATTTTGATTACCACATTAGGGGTAATTATTTTAAGCCCAGATGCACTTCTAATCCGGCTGCTCAATACTGAAACCTGGACAGTTGTTTTTTGGCGGGGACTGGCTTTTAGCATCGGAACAAGTATTTTAATGTTGATGATTTATCGGGGCAGCACTTTTCAACAGTTTAAGAAAATTGGCCGACCAGGACTTCTAATTGGATTGATTTTTGGCTTTAGTTCAATTTTTTTCACAATGGCAATTCAGAATACTAGCATAGCCAATTCGCTCGTTATTATAAGCACATCACCTGCTTTTGCGGCACTTTTTAGCTGGATATTTCTTAGAGAAAGAATTCATCTGAGAACATGGATAACCATGTTGATTATCTTTGCTGCGATTGCTGCCATTTTATCTAATGGTATTCAGTCAGGTGGATTAGTAGGTGATTTGAGCGCATTGGGAACATCCATTTTAATTGCAGTGAGCTTTACTTTTACACGAAAACACAAAGAAACTAATATGGTTCCAGCAATGGCTTTAAGTGGGTTAATCGCGGTAGCAATTGCTGCAGCCGTTAGCATTACCAGCAACAGCTCTCTGAAACTGGAAACTGAAGTGATTCCTTATCTAATTCTTGCGGGTTTTGTCGTGACCTTAGCTTTTGCATTAATCACGCTAGGACCACGCTATATATCTGCTCCAGAAGTGAGTTTGATTATGCCTTTGGAAACGGTGCTAGGTTCTTATCTTGGCTGGATATTCCTAAGCGAGAAACCCTCACCTTCAACAATAACAGGAGGTATTATTGTTATTCTTGCTTTAAGTATGCATGCGTGGCTCTCAATTAGAGCTAGTAAATACCAACCGGGAAAAATTCAGTAACAATAATAGCCGCACAGCCATTTACTCGAATTCTATAGCTACGTGAAACTACTTCTCCATGAAGCTGCGACAGTAATGCATCACCTTTAGGCGTTTCATGCAAATAATTGATATTAAAAATATCCCTGTAGGTTTCCACACCCTTTTCACGCAAAAGTTCCCCTATGCCTATTTCACCTTTCTCCAGTCCCCCCCCTATTTCATCAGGTAAATGTTTTATTGAAACGGTTGAATGAGCACAGGCAAATACTTTATTTGTGAGCTTTCCGCGCAAAAGCACTTCGCGCTGTAGCACACGATCTCCGGCTTGAACTTCCAATCCTTCTACTGAACCTTTCAAAGACTCAAGTTGATTACTTGATACCTCTACTCTTACAGGCTCCCAGAACCAAGCTTCCAGTGACTTAGTCACTGTGCCATCAGTTACCATCAAGGTTCTTAAAAAAGCGGGAATTTTGCTAAGATCAATTTCTTTGCCAGATTCAGTTTCTATAAATTGATTTGAAAGATAACCACTACTGCGAAAGTATGATTGATGACTCATAGACTAACTACTCAAATTAACTTTGATGAAGTATATCTAATACTAGAATTTTTTGAGACTATTTTAGAAGCTTTGAAATTTACTGTTGATACCAAAGCTCTGATAAAGTTATTAAACGTCTACCTGAGTTTTTAAATAACTTAACATCATTCACTGTGGGCCAAGAGTCATAATCACCTGATGTATTTTCAAGTGTCCTTATCACTTTTTGATTCTTGTTTTTTATCCACTTTATAACAAGCTTTACACCTTCCTCAAATAACTGGCAATTGTAAAAGCATACCGATTTAGAAGGATCAACAGCGATTGACCGTTGCATAATTATTTCACCACTATCAAAGCTTTCAGCCATTTTGTGAACGGTGACACCTATCTCATTTTGTTTATCCTGCAGTGCAAAAAAAACAGGATCAACCCCCTTATATGCTGGCAACAAAGAAGGATGAATATTTAGACATTCAAACCCAGTAAGGTCAAGCACCGCGGGTTTTATAAGTTGATTAAAATGTGCTGCCAAAAGATAATCTGGTTTATTTTTAATAATAAAATCAATGGATTCCTGTTCATTAATATCACGTGTTTCATGAATAGGAATATTGTGCTGTCGGACCAAACCATGGATAGTTTTTAGTGGCCATTTCTTGAATCTGAAAAACGGCTGAAGCCAACGAAATAATTCGGTTACATAGAAAAGATAAGCAGCATAATGCCAGCCAGATGTTTGAATTTGCTTTAACGCACCTCGTAAATGACTGTATTCCGGATGTAAAATTCGAGTTGAATTAATGACCGCGACAACTTCTATATTATCATCAGCAATCAGCTGTTCTAGTACTTTTGATGAATAGATACTTGAGTACGTGCAAAAAATAACCCTTTTTTTAATCTGCATCCTTACCCCAATTCAATAACAAGAAGACTGCCAATAATTATAAAGACTCTATAATTAATTCTTAGTTACAAAGTAAAATATTACCGTATCATTAACCGAATTTATAACTTACGTACTTCTTCTACCAAAACATTCACAGTTTGCTCAATTTGCTCCTCTGTGTGTGATGAGCAAATAAAAAATCTCAACCTCGCCATCCCTTCTTGTACAGCTGGATAAAAAATTGGTTGGACATTTATTCCACGCTCAAAGCAAGCATTAGCTAACCTACCCGCAGTAGCCGAACTACCAGTAATAATAGGAATAACTGACAGACCTACACTTGAACCTACATTTAAGCCTTTTTCCTGAGCAAGTGTAAGAAACTGCTTGCCTCTTTCTTTTAATTTTCTGACTCGTTCTGGTTCATCATCCAGGATCTTTAATGCGGCGATGGCTGATGCTGCAAGCGGAGGAGAAATGCCAACACTATATAAAAAACCAGGAGCAGAAAATTTTAAATGCTCGATTAATGCTTTTTCACCCGCAATATATCCACCACAACTTGCCAGTGTTTTGCTTAATGTTCCCATCCATAAATCTACTTCATGGCCATCCACACCTTCCTGTTCTTTTATGCCATGACCTCGCTCTCCCAAAACTCCAAGTGCGTGAGCCTCGTCAACCATTAAGAATGCTTTATGCCTGAGTTTAATTTCTATAAAACGTTTTAGATCAGGGTAATCTCCATCCATACTATAAATGCCTTCAATGACAATCAGTACGCGTTCATAGTTTTTTCGTTGCTGAAACAGAATTTCATCGAGCGCCTGCCAGTCATTATGGGGAAATGGAAGGCGCGTTGCTCCTGAAAGCTGGCCACCCTGCACTATGCTATTGTGAATCAATGAATCATGAAGAATCAGATCCTTCGGGCCAAAAAGGTAACCAATGGTTGTGACGTTTGTTGCATGCCCACTAACAAAAACGATGCTGTCATCAACATCATATAATTTTGCTAAAGCATGCTCTAGTTCACGTTGAATGGGGCGTTCACCCGCCACAGGTCTACTTGCTGAAGCTGAAGTTCCATATTTATCTATGGCCTGCTTAGCTGCCTCTGATACATCAGGATGACCACATAAATCTAGATAATTGTAGCTGGCAAAATTAATATACTCTTTACCGTTGATGCTTGTGGTATTTCTAGCGACACCTTCATGTGATTTGAAAAAAGGACTGGAAACGCCTAATTGCTTTCCACCTGTTTCCAAAATTTTAATTTGTTGATAGCCTGGAAATTTATCAAATCGGCAAAACTCATCAGGTACCTTAGAGTTCGCCTGTAATGATTTGCGCATACGCAAATTATCAACGTTACTCATTTGTGCTTCCGTAACTTTTTTTAATCGCTTCTCCAGCATTTTTTGTGCTAACTGATCTTTAACGGAACCACTTAAACCAAATAGGTTATTTTTAACAGGTTTATTCATTATCTATTCTTCTGCAATGCTCGAAAGTTCTATAATCACCAATGGCAAGTTCACTGATGCTAAAAAGTGGGGGGGGGTGCCATACTTCGGTTTTGCATAAGGAGAACCTGATTAAGTCGATTAGATTTAAGCGCAGAAAAAACTGTCGCTATTTTTCACGAAGTGAGCTGGAATGGTTGCTCCCTTGTAGCGATCTTCGTGGAAAATAGCGGCAGTTTTAGCAAGCTTAAAAAAATTGGACTTGATCAGGATCTCCTTAAAATAAGTATCAGATTTTTAGCGTGTTTATTCATATACAATCAATTATTCTTTTATTGCATCTTCTATGAGTTTTTTGGATAAGTCCTCAAGCTCTTTTTCAGTCATGTTATCTGAGTGACCGTGTCGTGAGGCAGCAACGGCAATATCTTGTTGATTTTTATTTCCCTGAACAAGACTATCATCCTGTTCGTTTTCAGGCCCAGACAACTGATCAGTAATTCTTTCTGCTATCCTAACAATATTAGCACCTTCAGTGAGTGCCATCACGGGTAACTTAACAGCAAAGCGTTCTTCTATCGCTAATACCAATTCCATTCCCATTAACGAGTCCATTCCCAAATCAAATATTGACTGTTCAATATCCAGTTTGTCACGCTGGATTCTTAAAATTTGTTCAATTTCATCCTTCAATAAGTCTGTCACTAATTCTTGAGTTTCAGCGTAACTTAAATTAGCGATTAGCGTCTGAATATCTTCATACTGATCACTGTCTGAGGTTTTAACCTCACGTCTTAACTCTATATATTTATTTGAGCTTGCAGCAGGCATCACTCTTTGGATAACACCCCAGTCAAGATCAATAATTGCAGCTCCAGCTTTATCACTCAATATGATTTTTTCTAGCATTTTAAGTGCTTGATCAGATTTTAATGCTTCTCCACCCAGTCGGTTTTGCAAAGCTTCTTTCGTTTCTTTATTTCTTGCAAGATAACCCACATCAGAAATTGCTCCCCATGCAGCATAACAAGCAACTAAACCTTGTGATTGTCGATAACTTGCTAAAGATTCCAGAAAGCTATTGGCAGCAACATAGTTTGCTTGACCAGGATTGCCAACGAATGTTGTTGCAGAGGAATAAAGCACAAAGAAATCAAGATTTGTTTCAAGTGTTAGTTCGTGAAGATTCCATGCACCAATAACCTTAGGGCTCATGACTTTAAGCAACTGCTGCTGTGACATGTTCTGGATAAGACTATCATCCAGCACCATTGCAGCATGAATAATTCCTTTGAGTGATGGTGCTTCCCGCTTAATTTCAGCAATTAAGGAACTAAGCGCTGATTTGTCCGTTACATCACATGCACGAATATATACATGAACTCCTTTAGCCTGAAGATCCTTAATCGTTTCTTTGTCTTCATCTTTGACAGTTGCGCTACGACTAATCAGAACTAACGAACGAGCACCTTTATCAACGAGCCAGCAGGCTGTTTTTAAACCAAAGCCACTCAAGCCGCCAGTGACAAGATAACTTGCTTTTGGTGAGCATTGTAAGTCGTCATCCTGCTGCTGCAATCTCTTGACATCATCTATTGAAATGCCATTTCCATTTTCAAAAGAAACAACAACCTTACCTATTTGTCGAGATTGCTGCATGTAGCGAAATGCATCCTGAATTCTGCTAGCAGCAAAACTACGATAAGGCATAGGTCGTAAACTGCCATCATCAAATAAAGACATCATTTCTTTGAACAAACGATTCGCAAGCTCAGGGCGCTCTATCAAAAGTTGATCAGCATCTATGCCAAAATATGAAATATTATTTCTAAAGGGACGTAATCCAATTTTACTATTTTCATAAAAATCACGTTTACCCAACTCAAGAAAACGACCGAAGGGTTTCAGCACTGATAAATTTCTTGTAATTGCCTCACCTGCGAGCGAGTTAAGTACAATATCTATTCCTTCCCCATTTGTGATTTCCATAACATCGTCAGCAAATGCCAATGAACGTGAATCCATCACATGGTCAGCACCCAACAGACGTATAAAATCTCTTTTTTCATCTGTACCTGCAGTGGCAAAAATCTCAGCGCCACAATAACGAGCAAACTGAATTGCGGCTATACCAACGCCTCCTGCTGCACCATGAATTAATATTTTCTCTCCAGGTTGGATCTGAGCTAGATGCCTTAGCGCATAATAGACAGTAAAGAAAGTAGTGGGAATTGTGGTAGCTTCTTCAAAACTCCATCCTTGCGGTTTATGTGTAATTGCAGTTGTTTGCGTTATTACCCTGGAGCTAAAACAGGCAGGTGCAAAGCCTACGACTTCATCACCAACTTTAAATTCAGAAATAGCACTACCAACAGCCATAACCGTTCCTGAAAGCTCCATGCCTAAAGTCGGACCAGCAAAGCCATTTTCTACAGCTTCATCAGAAAGCAAACCCATGGCATACATCACATCCCGAAAATTCAAACCTGCTGCATGTGGTTTTATTTCAATTTCATCGGCATGTAAGAAATACTCAGGTAAAGCCTGCCAATAGAGATTTTTAAGTTGTCCGGCTGTACTAAATTGCAAGCTGTAATCTACTTTGGAAGTATCTTTATCTGTAGAATTATTTGCATCTAATTGTGTACGGCTCATCCGCAGTACATGACGCACATTTTCACTTAGTATTACTTCATTCTCTTTATTTTTTGTGTCATCTAACAACAACTCGTCTAACAGTAATCGACTTGTAGCATCAATTTCAAAACTGCCCTGTAAATCAATCAATTTACAATTTAAATCAGGGTGCTCATTCATAACAACTCGACCAAGCCCCCAAAGAGTTGCCTGAGAGGGATTAGTGTGAAAGGAAAAAGTTTGTTCGGGGTTCGCAATAACGGCGCCCCCAGATGTTACCAGGTGAAGCTGAGGCATTTTTTCTGGATTGATTGTTTGTAAGCCTTTGATTAGATCAATAAGACTTGCGCAACGTAAGTTCTGTAATCCAGTATTAATAGATTTGTCCAGAACATTCATATGGTTATGCCAGCGTAACCCCATTAAATGAACAATGTGATCACACTGTATATCCTGCTTATATAGGGTTTCAATAATATGATCGAAATGCTCCTCATTGTCACCGTCTTGACTATCTACAGAAATTGAAAAGTGGGTCGGGCCAAGTCGTTTATACGTTGATCCAGCTTCAACTGTAACTATTTTATGACCTGCATTCTTTAGTTCCAATTCAATAGAATGCGCAACAGAAGTTGATAGTTCGCTATTATCTTTAAGTATCATCCATGTGTTACATACGACATCTTCCTTATTTTGAGAATCCGCTTCTACCTGTATAGCAGTATCAGAGTGATTAGCTACCACCATGAAAGCACCTGTATCTCCAGCTGCCTGAGGTTCTACTAATAATTCCACCTGATCAAAACCTGTTGCTTGTAATTGTGAGCGCCAAGTATTCGCCGTCATAAGTAAAGGAGTTGGGATCAAGTTGTCTGAGGTATGAATCCACCAATCAGCCTGCAAACCAAAAGTCATGTCCATAAACCTGTCAGACTGTCTTTCAATAAGTAATAACACACCCTTTGGCGTTAACAGGTTTTTAATGTTTAGTTGAGATTTTGTAAAATCATCAGAGTGATATAAAGTATTCGCAGCAATGACAATATCAAAGCTAGCCATTTCTAAAGAGCACTCATTACTTGTAATATCTTGACTCAAATCTAATTGTTCAGTGACTACAAAAGGCCACCCCTCAAGATCAAACCCAGCTTTTGAAAGTAAAGACTCATCGTGATGTACATAGAAATAATCACAGTCATCTGAAGGTATGACAGGTAAAATTAACTGGCTAAGTTCAGTATCATTCCCACCTACTTCTAAAATTCTTAAACGACGATTTGCAGGCCACTCAGAAATAATCTCACCCAGGGTATCTCTTAAAGCAAGATTCATGCTCAAATTACTAGGTGATGAAACACTCCAATGTTGCTGTATGCTACTTTTACTTGAATAAAGTAGAGAGTCTGGGTCAACTTTGTGTTGCAACACATCAGCCAAATGTTTTCCGCAACGTCCTAACAACATTAACTCTGGTAGATAAGCAGGTGAATCACCTAACACTGATAACCAAATATCTTCAGCTGATGGCAAGTCACTATTGCTTGCCAATAGCCATTGCCCATTTTCATAACTAGCTAAATCATCCTCGACCAAAATTCCTAGTAATCGAGATAGTAAGGGTAGCTTGACTGATTCAATGTGTGCCTGTTCAGCTAAAGATTTAAGAGTAAACTCATCACCTTTTGGATTTAGCTGCTGAATGGCTTGCCAGGCAAACATAGAAACCATTACATCAAATAAAGGTAATACTTCCTGATAATGCTTGTCTCTATGTAGTTCTTGTTCATGCTCTTCCAGATAAGTAACCGCATGAGAAACCAAAGCAGCGGGTTCGGCGATTGGAGAACTTTTCCCCTGCTCTAAATAGGGCAGTAACCAAGGTTTGAATTCATAGCTTGCAGGTGCTTTTGCCGAACTATGAACCAACTGAACACCTCTAAAACGACAGTTTTGCAATTCGGCCAGCACTTCACCATGTGAATCTAGTAATAAATAGTCAGCAACAACGGACTGCGGGCTCTGCTTTTTTATATTCACATGCAAATACGATAAGTTTTTCATCGTCTTGTAATAATAAAGTTTACCTACTTGTACTGGAATGAGTGCAGATTGGCTGCCCTGCTCAATTTCATTTGAAAATATATCAACAAGTACCTGAAAACCGGCATCTAATAGGGCAGGATGTAGTTGATATGGAAAACTGTTCTCTTCTAGAATTTCTGGTTTTTTTAGTTTGGCCAAAGCGGAAAGTGATGAAACCCAAACCTCTTTTACCCCTTGAAAAGCAGGCCCATAACTCAAACCCACTGACTCTGTAAGCTTATAATGACCTACTGAAGTTATCGTCTTTTTAGCAGTATTTACTAATGTATTAATTTGTAATGCTGCGGGTTGTTTTTTATTTGTAACACCAAGTAATCTACCGACAACATTATTGATCCATGGAGAATCACTAAGACGATCTCGGCTACTGATAACAAAACTACCATCTTCTTGAAACAACTTAAAACGAAGTGTTTTATTGTGATCCAATAGAATTGGAGCCCTAATTTCTATATTTTCAATTTCCCATTGATTACTCTCTGTTTTTTCACCATCAAAAAAGGCAGAAGAAGCAGCAAGCGCCATTTCAACATAGGCAGCAGCTGGCATAACGGGTGCTCCATCTACGATATGGTCACATAAATAAGCAAGAAGTTTGGTATCAACCTGATTCTCCCAACTGGATTCATGGCTTTTTAAGCGATAGCCGAGTAATGGATGTTCACGTACACGGTTAACCAGATCCCCACCTTCAGCAGTTAATGTATACCAGTGTTTCTCTCTCTGCCACGGATAATGCGGAAGGTTCACCGATGAATAGTTTTCAGCTACAAACACAGAGTCTGTGTCCAATGAACAACCGCTTAAATAACAATCATATAATGCATTTAATAAAGCAGTTCTTGATTCACTCTGACGCTTTGCGGTGGCTGTCGTCAAAATAGTGATATCCTTTTCACGCGCGCATTCATTTATATAATTGCGTAATACAGGGTGAGGTCCAATCTCAAGAAATACCTGATAGCCATCATCTAGTAACTCATCCATTGCAGAACCAAACATGACTGGTTTGCGAATATTGTCCCACCAATAGGTAGCATCAAGATTGCCTTTTAGTAATTTGGATCCAGTCACAGTTGAGTAAAAAGTGCGTTTTGTTTTATTTAAAGTCAGATCATCTAGTGTTTCTTTTATTTCACTTTCGACAATGTCCATAGAAGGGCTATGAAAGGCATAATCAAGATCAAGTAAAAGAAAGAAAAGGCTGCGTTCTTCAAATGTGTCAGAAATACGTTGTAATGCTGTTAATGAACCAGAAAGTGTCACTGACTTAGGACTATTAATACCTGCAATACTTACATCAGAAACAAGATCTAAATCTTGTATAAGCCGTTTGATTTCATCAAAGCCCATTCCAGCGGCTGCCATGCGTCCTGTTCCATTGGTTTTACCTTGAGCATGACTTCGATGATAAATTACTTTAACCGCCTGTT
>Ga0209633_10001772_pt1 | contig 21704 bp, 18 predicted proteins | sample Cruoilmetagenom1_FD_187290 | JGI IMG/M metagenome (GOLD analysis project Ga0209633, IMG submission 187290) | Oil polluted marine microbial communities from Coal Oil Point, Santa Barbara, California, USA - Sample 1 (SPAdes) (version 2) | ecosystem: Environmental > Aquatic > Marine > Oil seeps ... | reverse complement strand
TCCTGAAAAAATGGCATTTCTTGCATACTGTGTAGCTGTGGGTAGAATACTGTAAAATGGAATTTCTTCCTCTTTTTTATAGTAATTATTTATAATAGGTTCTAATACTCTAAGTTGATCATATCTTAAGTTATCAATGACTATTAATAAAGTGCCTCTATCTTTATTAATTTGAGGAACAACCACTTCTTTAAATAAATGATGAGATAAGAGAGGTTTATCTTCACCTTCAAACCATCCTTGATAATTCTTTTGTATGAATTTAAAAAATTGTGAATTAGCTTCATTCTTTTGGCTCTCTAAAATTTCTAACATTCCTACATCATCAATAGATTCTAATTCTATTTCCCAATGCACTAATTTTTTATACAGATCGATCCATTCATCAAAAGTATTGACCATTGCCAGATCCAATGAAATTTTTCTAAACTCTTGCTGATAGGTAGAAGTAGTTTTTTCTGAAACTAAACGGGAGTGATCTAAATTTTTCTTTAGACTTAATAGTATTTGATTCGGATTGACAGGTTTGATCAAATAGTCGGCAATTTTAGCGCCAATGGCTTCTTCCATAATGTATTCTTCCTCACTCTTGGTAATCATCACTATAGGAAGATTGGGTAGCTTCGCTTTTATCTCAGATAATGTTTCAATACCCGAAAGGCCAGGCATATTTTCATCTAAAAAAACAATATCATAATTACCATCATCTACTTTTTCAATAGCTTCAGCTCCATTATTACAAGTTGATACATCATAGTTTTTCTTTTCTAGAAATAGTTGATGTGGTTTTAATAACTCAATTTCATCATCTACCCATAGTATTTTTATTGCATTCATTCCCTTTAGGTTGTATTAATTAAAAATTAAACGTCTATTTTTGTATGGTAATTTAAAAATTAGTTGCTTGAACAAATTTAAAATTTTTAACGACCCAATTTACGGTTTTATTAGCATTCCTAATGAAATAATTTTCGATATTATCGAACATCCTTATTTTCAGCGTTTAAGACGTATTTCTCAAATGGGATTGTCATATTTTGTGTATCCGGGAGCACATCATACTCGATTTGAACATGCTTTAGGAGCCATGTATTTGATGCAAAAAGCAATACATGTTTTAAAAACTAAATCTATTGAAATTTCTGAGAAAGAAGAAGAAGCTTTACTGATAGCTATTTTATTGCACGACATAGGTCATGGTCCATTTTCGCATACTTTAGAACATAGTTTGGTAAATAATAACAAACATGAGGAAATATCATTGTTATTCATGCAAAAACTCAATAAAGAGTTTGATGGTAAATTAACACTGGCAATTGAAATTTTTAAAGGTAGGTATCACAGGTCTTTTTTTAATCAATTAGTCTCAGGTCAATTAGATATTGATAGATTAGATTATTTAAAAAGAGATAGTTTTTATACCGGGGTTACTGAGGGCAATATTAATACTGAGAGAATTATTTCAATGCTTACTGTTGTTGATAATAATTTAGTTGTTGAAGAAAAAGGTATTTATTCTGTTGAAAAGTTTATAGTTTCAAGACGTTTAATGTATTGGCAGGTCTATTTACATAAAACGAGTCTAGTGGCTGATCATATATTAATTAATATATTAAAGAGAGCTAAAGAATTGATAAATAATAATATTGAAATTATATGTAGTGATCCATTGTATTATTTTTTAGCGAGTACAGAAATTAAAAACTTTGATGATATTATTCTTCAAAAATTTTCAGAAATAGATGATCACGATATTATGATGGCTATTAAACAATGGATGAATCATTCAGATTACGTTTTATCAAAGTTATCTGAAGCGTTGATTTATAGAAATTTTCCAAAAATTATGATCCAAGATATTGAATTTACTAAAGCGGAAATAAATGACATTAAAAAAGAAACGTCTAAACAATTAAATTTAGACAATGCTCATATAGATTATTTTGTTAAATGGGGAGTTATTGAAAATCAAGCATATAACTTAAATCATAGCTCAATAAATATCTTGTATAAATCAGGAAAGATAAAAGATATTACCAATGCTTCAGATCATTTGAACTTAATGGCATTGACCAAACCAGTTGTTAAACATTTTGTATATTATCCTAAATAAATTAACACAATATTTTTTTATACTTTTGCAAGAATGAAACGAGCATACCATAATTTTGACTTAAAAGAAAAGGATTGTAGTGGATACATATGTTACTGCATAAAAAATAATATTTAAACATATGAAATTTACAGCTAAACAAATCTCGGATATACTTGAGGGTGAGGTAGAAGGAAATCCACAAGAAGAAGTTTTTAAGCTTTCTAAAATAGAAGAAGGAGAAAGAGGTTCTTTGACTTTTTTATCCAATCCCAAATACACACCATATATATATACAACCGAAGCTTCGGTTACTATTGTCAATAAAAATTTTAATCCCGAAAAAGAAATTTCAACTACCTTAATTAAAGTTGATGATTCATATAAAGCGTTTTCAACATTGCTAGAATATTATAATGAGGTAAAATTAAATAAAACAGGTGCCGAAGATCCTCACTTTATAAGTAAGACTGCCACTATTGGAAATGATGGCTATATAGGTGCTTTTTCTTATATTGGGAATAATGTTGTTATAGGTGAAAATGTAAAAATATATCCGAATGCATTTGTCGGAGATAATGTTACTATAGGTAATGACACAACTCTTTTTGCCGGTGCAAAAGTTTATTCGGAATCTATTATTGGTAAAAATTGCACCTTACACTCAGGTGTTATTATAGGTTGTGACGGTTTTGGTTTTGTACCTGATGAAAATGGGGTATACAAATCCGTACCTCAAACAGGGAATGTGATTATTGAAGACAATGTTGATATTGGTGCTGCAACCACAATTGATAGAGCAACTTTGGGCTCTACTATTATTAGAAAAGGAGTAAAGCTTGATAATCAGATTCAGATTGCACATAATGTTGAAATAGGTGAGAATACGGTAATTGCGGCTCAAACCGGAATAGCAGGTTCAACTAAAATAGGTAAAAATTGTTTAATTGGCGGTCAAGTAGGTATAGTGGGGCATTTAACTATTGGAGATAATGTACGCATTCAAGCACAATCTGGTATTGGTAGAAATTTAAAGGATAATGAAACTGTTCAGGGGAGCCCGGCACTGCCATATTCTGATTATAATAAGTCGTATGTTCATTTTAAGAATTTATCGAAATTAGTTGATAAGGTTAATGAATTAGAAAAAAAAGCTAATGAGCAATAAACAAACAACTATAAAAAAAGAGATTTCGCTTTCTGGAGTGGGATTGCATACAGGAAAAAAAGTTACATTAACTTTTAAACCGGCACCCATAAATTATGGCTATACATTTACAAGAGTAGATTTAGAGGGTAGCCCAATGATTGAAGCAAAGGCCGATTTTGTTGTTGATACACAAAGAGGTACTAATCTTGAGAAAAATGGCGTTAAGATTAACACTTCTGAGCATGTATTAGCTGCTGTAGTAGGTTTGGGTATTGATAATGTTTGTATTGAATTAAATGCTGCTGAGCCACCAATTATGGATGGTTCTTCAAAATATTTTATTGAAGCACTTGAAGATGTAGGTATTGAAGAACAAGATGCTGAAATAAATGAATATATAGTAAAGGATATTATCTCTTATAAGGATGAAGATACTGGAAGTGAAATTATAATAATGCCATCTGACACTTATGAAGTAACAACTATGGTTGATTTTGGTACTAAAGTATTAGGTACTCAAAATGCGACCTTAAAACATATTTCAGATTTTAAAGGAGAAATTTCTGAGGCCAGAACTTTTAGCTTTTTACATGAAATTGAAATGTTACTAGATAATGATTTAATTAAAGGAGGCGATTTGAACAATGCCATAGTTTATGTAGATAAACCTTTATCTGCTGAAACTATGAAAAAACTAAGTTCGGCTTTTAAAAAGGAGAGTGTTAAAGTAAAACCCAATGGCATACTAGATAATTTAACATTGCATTGGCCAAATGAAGCTGCAAGACATAAATTATTAGATGTTATCGGTGATTTGGCCTTGGTTGGCACTAAGATACGAGGTAAAGTTATTGCCAATAAACCAGGGCATGCAGTAAATACTCAATTTGCTAAAAAACTATCAAAAATTATAAAAATTGAAAAACGTAATAATGTACCACAATTTGACTTGAGCCAACCACCGTTGATGGATATTCATAAAATTATGGATATTTTACCGCATAGGCCTCCATTTTTACTAATTGATAAAATTCTAGAACTATCTGACCAACATGTTGTTGGCGTTAAAAATGTAACAATGAATGAATCATTCTTTGTAGGGCATTTTCCCGGAGCACCGGTAATGCCTGGTGTATTACAAGTAGAAGCTATGGCGCAATGTGGAGGAATATTGGTGTTAAGTACTGTTCCAGATCCTGAAAACTATTTAACTTATTTTATGAAAATGGATAAAGTTAAATTTAAACAAAAAGTGTTACCCGGTGACACCTTAATTTTTAAAGCTGAATTAATGGAACCTATAAGAAGAGGTATTTGTCATATGCAAGCCTATGGTTATGCCAATAACAAATTGGTAGTTGAAGCTCAATTAATGGCACAAATTGTAAAAAGAACAGAATAATTATGAATCAACCACTTGCATATATACATCCTGGAGCTAAAATAGCAACTAATGTTGTTGTAGAACCATTTACAACTATTAATAATAATGTAATTATTGGTTCAGGTACATGGATTGGTTCTAATGTTACTATTATGGAAGGTGCTCGCATTGGAAAAAATTGTAGAATTTTTCCTGGAGCAGTTATTTCCGCAATTCCACAAGACTTAAAATTTGAAGATGAAGATTCATTAGTGACAATTGGTGACAATACTACTATTAGAGAATGTGTTACCATTAATAGAGGTACAAAAGCTTATGGTAAAACCGAAATTGGCAAAAATTGTTTGATTATGGCAACTGCCCATGTTGCTCATGATTGTATTATAAAAGATCATGTTATTATAGTAAACGGTGTAACATTGGCTGGTCATGTTGAAATAGGAGAGTATGCCATTATTGGAGGATTATCTGGTATACATCAGTTTATTCACATTGGTAAACATGTGATGGTTTCTGGAGGCTCTCTAGTAAGAAAAGATATACCACCTTATACCAAAGCAGCAAAAGAACCATTATCGTATGTTGGTATAAATTCTATCGGTTTACGTAGAAGAGGTTTTTCGTCTGAAAAAATAAATGAGATTCAAAATATATATAGAATATTATTTCAAAAGAATAATAATACCACGCAAGCTTCAAGAATTTTAGAAGCTGAGCTTGATGCTACCCCCGAAAGAGATGAAGTACTAACCTTTATCAAAAATTCTCAACGCGGTATTATGAAAGGGTATTCAAGCGGATCTTAAAGAATTTACAGCTAAATAAAATTAATAAACTAAAATATTTTGCGAATTGCTGTTAAATCGTAATTCGTGAATCAAAAATTGAAAATTTAGAATATGGCAAGCACATCAGATATCAAAAAAGGATTATGTATTATATACAATAACGATACCTATAAGATTATTGAATTTCAACATGTTAAGCCAGGTAAAGGCCCTGCTTTTGTACGTACAAAGTTAAAAAGTTTGACTTCCGGGAAGGTAATAGATAATACTTTTTCAGCAGGACATAAAATTGATGAAGTGCGTGTTGAAACTAGAAAGTATCAATATTTATATAAGGACACTGATGTATATCATTTTATGAATAATGACGATTATACCCAAATTCAATTACAAGAGGAAATATTAGATGCGCCGGGCTTAATGAAAGAAGGGGAAACACTGACAGTTATAGTCAGAGCGGCAGATGAATTGCCTTTAGCTGTAGAAATGCCTGCAAGTGTTATATTAGAAGTTACTCATACCGAACCTGGTGTCAAAGGTAATACTGCTACAAATGCTACTAAACCTGCAACTGTTGAAACAGGAGCTAGTGTAAATGTTCCTTTATTTATCAATGAAGGCGATAAAATAAAAGTGGAAACAGAAAAAGGAACCTATCAAGAGCGTGTTAAAGGATAACACTATATGAGATTTACACTTTCAATTCTATTATTCTTTTTAATCTTTATCTCCTGTAAAGATAAAAATGTTGAGCCAATTAGTAATTATAATAAAGTAGCTATTGATAGTTTATATACGCTTGAAGTTCCAAAATATATGGAAGTAATGAATAGCCTATACGATCAGGCTTCATTACAATACGGCAGTAGAAAGAAAGATGCTTATACAGTAGTTATTAATGAAAGCAAAAAAGATTTTATTGGTTATTTTCATAAAATAGAAATGTATAATGAAAATCTTTCAGTAATCAAAAATTATGCTGCTGCTCAAGTCAACTATTTTAGAGAAGAAATGAAAGCTACTAAAATAGAACAGTATGAGTTAACCAAAATAAATAATTATAATGCCCATCAATTTAGAATTGAACATAGAGTCAATCATTATAAAATTGCATATTTGATTGCTTATATTGAAACTGAAAATGATTTGTTTATGATTATGAATTGGACACGACTAAATAAATTTGATCAATTTGAAAATGAATTTAAAGATATTAATGGTTCATTTAAACTAATTCAAAAGTAGCATTTGTATGAAGTTTCCTAGAATATATACTTTAAAAGAAATCTCTAAACTTATTGATTCTAAATATATTGGAGATGGCAATTTTTCTGTATTAGGAATGAATGAAATTCATGTTGTAGAACAAGGAGATATTGTTTTCGTTGACCATCCCAAATATTATGATAAAGCATTAAATTCTGCTGCTACGATTATTTTAATTAATAAAAAGGTTGAATGTCCTAAAGGGAAAGCATTATTGATTTCTGATGACCCTTTTAGAGATTTTAATAAACTTTCAACATATTTTAATCCTTTTAGATCATCTGAAAACTCTATAAGTAATTCTGCAACTATTGGTATAAATACTATACTTCAACCTAATGTTTTTATTGGCAATAATGTCACCATAGGTAATAATTGTTGTATTCATTCAAATGTGTCTATTTACGATAATTGTACAATTGGCAATAATGTCATTATTCATGCAGGCACAATTTTAGGTGCCGATGCTTTTTATTATAAGAAAAGAGAAGAAGGCTTTGACAGATTAATTTCTTGCGGAAGTGTTACTATTGAAGACAATGTTGAAATAGGTGCAGGGTGCACTATCGATAGAGGAGTAACTGGTCAAACTACGATAAAAAAAGGTTCTAAACTTGATAATCTGATACAAGTAGGCCATGACACTGTTATTGGAGAAAAATGTTTGATAGCATCACAAGTTGGTATTGCAGGTTGTTGTGTTATTGAAGATGAAGTTACCATTTGGGGACAAGTAGGTACCAATAGCGGAATTACCATTGGCAAAGGAGCTATAATTTTAGGGCAAACAGGTGTTACGAAGCCCGTTGAAGGAGGTAAATCATATTTTGGAACTCCAATTACTGAATCACGTCAAAAATTAAAAGAATTAGCGATGCTTAAGCAATTGACAAAAGGCAAAAAATAAAAGTAAAATTTGATATTAAAAATTTAAAATTAAACTACTTTTGTGATAGAACTTTAAATAAGTTTATGATTTAATAAATCAACCCCAATAACTATTGGGATAAACAATAAAATATGAGTGTTTTAGTAGATAAAAATTCAAAAATTATAGTTCAAGGTTTTACAGGTAGTGAAGGTACTTTTCATGCATCACAGATGATTGAATATGGTACAAATGTAGTAGGCGGTGTTACTCCCGGTAAAGGCGGACAAATACATTTAGAGAAACCCGTTTTTAATACTGTTGCTGATGCCGTCGATGAAGCAAGTGCTAATACAAGTATTATTTTTGTACCACCAGCTTTTGCAGCAGACGCTATTATGGAAGCAGCAGATGCAGGAATTAAGGTAATTATTTGTATTACTGAAGGTATTCCGGTAGCAGATATGGTTAAAGTAAAAGCGTATATTGCTGATAAAGATTGCAGATTGATCGGCCCAAATTGCCCGGGAGTTATTACTCCGGAAGAAGCAAAAGTTGGTATTATGCCGGGGTTTGTATTTAAAAAAGGCAGGGTTGGTATTATCTCAAAATCAGGTACATTAACCTATGAAGCGGCTGATCAGGTTGTAAAACAAGGGTTGGGTATTACTACAGCAATTGGTATTGGTGGTGATCCTATTATTGGTACTACCACAAAGGATGCTGTCGAGTTGTTGATGAATGATGACGATACGGAATGTATAGTGATGATTGGTGAGATAGGAGGTCAGTTAGAAGCAGATGCTGCTAGATGGATCAAAGCCGATGGTAATAGAAAACCTGTTGTAGGTTTTATTGCCGGACAAACAGCACCAAAAGGAAGGACTATGGGACATGCCGGAGCTATTGTTGGAGGAGATGATGACACCGCTCAAGCTAAAATGGCGATATTGGCTGAAAATGGTATTCATGTTGTTAATTCTCCAGCTGAAATTGGCAAGAAAGTAGCTGAAGTTTTAAGCCGATAAAATAAAATTTTAAGAAAAAATAAAAAGCCTGTCAATTGACAGGCTTTTTTGTTAACTAATAAAACTAAAAAATTAAGTTTTAATCTTTTCAGGTTTTTCTTTCATATTTTTATCAAGAAAATCTGTCATTGCATTGTAGAAATCAAACCGATTTTCTTCATTATGAAAACCATGCCCTTCATTTTCTTTTAACATATATTGTACTGTAACACCATTCTTTTTTAAAGCTTCAACCATTTGATCAGATTCAGCTTGTACAACTCGAGGGTCATTTGCACCTTGCGCAATAAATAAGGCAGCTTTAATTTTATCAACATTATAAACAGGGCTGTTTTCGCGCATCATAATGCTATCTTTAGTACTTGGGTCACCCACCATTTCATATAACATTTTTTTATAAGGTTCCCAATAGGGTGGAATTGTTTCCATAAAAGTGAATAGATTAGATACACCTACATAATCTACCGCTGCAGCATATAAATCAGGTGTATTTGTAATTCCTGCCAATGTAGCATAACCTCCATAACTTCCTCCGTAAATAGCAACACGTTTTGGGTCGGCTATACCTTCATCTATTAACCATTTTACACCATCAGTAATATCATTTTGCATTTCTTGTCCCCATTTTTTAAATGAACTTTCCCAGAACTTTTTCCCATAACCTGTTGATCCTCTGAAGTTCATTTGCAATACGGCATATCCTCTATTTGCTAATAGTTGTACCTCAGGGTTGTAACCCCAATTATCTCTGGCCCAAGGACCACCATGAGGATTTACAACAATCGGTAAACTCTTAGCTTCTCTACCAACTGGTAATGTAAGGTATCCGTTAATTGTTTGACCATCTCTAGAAGTATAACTAATTGGCTTCATTTCGGCCATTTGATCAGATTTGATCCAAGGGCTCAAATCAGCTAAATGGTCGAGCTTATCAGCTACTTTATCGTAGTAATAGTATGATCCTCTAGATTTATCATTACCTACATATACTAAAAATTTATCTTCATTTTTATTACTCGAAGTTATATAATATTCGTTATCAGCTCCTAATTCACTTTCGAGTTTAGAAAAAATACTTTCTGTTTCCTTATCTAAGTACTTACGATTAAGTTTAGCCTTCGTATAACTAATTACTGTAGGCACTTTTCTTTTTGTCGAATAAGAAATTCCGTCAACATCAACTTCATCATTAATAAAAATTTCTTCAAGCTCTTTCTTTTCCTTTAAATCATATTTTACGACTGCGGTCTTGTCTCTACCTAAGTTTGATACAGCATAAACAATATGTCCATTATCAAAATCAAAAAACTGTGGAGAAAGGGTTTGTTTAAAATTTGTTGTAATTACTTCAGTAAATGGTTTATCCTCATTTTCTCTATACATTACAGTGTTATCAACTCCATTCGTAACATAAGCTAACCGAAGATTACCACTATGATCCGTACCCCAACCCGTAATATTTCCAGGGTTTTCATATAATAATTTCATTTCACCAGTTGTAATATTGATACGGTAAGGATCGAAAACTTGTGGAATTCTTTTATTCAGGCCAATGATCATTTCTTTTTCATTATCTTCCAGATCATCAATTATTTGGGCTCTAACACCATCAAAGGGGGTGAGATCTTTTTCATTTGTACCGTTTTTGTCAACAGCAAATAAATGAAAGTTTTCATTACCTGCTTTATCCCGAATATAAACAAGGCGATTGTTATTGGCCCAAAAGTATCCTGATAGATCACGATCAGTAACGCTCGTAACTCTGGTTACTGAATCACTATCAAATTTTCTGACATGTATGTTCATTCTACTTTCATAAGGAGCCATATAAGCAATATATTCTCCATTCGGAGATAACCTAAATGTTCTTTTTTCAGAATTTTTAAAAAAATCTTCAACAGTAATTGTTGGTGGGGGAGTCAATGCGATTTGGTCGTCTTTTTTTGTGTTTTTACAAGCTATCATTATTAAAAATACTAATGAGAGCAGTGCTAATTTTTTCATTGATTATAAATTTAGTAGTTTATTAGAAGACGTCAAGCTAAAGAAAAAGTTACAAGATTTATTAAATAAAATGTTAAAATGATTTATATATATCAATTAGAACTCTTCTCTAATTTTTCTATTTCCTAAAAAAAACCTAACATTTCAATACTATTCTTATATGTAGGGATACTATATACTTAAAAGTGTCTTATCAAATCAAATTTCAACTCATTTTTGGTTAAAGACAAAAAGTCGAGAAAAGTTCTTAAAGTAAAATAAAGTATTTTACTATCTTTGATTTTGATTAAATTTTTAATAAAAATATATGAAGCTTTTAGAAAACAAAACAGCAATAGTTACAGGAGCAACCAGAGGAATAGGAAAAGGGATTGCTGAAATTTTCGCACAACAAGGTGCAAATGTTGCATTTACTTACAGTTCATCTGTTGATGCCGCTATTACCTTAGAGAAAGAATTAAGTTCTTACGGAGTTAAAGCTAAAGGGTATCAATCGAATGCTGCAAATTTTGATGCTGCTCAAGAATTGGCTAAAAATGTATTAGAAGAATTTGGATCTATAGATATTCTTGTAAATAATGCCGGAATTACGAAAGATAACTTGCTAATGCGGATCTCTGAAGAAGATTTTGATAAGGTAATCGAAATCAATTTAAAGTCAGTTTTTAACTTAACCAAGGCAGTAATCAGACCTATGATGAAACAGCGTAAAGGTTCTATTATAAATATGAGTTCTGTAGTAGGTGTAAAGGGTAATGCCGGTCAGACTAATTATGCTGCTTCAAAAGCCGGAATATTGGGATTCACTAAATCTGTAGCCTTAGAATTAGGTTCTAGAAATATACGTTGTAATGCAGTTGCTCCAGGGTTTATTGAAACAGAAATGACCGCATCATTACCTGAAGATACTGTAAAAGGATGGAGAGATGCAATTCCTCTTAAACGTGGCGGTTCTCCCGAAGACATAGCTAATGCCTGTGTATTTTTAGCTTCAGATATGTCAGCATATATTACAGGGCAAACTTTAAACGTTGATGGTGGTATGCTTACCTAATTTTTTAATTACGGTTTTTGATCAATAATTTTGAAATCGTAATTCGTAACTTATAACTCGCACATCATTAAATGTCATTATTAACAATTTTATATATTGTTTTAGCAATAATCTTAGCCTTTTCGCTGGCTTTTTTTCAATATTTCTACAAAACTAAACACAGAAACAAAAGAAATATATTATTAGCAATATTGCGCTTTTTAGCAATTTTTGCCTTATTATTATTGTTGATCAATCCAAAAATAAAATCACAACAATTAATAGAAATATTACCTACCCTCAATGTAGTTATAGATAATTCATCATCAATTGCATATACTAAACAACAGAATAAGATTATTGAACTTATAGGAAAGTTAAAAAATAATGCAATAATCAATAAAAAATTTAATGTCAATTATTATGCACTTACTGATGATCTGTACCAACAAGACTCTTTTAGTTTCGATAATTCAAAAACGAACATATTAAAAGCGCTTCAGACCTTAACATCATTTAACAAAGAAACTATTGCTCCAACAATTTTGGTTACTGATGGAAACCAAACTTATGGTTCTACTTATGAGTTCTATAAATCAAACCAACAATTATATCCTGTTGCAGTAGGTGATACTTTAAATTATGATGATTTAAAGGTCAATCAAATCAATGTAAATTCATATACCAGCTTAAATAATAAGTTTCCTGTAGAAGTTTTTTTAGAGTATGATGGCAATGAAATCATAAAGAAACTACTTACCATAAAGCAACAAAATACTGTAGTATTCAAAAAACAAGTTGAATTTTCTAGTCAAGATAACTCACACAATATATTTTTTCACTTACCTGCAAATGTTGTGGGAATGCAAAACTATAAATGCACGGTCAGTACATTAAAAAATGAGAAGAACATTATAAATAACACAAAAAACTTTAGTGTAGAAGTAATAGATGAACAAGCAAAAATTTTAATAGTTAGTGCTATAAATCATCCTGATATTAGTATGCTAAAACGTTCGATTGAAAGTAACAAACAACGTAAAGTAACTATTGAAAATAATTTAAGTAATAGCTATAAAATAAATGATTATCAGTTAGTTATACTGTATCAACCAACTAAAGAATTCACTAAAATATTTAGTGCAATTAATAATAGCTCTATCAATTTGTTTGTGATAACTGGAACTCAAACAGATTGGGATTTTTTAAATACTGTGCAACAATTTTTTACAAAGAATAAAATTAGCAAGAACGAAAATTATTCAGCAATCTTTAATCCAAGTTATGATGAATTTATAACTGAAGATATTGGCTTTAGCAATTTTCACCCTTTAGAAGATTATTTTGGGGATGTAAATTTTTCTGTTCCTCACAAAACCATTTTATATCAAAGCATCTCTAGTTATAGTACAGAAAACCCTTTATTAGCAACATTTACTGGTAATGATAGGAGGGGTGCTGTGTTATTGGGTGAAAACAGTTGGAAATGGCGTATGTTTACTAATGCTGAGCAGCAATCATTTGAAAGGTTTGATAATTTTTTTAATAAACTTATTCAATATCTATCCTCAAATAAACGCTCAAATCAATTAGAGATAACATATAAACCATTTGTATATAATAATAGTGATATAATCATTGGAGCGCAATTTTTTGATGCTACTTATACATTCGACAACTCGGCCAGTTTACTTTTAACTATTACTAATAAGACTACTAAAGAAATTAAAAAACTACCATTCACTTTAAAAAATAATGCCTTTGAAGTGGTTTTAAGTAGTTTAGATCCGGGAACTTATAACTTTACTGTTACGGTTGATAAACATATGGTCTCTAAAAGTGGAAACTTCACAGTTTCGCAGTACGATATTGAACAACAATTTGTTACCGCTAATACAAAGGATCTAAAAAAGATTGCAAGTGCTTCCAATGGTAACTTTTTTCATATAAATGAGACTGATAAATTGTTTGCAGATATATTATCTGATAAAAGGAATGCTACAGTTCAAAAAAGAACTGAAAAAATTGTATCTTTAATCGAATGGAAGTGGTTACTTAGCTTTATCATTCTATTTTTTAGTTTAGAGTGGTTTATCAGAAAGTATAGAGGACTAATATAATAATCAATTAAATTTTAATAAAATGAGTAACAATCAATTACAATTACCAAAAGCAATTTTACCAATGGTTTTTTTTGCCATTATTGCGATTATACTATTTTCAAAATCATTTGTCACTATAGATGCCGGTAAAGCTGGAGTGCTATGGAAACGATTTTCTGGAGGTGTGGTAACAGATAAACCTGCTTTAGGAGAAGGATTTCATGTGGTAGCACCGTGGAATACTGTTCATATATATGAAGTAAGACAACAAGAAGTTTTTGAAAAAATGGATGTACTATCATCTAATGGATTAGACATTAAATTGGATGCTTCTGCTTGGTTTCAACCTGATTTTAAGAATTTAGGAAAACTGCATCAAGAAAAAAGTGAGATGTATAAAGAACGTATCTTATTGCCCGCTATTCGTTCTGCAGCCCGTAGTGTTGTGGGTCGCTATACGCCAGAGCAATTGTATTCTAGTAAACGCGATGTAATACAAATTGAAATTTATGAAGAAACTAAAAAAATTGTAGAAGATCAATACATTCAATTAAATGAAATATTGATTAGAGATGTAACTTTACCATCTACAATTAAAGAAGCTATTGAGCGTAAACTAAAGCAGGAACAAGAATCTTTAGAATATGAATTTAGATTGGTTACTGCAGATAAAGAAGCGCAAAAACAAATTATTGAGGCAAAAGGTAAGGCAGATGCAAATAGAATTTTAAGTGCATCTTTAACCGATAAAATTCTACAAGACAAAGGTATTGAGGCTACTTTAGAGCTATCTAAGTCACCAAATTCAAAAGTGGTAATCGTTGGAGGAAAAGATGGAATGCCATTGATTTTAGGTAATAATTAAGATATACCAATATTGAATAAATATAAAACGTCAGTCTCGATAATTATTGAAATTGGCGTTTTTCAGTTATTATCTACCTCATTGATTCTAACCTTATCTTTAGAAACTTTCCCTTTTTTAATAGCTCTGTAGTTTTCATAGCATTCTAAAACAGCTTCTATTACTTGTAGATCACTTGCTTTTCTAGTGAAATTATCAGAATAATTACACTCTTTTAAAAGATCATTTAGTTCTTTACGGCTCATATCCATATAATCCATTAAGATCTCTCTACTAAATTTTTCCTCCATGATATCTCTAAGTCTATCTTCTTCCTTTAGTTTTCTTAATTTTTTAAGTTCTTTAGGTTTTTTTCCGAATTTTTGATACCAAAAATCAAGTGGATTAAAAAAGACACCAGCTAGGGAAGTGTAATCTTTTGTTTTTGGTCTGCCAACTTCATAAGCTTGGGGTAATCCGTCAATATGAATTCTTGTAAATTGGTCTTTGGGAACATTTTTCGCGTCTATTTCTAATACGCCAATCAAATTATGAGCTTTAATAGTTACCTCATTGATATTAATTGTTTTTTCATGTATTGCAATTTCTAATTCATTTCCTTTCAGTAAATCCTTAGTTACTCTTAATTTGATTGATTGATAGCCAATATAAGAAATAAAGATAGTATCATTGGCTTGTGCAGGAATTCGGAATTCTCCTTTACTATTAGTAATGGTACCTTCTACAGAATTTAAATTAAGAACATGTGCACTTTGTAAAGGTTTTTTATCAGTTACATTAATAATTCGGCCTTTTAAGTTTGAGATAGAATCTTGTACACTAATATTAGACACTTTTTCTTGTGAAAAGGCAAGGCCTATGGATATGAACGATAATATAGTACAAACTATTCTTTGCATGTGGCAATGATACTAATAATTCAATAAATATTTGTTAAATAATTACAAAAAGGATACCAAATTATAATCAGCTCTAAATAACAAACAACAAATCCCAAAATTGAAGTATAATAAATTAAATAGATACTTAGGTATTTGATATTTGTAATTTAAAAATTTGTGCGCACGAGAAGATTCGAACTTCCACATCCTAAACAGATACTAGCCCCTCAAGCTAGCGCGTCTACCAATTCCGCCACGTGCGCTTATAAAATGAAACGCACAAAAGTAAAAAAAGTTAGTTGATTAGCTTAACTTTTTAAGTAAAAGTGACTTTAAACTAACTTCATACCTCATAATATAATATTAAAACAGGAGTATCTATACCTGTTACGAAAGTATATATTGCTCAATTATCTGATTACTGTTTATCAATTTAGATATTTTAAATCTTATATTTGTTACAATTACCTTTTCATTTATTTAGCATATATGCTTTCCTAAACATGTAAAATTATGAAGGTTGATAAAATTATTTATATCTGTCTATTCATTCCTTTTTTGGTAATGGGGCAAAATCAATCGTCTAAATTTAAACACCTCACTTTAGAAAATGGTTTATCACAATCTTCTATAACTTGTATACTAAAAGATAGTAGAGGGTTTATGTGGTTTGGTACTGAAGACGGACTCAATAAATATGATGGCAGTACTTTTACTATCTATAGATATATGCCAGATAATAAAGAAAGTTTAAGCAGTAGTTATATTAATACTATTATTGAAAAAGAGGATGGTTTTCTATGGATTGGTACAAAAAATGGATTGAATTATTTTAATCCAAATAATGAAAAATTCACCCGGTATTTGCATGACATAAATGATGATAAAAGTTTAAGTAATAATGTGATAAATACACTATATATAAGCAATGATAAACATCTTTTAATAGGAACTTCGAATGGGCTCAATTTATTTGATCAAAATTTCGGGTTTTTAAAATACAACCCTTCCACTGATAAGTATAACTATAATGTGTTTTCAATGGTTCAAGATAAAGAAGGTTATTTATGGGTATTAAGTTTAGGAATGTTGGAAAAAATTAAATTAGATAATAGGTCTTTTTCCAGAATTTCTTTTCAAAAACATTTCAAAAGCACAGTCACAAATACAATGCTTCTTGATTCTTTGAATTTATGGATAGGTGTTAATAAAGGGTTAATTAAGTTTAATTTGAGTACTCAAAAATATAACATATATAAATTTTATGATGTCGATGAATTTGAAGAGAAAAGAAATACCGTTTTGTCTGTTATAAAAGGTCAAGATGGTACATTATGGTTAGGTACCTTAGGTGGAGGTCTCATCAATTTTGATAAAACAACTAGTCAATTTAGAACTATTTTGCATGACCCAAATAATAACTTTAGCATAAACTCCAACGAAATAAGATCATTATTTCTAGACAAAACAAAAATATTATGGTTAGGTACTTATGGGGGCGGAATTAACAAGTATGACCCCGATCAGTTTAAATTCAAACACTATAAACATAAGCCTGGTAATCGAAATAGTTTAAGCGAAAACTCAGTCAGGTCTATTTTACTAGATAAAGAAGGAGAACTGTGGGTGGGTACTCATGGTGGATTAAATCGTATGAATCGTAAAACTGACGGTATAACTATTTATAGATATGATCAAATTAACCTTTCTACAATTTCCTCTAATACAGTTCGCGCGTTGCACGAGGATTCAAGTGGAACAATTTGGGCTGGTACCTGGGAGAATGGACTAAATAGTTTTGATAAAAAAACAGATGTATTCACACGTTATATTAGTTTGCCTAATAGAAAGGATTCAATTGGTCCAGTTCAGGCCTTAGAAGTAGATAGCCAAGATAATATTTGGATAGGCGGAAAAGGATTATGGCAGTTTAACCCAAGAACCAATGAGTACAAAAGTTATTTTTATGATAAAAAGAGTAATAGTTTGGATTTGTTCAGAATTTACAGTTTATATTTTGACAAAGCTCAATCGCTTTGGATTGGCACGCAAAAGAATGGTTTAGTCTACTTTAATACAAAATCTGGTAATATCAAAAAATACATTCACAATCCAAAAGACACATCATCTATAAGCCACAACTACGTTACAAGCATAGCAGATGACAAAAATGGCTCTTTATGGATTGGAACTTATGGCGGAGGGCTCAATATATTAGATATTTCAAGGGGAATTTTTCGACATTATAATATAAGCAATGGTCTGTTGAATGATGTAATTTATGGTATTTTAATTGATGATCAAGGTTTTATCTGGTTTACAAGTAATGCTGGTCTGGCTAGGTTCGATCCAAATACAAAAGAATTTAAACATTTTGGGGTTGAACATGGAATTCAAAGCGACGAATTTAATGCAGGTGCTTATTTTGAAAGTAAGGATGGAGAATTCTTTTTCGGAGGGATTAACGGATTCAATGCTTTCTATCCCAATACAATTTATAATAACAAAGAAACATCGAAAATTGTATTCACAGATTTTCAGCTTTTTGATAGAAAACAAACAATAACAAATAAATTCTTAGATAAACATATATCACGTGCTAATCATATTAAACTTAAGTATAATCAAAATACCTTCTCTTTTAAATTTGCTGAATTGAATTATTCTGAGAATATTAACAATAGCTATGAATATCAACTTGAGGGTTTTGAAAAAGATTGGCAGTACCTTGGAAAGAAGCAATTTATTACACTAGGAAATTTAAAACCAGGGGTTTACATACTTAATGTGAGGGTGCACAATGATTTAACAAAAAGAGCATCGATTAATATTACCATCTCATCTCCTTTTTGGCAATCAAACTTGGCTTATGCTGCTTATATTTTAACGCTTATATTAATAATTACATTAGTATATAGAAATGTAATGAAGATCAAAGGGCTTAGGAAACAATTTGAATTAAAGATTACAAATTGGGAAAATAACATTAATGCGCAACTTAAAAGCCAAAACGATATTAATACAAGCCTCCCACTAAAAAAGGTAGAGATAAAATCAACGAATCAGAAATTTTTAGAACGCGCTATTAAAATTGTAGAAGAGAATATAGAAGATTCAAATTTTGATGTTGAAAAATTTGCAAGTGAAATGTATTTTAGTAGATCTCAATTGCACCGTAAATTAAAAACTTTGACAGGATATTCAACAACTGAGTTTATTAGATTGATCCGTTTAAAAAGAGCGGCTCAGTTACTCATTGGAAATACAGGAACGATTTCAGAAATTGCCTATAAAGTTGGGTTCGATAATATAGGATATTTTTCTAAATGTTTTAAAGAGACATTTGGCAAAACGCCTTCTCAATATAACAGATAAGCTGAATTTTACTATTTATTTTGGCACATATATGTAAGTAATTGCAACATATGTAGTGCTTTATTTACTCCGCAGTCGCTACATTTATCAGACACATTTTAAATTAAAACCCTTCTGGTAGCAATCAATATCAGTATAAAAATCATCTGATGAAAAATCTCCTATTCACCTTATTATTTCTAACTGTAACATTTACAAGTCTTGCACAATCTGTCGGTAAACATTCTTATAAAAAAGCTAAGATATATTTAGATAACCATCGCATCTTAAAAGTAAATAACCTTGAAATCAATAGTATTAATGCAACCTTTTTAAATTCTGTAAACCATGAACAAGAGAAAATACTAATTAATACTATTAAACTTATCAGGATACCTGAAGGGAGTCATATACTTGAAGGGGTGTTGTATGGCGCAGGAACTATGGCTCTTACAGCACTGCTGATAGATGTTCAACCTGACCCTCTGGGTATAGATAAAAAACGTGGTGCTGAATTCTATCTTGGACTTACCGCCGGAGGGGCAGCATTGGGAGCTCTTATAGGGTCATTATTTCCAAAATGGAAGCAGGTATATTCAGGAGGAAAATTTATTGGTCAAACCTTACCGATTAATTTCGACCTATCTTCTCAAAACGATCAAATTAATTTCAAAATCACAATTTCAATATGAATACTTTAAAACTAAAACTCATTTTATTGTTTTGCCTGATTACGATTACTTGTATAGGCCAAGATTGCAAGAACTCAAAAAAAATGTCCAAAAAAGCAAAAAAACATCTTGTAGACGAGGAAATTATAAAAGCAACCAATTTTAAGGTTTTATTTAAAAAATTAACCCAAGTTGCAATAATAAATTTTGTAAAATCGAATGAAGGCTACTATTTGTCTATGCAGTTGAGTCGTGAATATGGTAGAAGAATAGATATTATGAAGGAAAACCCTTTAATAGTTCAATTTAAAAATGACAGTATTATAACTCTATATCCAAATAAATCAATACTTGGAAAATTTTCTATTCCGGTAACAGTAGAATTTAATAAACCTTTCTACAAAGTTAGCCCTGAGCAATTGGAATTATTTGCTTCTCAACCTATCGGGTATGTTAAAATTTACTTTACTTCAGAAAAAGTCTCAGAGAACAAGAGAGGCATTGACAACATAGGAACATTTTTTGACTATGAAATTTTAAATGAACGTTATCAAGCAAACCTTATAGACCTAGCCAATTGTATACTTCAATAATAACCCTATAAACGATGTTAGAGAAACTAATTTTGTGCATTACTTTAATAGTATTAATGTTTTTTACTTCTAATGCCCAAGTCAAAGAAGATGGATTTTTTATTGATGTTCATGGTGCCTATAATAGTGTGGGCAATGGCTTTGATGGTGAGAGAGCATTGATAGCACAGGATGATGTTTTTGCAGTACCCAATTTTGATAGTGGAATAGGGTTCGGATTAACTATAGGTTTTCGACATGAAGAGTGGTACACAGAATTAGCCTATCAGCGTACTGAACATGATTTTATTTGGGCAGGGGTCAAAGGAGATGCTGTTCATAGTATCTGGAGTGTCAATGTGAGAAGACTTTTTTTTAAAGATTCAAAATTACAGCCTTTTTTACAACTAGGGTGGATACCGGTGATGCCAATTAGAGTTCATGAAGGCGCACTATTGGTTTCCCAAAATATAAGTAGCGATGCTATTTTCATTGGAAGTATTGCTAACTTCAACGCTGGTGGAGGTATAGAGATAGTAGTAAGGTCGAAAATATCTGTTCGCTTAAGCATATTATATAAAAGAGCAAGATATGTTAGCGTAGAAAGCAGTGAAGAAAATGTTGCTATTGAACTTGAGAAAGAAATTAAAGCTGACGATTTTAACATGACTCTTGGAGTTATTTTTGTTCTATACCAATAATAGATTGATACTAAAGTATAAAAGCAAATATGTTTAGCCTAATCATCATATAAAAAAGTAAACATCATTAATTTGTAAATCTAAATAATTATGAATTGGTATTTAAAAGTTTTAAAAGAGTATGAAAATTTTGAAGGGCGTGCAAGAAGAAAGGAATATTGGATGTTTTTATTATTCAATTCAATATTTTTTATTACCGCAATTATCATAGATAATATATTGGGTATTACTTATGGCAGAGATATTTTTTACGGCCCCATTTATACTCTCTATGTTCTGGCAGTTTTTATTCCCGGTTTGGCCGTTTCGGTCAGAAGATTGCATGATATTGGGAAAAGTGGTTGGTACTATCTTATCATTTTAATTCCGCTTGCCGGCCCAATTTGGTTCTTGGTATTAGTAGCGACTGATGGTGACCCCGGAGAAAACGAATATGGAGTTAATCCAAAACAAGAAACGATTGAAGGATTAGAGACAATAAATACAAGCTCTCCTCAAAGCACTAATACAATTCAGGGAGTAAACCAGATTAGTAAACCACAATTGCCCAATGCAATTGGAATTTTAATATTGGGAATTTCATCAATTTTAATGTGTGCCACAGTCATTTTAGGTATTGTTTGTGGAATAATCGCTATAGTAATGAGTAAGAATCCAAAGGCAATGCTTACCGAGAATCCGGATGGATTTAGAAACCCCGGTATTTTAAGGGCGGGAAGAGTTACTGCTATTGTTGGAATCATTCTTTCGGTTTTATACATACCATTGGTACTATTAATTATTGCTATGGATAATTGAATTCAGAATCTTTGTCCAATTATATTTTATATTTAAGTCATATTCAAAATATCTCGAAATTCGAGGATTCTCCCAAATTATTGCATAAAAAAAGCCTACCCTAAGGTAAGCTTTTTAAGTTCACTATGTGACCTGGCTGGGGCTCGA
>Ga0209633_10001771_pt1 | contig 21727 bp, 25 predicted proteins | sample Cruoilmetagenom1_FD_187290 | JGI IMG/M metagenome (GOLD analysis project Ga0209633, IMG submission 187290) | Oil polluted marine microbial communities from Coal Oil Point, Santa Barbara, California, USA - Sample 1 (SPAdes) (version 2) | ecosystem: Environmental > Aquatic > Marine > Oil seeps ... | reverse complement strand
GCTGCAGCATGAGCGATCAGAGCGCCGTACTTGCGGTGCGCCGGGTCAAGGGCGTGCCCAGCGAAGTGCAACTTGCCTGGCTGAGACGCGGACTTGGACAGCCTGGCGGCAAGCTGCCGCTGTTCGATCTTGAGGGAAAGCGGATCGATGCACGAACGATCCGTCGTTGCATTGAGGCCGGCTGGGCCGAGCCCTGGTTCGCCAATCCAATTAAGCCGGATTGGCTGGTTTGCAAACTCACCAAAAGTGGACGTGCGCTGGCGGACGAAGGTTGACCACGCCGCTGACGAGTTAACAGAAAAAATCCCCGGCCCTTCGTTTGGACCGGGGATGCATTCCTGATCTTACTTTACCGACCAAAATGGTCGGAGCGGCGGGATTCGAACCCACGACCCCTTGACCCCCAGTCAAGTGCGCTACCAGACTGCGCCACGCTCCGTCATGATCGCAGAGCCGCCGGAATTCATGGCATGGCCCGCTGAGCGGAACTTAGTAGACCGGGAATGTCTGCGCAATAGTTGCCGGACACCAACGGATGGTTCTAAATCTACGAACCCTGCAGCATTGCCCGCAGCGCGTTGAGTTCGCTCAACGCCGCTTCCAAGGTCTGTCGCTGCTTCAGCGATAATCCGGCAGGCGCCTGCTGATCGGTCGGATGAGAGGATTTAGCCTGGGCAGAGCGCTCTAGCGACTCGCCGAGCGACTTGACGCCGCCTTCCTTAAGCAGCTTCTGCACCCCGCGGATCGTGTAGCCTTCCGTGTAGAGAAGGTCACGTATATTGCGGAGCAGATCGATATCCTCGGGGCGGTAGTAGCGCCGGCCGCCACCCCGCTTCAACGGCTTGATCTGGGAAAACTTGGATTCCCAAAAGCGGAGCACGTGCTGCGGCACGTCCAACACCTGGGAGACTTCACTTATTGTGCGAAACGCCGAGGCGGATTTGGCCAATGGTTTGCTCGCGCTCGCTGGGTTCGGTTCGGCCATGCTCAATTGGACCTGCGCACGCCGGACAGCATTGCGTTGATACGGTCCTTCAGCACGTGCGACGCCCGGAACACCAATACCTTGCGCGGGAGAATCGGAACCTCCTCTCCGGTCTTCGGATTGCGTCCGGTTCGTTGCCCTTTTTCGCGAACTATGAAACTACCGAAAGAGGAAATCTTGACGCCCTCTCCTGTCGCCAACGCATCGGAAATCTCATCCAGCACCGACTCTACCAACGCCGTCGAGTCGCTGCGCGAGAGACCAACTTCTTGATATACCGCCTCGCCAAGCTGCGCGCGGGTTACTGTCTTTGACGCCATGTCTCGCCCCCCATTGAGCAAAACCGTAACGTCCGGGACCGACGCCGTCAATCGCGGAACTTACGGAATCTCGGGCATTGTGCCCCGCAGGACACGCCCAGACAGCTCACCAGCGAATGATGGCCGAACCCCAGGAAAGCCCGCCGCCGATTGCTTCGCACAACACTATTTGACCGGGCTGGATCCGGCCGTCCTTGACGCCCTGTGCCAACGCCAACGGTATCGATGCGGCCGAAGTGTTGGCGTGGTCCTGTACGGTCAATATGACGCGTTCGGACGGCAGTCCCAGCTTCTTTGCAGTGCCATCGATGATCCGCTTGTTCGCCTGATGCGGCACCAGCCAATCGACTTCGCCGATCGCCAAATTATTCGCATCCAAAGCTTCTTCCACAACACCGGCCAACTTCGCGACCGCATGGCGAAAGACCTCAGGACCTTGCATTCGAAGATGGCCCGTGGTCTGGGTCGACGAAGGCCCACCGTCCACAAAGAGCAAATCATAAAATCGGCCGTCGGTGTGAAGATGGGTTGAGAGAATCCCTCGTTCTCCAGCATCGCCGTTGGCCGGTTCCGATTGCACGACCAAAGCGCCGGCGCCGTCGCCGAATAAAACGCTGGTTGAACGATCGGTCCAATCGAGTATCCGAGAGTAGGTCTCGGCCCCGATCACAAGCACCGTACTGGCTTGTCCCAGCCTGATGAAATTGTCGGCCACCCCGAGCGCGTAAACAAAGCCCGCGCAGACGGCCTGAATGTCGAATGCGGCACCCTTCGTGACGCCCAATTGCGCCTGCACCCGGGCCGCGGTGGCCGGAAAGGTGGAATCTGGCGTGGTTGTCGCCAGCACGATCATATCGACTTCACTCGGATCGACCTTGGCGTTGGTCAGCGCGTCTTGCGCCGCCATCCGCGCCAGATCAGAGGTCATCTCATCATCGGCCGCAATATGTCGCCTACGGATACCGGTACGCGCGTATATCCACTCGTCGGACGTATCGACCAACGTCGACAAATCCTTGTTGCTCACGATTTTTTTTGGCAGGTACGCGCCGCTGCCCTTGATGACCGACCGGTATTGGCTCACGACGCGGTCGCCCGCTGTCCGGTCTGACCAGCTTCATGCAGTGTTTCTACTTCGGTCTTGATCTGCTCGATGAAACCGTTCTTGGCCATATCGACTGCTACCCCGATTGCGGTCGCGAAGGCCAAGGCGTCGGATCCTCCGTGGGCCTTCACGGAGATCCCCCTTAGCCCCAAAAATACGGCCCCATTGTACCGCCGTGGGTCGACGCGCGCCCGCAACTTCTTCAAGGCTCGGCGCGCAAAGAGGTAACCGATGCGCGCCATCACTGAATTGCGAAACGCTTCTCGGAGAAATTCGGTATAGAGCTTGGCCGTACCTTCCGCAGTCTTCAGCGCGATATTGCCACTAAAACCGTCGGCGACCACAACATCGACGGTTCCGGAGGCGATATCATCACCTTCGACGAATCCGTGAAACTTAAAGGGATGGTCCAAATCGCGCAGCATGCCCGCCGCGGTTCGGACCGAATCGTTTCCTTTCAGTTCCTCAGACCCGACATTAAGCAACCCGACCGTCGGCTCCAGCGCGCCCAATACCGTTCGCGCGAACACCTCGCCCATCAACGCGAACTGAACCAAGTTTTCCGCCGTACATTCAACATTCGCGCCCAGATCGAGCATAACGCTTTCGCCGCGCAAAGTTGGAAAGAACGATGCCATCGCCGGCCTGTCGATCCCGGCGAGCGTCTTTAGCGAGAACTTCGACATTGCCATCAACGCACCGGTATTTCCGGCCGAAACGATGCCGTCTGCCTCCTCATCGCGCACGGCGTCGATCGCCAACCGCATGCTCGAGTCACGGCCTGAACGAAGCGCCACAGATGGCTTCTCATCAGCAGCGACCGCCGAGGTCGTATGATGGATCGTGATCGCTTTTTGCAGCCGCGGACGGCGCTTCACCAAAGGTTTGATCAGCGCTTCGTCGCCGAACACGAGAAAACGCACGTCGGGCCAGCGGCGGCGCGCCACGTTGGCTCCTCGCAGCACGCTTTTCGGGGCGTTGTCGCCGCCCATTGCATCCAAGGCAATCGTGAGTTGGGTACTCACCGCATATTACCAGCGATCTGGATCCGGTGCGAATCCAGCGCCTATACCGTGTCCTTAGGCTCCACGACCTGCCGGCCACGGTACATGCCGCTGACGAGGTCCACATGGTGCGGCCGTCTCAGCTCACCACTATCCTTGTCTTCGACGTAGCTCGCGGGCTTGAGCGCGTCATGCGCTCGCCGCATGTTCCGCCGGGATTTTGACTTCTTCTTCTTGGGAACTGCCATGAGTTGATGCTTTCCTTGGGTGCCCTGGGGCGATGTCTATCTATCCAAAATTCGACCGGGCGACAAGCGCCTTACCGCTTGGCCTTGGCGTTTGCCCGTTTTGACGCTAACTCGGCCAGGCCCGCGAACGGCCGTTGGGAGGGCGCCGATTCGGTATCGACCATAGCTGCCTCGAAAGCCGCTCCCTTACGCCGCGGATAGGGGTCCAGCGCTAGGCCCAGCTGCTCCGTGGCCGCCTCGCCGACATCGATCTTGCCATCGATGATCGGATCCGGCCAAAGCTCGTCATCCATTGTCAGATCGCCGCCCGGTTCGCCTGAAGATTCCTCCGAATAATAAATATCAAAGGATTGGCTGATCTCCGAGCGGACGGGCTCAAGCGAGACAACACATTCCTGAACGACGCCCGCTTCAATCGAGCCCTGAAGATGGATCAAGCCGATCGGGGTTCGGCGGAGCGATATCGTGGCCTCGAAGCGATCGATCCCAGCAATTCCAAATCGTGCCGCTATGGCCGCGAGGCCGGGCTCATCGGTGCTCAACTCGATCCGCCAAGGCGTACGCTTAATGTCACTCACGTCTACTAGTCGAGAAAACTCGACGTCGGCCGACAGGCATTCGACCATCAAAACATCTCCGAAATCCATGGGAGCCGGTGGGGCCAAATCCCACCGCTTCGCTAACAAGATGGGACAGGTTCCATCCAATCGCAAGTGCTTGATCAACCCGTCGGCCCGGGCGGCGGTCCAAAGCGAAGTCGGCCAGCCAGAATATCGGCATCGGCGGTCTTCGAAGTCGAGCGAATTTCCCGCCTCAGATACTGTGCCAGCATGGCAGCAGCCGGTTTCGGCGGTCCATCACGGCCAAATACATTGCGCTCGATCGCCGCCTGAAGCAGCTCGTCATCCGCTGCATCGAGCCCCTGATCATAGGCATTAACGCTCCCATAAAAGCGCGTGGCCATCCGCTTCACCTGCTTGCCTACGCCGAGATCGCCGACACCGATTTCCCGCAAATTGCGGTCCATGTCCGCGAACATTTGATCAAACAGCAACTGGGCGGTCTGGCTGTCCGCATCACCTATCTCATGGAGCCGGCGGATCACGATGAACGCATGAAGAACAATCATCTCGAACCGGCCGTCGAGCGTGTCCGGCACGCCAACGGCGCGATAGAACTGAGGCTGCCTGGCCTGTTCGACGACGGCCATGTATAGATCGCTGGCTAATCGATCCTTGGATTCACGTCTGAATATCGGGTTCAACCTCAAGGGAGACATCTCCAAATCTCATTTGTTGACAGACCGCAAGCCCGGTGCGATTTTTCGCTTCGCTCTAACAGTTGCAGCATGCGTCGCTCGCTTGTCACCCGGCCGGTTCGAGTTGACGGTAATTGCGCGCGTGTAACTGAGGTTGGCATGACAAATCGTATTCTCGTAGTTGGCGCCGTGGCATCAGCCCTGTTCGTCCTCGGTGCCTGCGCGCCGCGCGTGGCAACCCTTGGCAATGCCCCGCGTAAGGAGCAACTTGCGAAAGTCCGGCCCGGACAGACCAAGGAACAGGTACGCCAAGCCTTGGGATCGCCCTCTTCGGTGGCGATGTTCGACAAGAATGTTTGGTACTACATCAGCAAACGCGAAGAGAGCTACGCGTTCTTCAAGCCCAGGGTCAAGGAGCAAAAAGTTCTGATTGTCAGTTTCACCAGCACCGGCCAGGTCAGGGAGGTGAAACGTCTCAGCCTCGCCGATTCCCGGGAAGTCAAATATGTGGATCAGGAAACGCCGACTCTCGGCCGCGAGGACGGTGTGATCACCTCATTGATGCGGTTGCTGACGGATCAGCGCGGTATTCTTGGTGGCGGCGCCGGCGGCAGATAAGCACTTCGCAGCCCGGCCAACAAAAACCCCGGAAGCGCCGCTCCCGGGGTTTTTTATTAGTCGTCGCCTGGCTTCGACCTAGTGCGCAAGCACCGCCAAAAGAAGCAGCGCCACGATATTGGTAATCTTGATCATCGGATTGACCGCGGGACCTGCCGTGTCCTTGTACGGGTCTCCAACTGTGTCGCCGGTCACAGCCGCTTTGTGGGCTTCGGATCCCTTGCCGCCATGATTGCCGTCCTCGATGTATTTCTTGGCATTGTCCCAGGCGCCTCCGCCTGCGGTCATCGAGATCGCAACGAACAATCCTGTGACGATAACGCCCAACAACATGGCGCCCAACGCCGAGAACGCAGCGGACTTTCCGCCGATACCAAGAATGATGAAATACAGCACGATCGGGCTCAGCACTGGCAGAAGCGACGGGACGATCATCTCCTTGATCGCAGAGCGTGTCAGCAGGTCGACGCATCGCCCATATTCGGGCTTGGCCGTACCCTCCATGATCCCCGGGATTTCCCGGAACTGGCGCCGCACCTCCTCGACCACCTGCCCGCCAGCGCGGCCAACCGCCATCATCGCGATCGAGCCGAATAGGTAAGGCAGCATGCCGCCGATAAAGAGGCCGACCACGACGTAAGGGTTGGACAGAGAGAAATCGACGACAACGCCTTTGAAATACGCAAATTCAGCGGATTTCGAACTGAAGAATTTTAGATCCTCGGTGTAGGCCGCGAACAGCACCAAAGCGCCGAGGCCGGCGGAGCCGATCGCATACCCCTTTGTCACCGCCTTGGTCGTGTTTCCGACAGCATCCAGGGCATCGGTCGTTTTCCGGACATCGTCGGCCAGATCGGCCATCTCCGCGATGCCGCCAGCATTATCGGTCACCGGCCCGTAAGCATCCAGCGCCACAACCATGCCGGCCAACGCCAGCATCGTGGTTACGGCAATGGCGATGCCCAACAGGCCTGCCAAGAGATAAGTCGCGATAATACCGGCAACGATGATGAGCGCTGGGACTGCCGTTGCTTCCATCGATACGGCCAGCCCCTGGATCACGTTGGTCCCGTGACCGGTGGTCGAAGATCTCGCGACGCTCTGAACCGGGCGGTACTCGGTGCCCGTGTAGTACTCGGTGATCCAGATCAGGAGACCTGTAACAATGAGACCGACGACGCCGCAGTAGTAAAGATAACGGCCGGAAAACGACTTGGCGCCTACCGTGAACTGGCTGTCCATGCCGATCACATAGTCGGTTACCGGCCACAGGATAATAGCCGATAGCACAGCCGAGGCGATGAAGCCCTTGTAGAGCGCCGCCATGATCTTCTGGCTCTTGCCCAGCCGGACGAAAAATGTGCCGATGATGGATGTGATGATGCAGGCACCGCCGATCGTCAGCGGATAGAGCATCATCTTGGCCGCAACCGCCTGATCGCCGGCAAAGAAGATCGACGCCAGCACCATGGTGGCAACGATGGTCACCGCATAAGTCTCGAAGAGATCGGCGGCCATACCGGCGCAGTCGCCAACATTGTCACCGACATTGTCGGCGATGACGGCTGGGTTTCGGGGGTCATCCTCGGGAATACCCGCCTCGACCTTGCCAACAAGATCGGCGCCAACATCGGCGCCCTTGGTGAAGATACCGCCGCCGAGACGCGCGAAGATCGAAATAAGCGAGGCCCCGAAGCCAAGCGCGACAAGCGCATCAATTAGCTGGCGCCCCGTCGATCCGCTCGACAGTAAAAACGCGTAGTAGCCGGCGACAGCCAGCAGCGCCAAACCTGCCACCAGCATGCCAGTCACGGCCCCTGCACGGAACGAGATGCTCAAGCCTTTGGCGAGACTTTCACGCGCCGCTTCGGCGGTCCGCACATTGGCCCGTACCGACACATTCATGCCGATATACCCTGTGGCACCGGAAAGCACCGCGCCGATCAAATAGCCAAGGCCAACCTTAAAGCCGAGCGCGGCCCATACTATTCCGAAGATGACCAACCCGACGGCGCCGATCGTCGCATATTGCCGGTTCAGGTAGGCACGCGCGCCTTCCTGAATCGCGGCGGCGATTTCCTGCATGCGTTCCGAGCCGGCCGGGGCACTGAGCACCGATCGCGACGCCCACACGCCGTAGAGCACCGCAAGCACGCCACAGGCGAGCACGATCCAAAGCAGCTGAGACATATTTAGTGGAATCCTTTGTTGCTGGTCGTTCGCGCACGAAGGAAACCGACGGCGCTTGTGAGCAGCCCCTCCCCCGGCGTAAAAGCCGGGCGGACCATGCCAGAAATTAACTGGACGTGCAATGGTTCCGCCGGACGCCGAGCACAGCTCACGACCGGCGCATCAACTCGTTGAATTTAAACGAACACCAAAGGCTCGTACGCCGCTAGAACCGCCGATTCGCTGCGGCCTGGATCAGAATAGCTTTGATCTTGCCTTCTCCCAGGACACGCGCTGATGCCTTCAGCAAGAGCGCCTTCAATTCCGGCAGCTGCACGTTGTACAGAATTCGCGGGCGATGGGCGATATAGCGGTTCAGGGATCGAATAAATTCATCGCGCAGAGGCGTCAATTTGCTCGCGACGAGGGGCCTGTATTTAGTGTCGCTAAGCTCCAAATAGATAACGAGAAAAAGGTGCCCTTCCAGGCCGCGGCGCCTTATCACAGGCAGGACGAGACGCTCGAACTTAATATATTGGGGCGCGACCGCCGCATTGGCCGGCCTACTTGGCAATGCCAAGATTAAGGCGAACAGAACTAGTCCGAATGCAAAGAAGCAGATGGATAATTGAGGCCACTTGGCCAATCGTGGCTCGGTATCGGCGTTCATTGCAGCAGAATGGCCGGCCTATGGTGAACAAGCGGTAAAGGCATCCACAGCCGTTCAGAAGTGTCTATATCCACCGTGATCGACGGACAGAACCTTCCCGTCCTCGCCGATCACCTGAACCCCCGTTCCTTTGGAAATCGACCCAATCCGCGTGACAGCCACATCGGCGGCATGGCCCAAAGCGTCAATCTCGTTGAGGCGATCGGTGGGCACGCAAAACAAAAGCTCGTAGTCATCTCCGCCGGTCAGCGACCCGCGCCAAAGCCTCTCATCCTGAGCGAATGCTCGTCTGGCCGGCGCAGAAAACGGGATATCCTTCGTCTCGATCGTCGCGGCGACCCCCGATGCCTGGCAGACATGCGCCAGGTCCGCGACAAGTCCGTCAGAGACATCAATGGCCGCGCTGGCGGTGCCGACCAGTACCTGCCCCAATGTCAGACGCGGCTCGGGCAACCGATACCGTCCCTCAAGGTACGCCCGGTCAGATGCATCGACCCTGCTCAACTTTCCCTTCGCCGCACGCAACCCAAGTGCGCCGTCACCGATTGTACCGGACACGAAGACCGCGTCTCCCGGTCGTGCGCCCGCACGGAGCAAAGCGCCACCACTGCCAACGGTCCCGAGCGCTGTGATCGACAAAACCGCCGGCCCCGGCGTCGCCGTCGTGTCGCCGCCAACCAGCGTGATATCGAATTCTTCCTGGTCGCCCGCCAGACCGCTCGCAATGGCGCCTATCCAATCCGACGAGCGGTTGGACGGTTTAGCCAATGTGAGCAAATAGGCGAGCGGGCGCGCTCCCATCGCGGCGAGGTCGGAGAGGTTATAGCGAAGCACTTTTCGCCCGATCAGTTCCGGCGGGTCGCTCTCAGTGAAATGCACTCCCTCGATCGCCATGTCAGCGGCAAGGACCAATCTGCGACCAGGTTCGATTTCGAGAAGGGCAGCGTCGTCCAACAGTCCAAGCGAACCGGGCTGCGATCGCGCCAGCGGCGCGAAGTGCCTTGCGATCAGCGCGAATTCATCCGGTTCCGGCGAAAGAGGCACCTGATTTGTTCCCCATTTCCACTGCCCGGATCTTGCGGGCGATGGTGTCGAGCACGCCGTTCACGAAGCCCGGCTCGTCACCTTCAAAAAAAGCGCGGGCTATTTCGACGTACTCGTTGATCGCGACCTTGGGCGGGACATCCGCCCGGCACACAACCTCGAACGCACCGCATCGAAGAATTGCGTAGAGCACACGATCGATCCGTTCAGACGACCAGCCTGGTGCGAGCGATTCCTCAATTATGCCGTCAAGCCGGGAGCGTTGATCTGCGGCGCCCCGCAGCAGCTCCGAAAAGAATTCTTTATCGGCTCCGCCATAGGTCGACCGCGCTTCGGGCGCGGAGAACCGGTGCTCGATAAATTCCGCCAAAACCCGGCTCGCCGGCATGCCGGTGGCATCAATCTGATAGGTCGCCTGCACGGCCGCGATGCGCGCCGCATGACGCCCCGATCGCTCAAGCGCCTTACGCTCTTCCTCAGGTTGCTGGCCGGGGATCATGTCAGCGACGCGGAAAAAGCCGGAAATATCGTTTGAACTCGATCATTTCCAAGCATGCTCGTGCTGCGCCGCCGCCTTTGTTCAGCTTCGTCACCGAAGCGCGCTCCTCGGCCTGCTTCCGGTTCTCGCAGGTCAAAATGCCATACCCGATGGCAAGGACATACTCGAGCGCCAGATTTTGAAGCCCGCGCGCACTCTCACCGCAGACGTAGTCGTAGTGACTAGTATCGCCACGGATCACGCAGCCGAGCGCAACATAGCCGTCAAATCGCCTTCGCACCGGATTGAATTCGCGCGATTTGATCGCTATGCGCACGGCTGCCGGGATCTCAAATGTACCCGGCACCGCGAAACGCTCATAAGTGACCCCGGCGTCTTCCAGCACGCTAAGAGCCCCCTTAGCGAGCTCGTTGGCGATATCTTCGTAGAACCGCGATTCGATCACCATGACGTGGGGCACATCGGTCGCTTCGGGCTTTTCCGGCTTTTCGGGCTTTTCGGGCTTTTCGGCCATCTAGTCCTCCGAAACCGGGATTGGTCTGCGATCGACAATCCGCAAACCATACCCCTCCAAACCGACGACCTGACGATTGCTGTTTGTCAGCAGAATCATATCGCGCACCCCAAGATCCAGCAAAATCTGAGCCCCCACGCCATAGTCGCGGAGCTGGATATGGGTCTTGGCTATCGCCTTGACCTCGGCGTCGGAAGACGGGACCTCATCGCGTTCTCGAACGCCGTCCGACAACGTATTCGACCAAGGCTCTCGGATCAGCACGATAACGCCGCGCCCGGCTTCGCCGATCAGGTCCATAGCACTTTGCAATTCGCCGACACGCCCCTCCTTCAAATCGCCCAGCACATCGCGGAAAACCGAGAGAGCATGCATACGAACCAGCACCGGCTCGTCGGTCCGGACATTGCCTTTGACCAAGGCCAGGTGCTCCGCATACGCGGCGTTGTTGACATACACATGGGTTTTGTACGATCCGCCGAATCGGCTCTCGAACGTCGTTTCGATGGTGCGCTCAACGATCCTGTCATGATGTCGGCGATAGGCAATCAGTGATGCTATGCTCGCGACCTTGAGCCCTTGTTTCTGGGCAAACTGAACCAGATCCGGCATCCGCGCCATGGTGCCATCTTCGTTCATGATTTCGCAGATCACGCCTGACCCGTTGAGCCCGGCCAGCCGGGCAATATCGACGGCGGCCTCGGTATGACCCGCCCTTACCAAAACACCGCCCGGCCGCGCCACCAACGGGAAGACGTGCCCCGGCGTAACAATGTCCTCGGCATGTTTCGAAGGATCGATCGCCACCGCGATTGTTCGCGCGCGGTCCGGCGCAGAGATCCCGGTTGTGACCCCATCGCGCGCCTCGATCGATATCGTGAATGCAGTTTCCAGCCGTGATTGATTTCGCTTGGCCATAAGCGGAAGGCCAAGCTCCTCAACGCGGTCACGGGTCAGCGCTAGGCAAATCAATCCCCGGCCGTGCATAGCCATGAAGTTGATCGCCTCGGGTGTCGCCATCTGAGCTGGCACCACAAGGTCGCCTTCGTTCTCCCGATCTTCATCGTCGATCAGAATGAACATGCGGCCGTTGCGAGCCTCCTCGATGACTTCCTCGATATCGGAGAGGTACTTGCTGTAGTCCACGCCTATTCCTTCCCCAGTTGGCGGGCAACGTAGCGCGCAAGCACGTCAACCTCCAGATTGACCGGATCGCCGACCGTGATATCGCCGAATGTCGTGCACTCCTGGGTATGCCGGATCACGTTGATGGCAAAGCAATCGCCGTCGACCTCGTTGACGGTCAATGACACGCCTTCCAGCGCGACCGAGCCCTTGGGAGCGATGTATGAATGATATGCGGTCGGGGTTTTGACCAAATATCGAACACTGGCATCTTCATGGCTCAACGAAGCGATTTCGGCCACGCAATCGATATGACCGGTCACGATGTGTCCGCCCATCTCAGCCCCCAGCCGCAACGAACGCTCAAGATTGACCCGCGATCCCTCGCGCCATCGGCCAAGGCTGGTCCGGCGCAGCGTTTCTCCAGAGGCCTCGACGGCAAACCACCCCTTGCCTTTTTCGACGACCGTGAGACACGGGCCTGAGCACGCGATCGACGCGCCGAGATCAATCGTCGCCGTGTCGTAGCCGGTCGAGATCTCAAACTGCGTATCGGCACCGTCGCCGCCTGCCGATACCGCTCGGATGCGGCCGATATCTGTGATGATTCCCGTGAACATTAGATAAGGCTAGGCCGGGCGCCGGTAGGTTTCCAGTGTATCTTTGCCCGCGCCTGCCAATGCAGTTCGTACGAATGCCGGCGCGTCGCCAATCCGCTCGACCCCCAGTGCGCCCACTGACGGCAAACCGTCGCCGCCAATCAGCGACGGTGCACGGAACCAGGCCACCCGGTCGACCATATCGGCGCGCAAGAGCGAGGCCGCCAAGCCTCCGCCGCCCTCGCAAAGCAGGCGGGTCATACCCAAGCCGGCAAGGGTTTCCAAAGCTGCGACGACATCGACCCGTCCATCATCTCCGGGCCCTGTCTCGAACACTTCAACACCTCTGTCCTGAAGGCTGCGACGACGAGCGGCGTCGGCCCCCTTTAGCGTCAGGACAATGGAACGCGTTTCCTTCGCAGTCTCAACAAGCTTGCAGTCAAGCGGCGTGCGAAGCGCGCTATCGAAAACAACCCGCGCCGGCGAGCCCGCCGACATGCCAGGCAAGCGACACGTCAAAGCAGGATCGTCAGCCAGTACGGTGCCGATCCCGACGACGATACCATCGTTGCTGGCCCGGAGCCGATGCGCGAACGAACGCGCCCGCTCGCCAGTGATCCATTGGCTGTCGCCGGTCGCTGCCGCGATGCGTCCATCGAGTGATGTCGCCAGCTTCAAAGTGACCAGCGGCCGATTCTCGTTTATCCGAAGAATAAAGCCCGCAATGAGCTCGGCCGCCTGGTCGGCCAGAATGCCTTGGGACACCGTGATACCGGCGTCCAGAAGCGCTCTGATCCCTGCCCCGGACACCCGTGGATCGGGATCCTCAATCGCAATGACGGCATGGGCGATCCGCGCCTTGATCAGAGCTTCCGCACACGGCGGCGTCTGGCCGTGATGGCTGCATGGCTCCAGCGTCACATAGGCGGTCGCACCGCCCGCACGGGCCCCGGCGCGTTTCAGTGCTTGTGTTTCCGCATGAGGCCGACCCCCGTTCGCTGTCCACCCGCGCCCGATGATCGTGGGGCCGCTGCTGTCATCGCGCACCAGCACGCATCCTACGGCGGGGTTTGGCCATGTCGCGCCGAGCGACCGGCGGGCCAGGCCCAGCGCGATCGCCATAAACCGCTCGTCATGGTCATTCGACAGTGACACCGTCCATGCTGTCGATAAATTCCTCGAAGTCCTTTGCTTCGCGGAAATTTTTGTAGACCGATGCGAACCTGACGTAGCCCACCTGATCCAGCTCCTTTAGCGAATCCATGACGATCTCGCCGATCACCTTGGTGGGGATTTCGCTTTCACCCATGCTTTCAAGCCGCCGCACGATTGAATTGACGACCTGATCGACACGCTCAGGATCGACCGGGCGTTTGCGCAATGCGATGCTCATCGAGCGCAGAATCTTGTCGCGATCGAAGGGCGAGCGCTGGCCGTTGTGCTTGACGACTGTGAGCTCGCGAAGTTGAACGCGCTCAAAGGTCGTCCAGCGGGCGCCGCAATTTGGACAAAACCGACGTCGACGGATCGCCGTGTTGTCCTCGGTCGGCCGCGAGTCCTTGACTTGCGTGTCGTTGTGGCCACAGAACGGGCAACGCATGAGCGCCTTCCTTCGGGTTACCTAAAACCCGTTGTAGATCGGGAAACGGCGGCATAATTCTTCGACTTTGCGCCGGGCTACGGTCTCGGCCGCGTTGTTGTCGTCGGAATTGCTCGCCAGACCGTCCAGCACCTCGCCGATCAATTGTCCAATCAACTGGAACTCCGCAACGCCGAATCCTCGGGTTGTTCCAGCCGGCGTTCCAAGACGAACGCCAGACGTTACCGAGGGCTTTTCAGGATCAAATGGAATTGCATTCTTGTTGCAGGTCATCCCGGCCCGCTCCAGGCTCGCCTCCGCGGCGCGGCCCGTCAGCCCCTTGGGGCGCAGATCGACCAGCATGAGATGCGTATCGGTCCCGCCCGCCACGATATCGCAGCCGGCATTCCCGAGCTCGGCCGCCAGGACACGAGCGTTCTCGACGATCGCGTGGGAATAGGCGCGAAACTCCGGTCTCAGGGCTTCCGCGAAGGCGACCGCCTTGGCCGCGATTACGTGCATCAGCGGTCCACCCTGCAAGCCGGGAAAGACCGCCGAGTTGATCTTCTTTGCCAGCGCCTCATCGTTGGTCAGGATCATGCCTCCGCGCGGTCCGCGAAGCGTCTTGTGGGTGGTCGTCGTCACGACATGGGCATGGGGCATCGGGCTTGGATGCGCGCCGCCGGCGACCAGCCCCGCGAAATGCGCCATGTCGACCACAAAATAGGCATCCACACTGTCCGCGATCCCGCGGAACCGCGGGAAGTCAATCTCACGTGGATAGGCCGAGCCGCCGGCCACAATCACCTTCGGGCGATGCTCCTTGGCGAGCCGCTCTACTTCGTCGAAGTCGATCAGCGCATCTTCCGATCGAACGCCGTATTGAACTGCCTGAAACCACTTGCCCGACTGGTTCGGTGCCGCCCCATGTGTCAAATGCCCACCGGCGGCAAGCGAGAGGCCCATCAGCACCTCGCCCGGTTGCATCAGCGCCAAGTATACGGCGCCATTGGCCTGTGCGCCGGAATGCGGTTGCACGTTGGCAAATTCGCAATCGAACAGCTTTTTGGCCCGTTCGATCGCCAATGTCTCTGCAACGTCGACGAACTCGCAGCCGCCGTAGTACCTGCGGCCAGGCAACCCCTCAGCATATTTATTCGTCAGCACCGAGCCTTGTGCTTCCAGCACTGCCTTGGAGACGATGTTCTCTGACGCGATCAGTTCGATCTGATCCTGTTGGCGCGACAGCTCGCCCTGCATCGCCTTCGCGATCTCAGGGTCGACTTCCGCCAAACTATCGGTGAAGAACCCGTCCGGCTGATGGTCTTCTGTTGCGGTGTTTACTGTCGGCATCGCTTCGATCATCCTCAATCGTTCTCGGGGCTCCGCCCCTCACGACATTTTGCTAACCCTGCGTTGGTGGCGACCGCCACCAAACGCTGTCGCCAAAAAAGTGCGCAAGCAATCGCGCGCAGTATCCGTTCCGATCAACCTGGCACCAAGCGCCAGAACATTTGCGTCATTGTGTTCGCGCGCCAGCTTCGCCGAGAGTGCATCATGGCAAAGGGCAGCTCGAACATGCCGGTGCCGATTGGCGGCCATACTTATCCCAATTCCACTGCCGCAAATCGCCACCCCCCGCGTAACCCCGTCGGTACCGATCGCATCCGCCAGTGCGTTGGCGATGTCCGGGTAGTCGACGCTCTGCTCATCCTGTGCGCCCAGGTCAAGAACCGCAAACCCCAGCTCGGCGAGGTCCTCTTTGAGGACCGACTTCAGCCCAACGCCGGCATGGTCGGATGCAATCGCGATCGTCTCGGGCGGCATCAGTGTCGATCAGCTGTTGTCGGCACGCCCCTGCACCATATGTCGCAGCGGCTGCCGGTTATCCCACTAGGTATCGATATAAGGTGACTGACCGGCGCCTGGCAAGACAATCTGCGTCAATACGCCACGTCAGCGGTGGAGCGATATCCACCAAAGCGCCAAGTGCCGGCAGGCGCATACCGCCGAGACGCTCCGCCGTTACCTCAATTCGGGTCAGTGGTCAGAGAATCACGTGATGAATCCGTCGGTATTCATCGATCACAGTCACAACCGAAACTGGTCTAGCAGAATCATGTAGCAAGAACCGTAAGTCAACTGAGATTGCGTGTTAACCAATTATATTAGACAACTGAACCAAACAAGAAATGAATATTCATACTTGAACCTATTTGATTGACTCTGATTTAAGCATGTGTCAAATATTCGACAAAATGATAATTCCCACAAAGAACGGGGTAAGGGAATGAGCGACGAAATTCAGCCACAGCTTTCCGAAGAAGACATGCTTCGGATGACCACTGAAGTGGTTTCCGCTTATGTCGGCAATAACATGCTGCCAGCGGCGCAAATACCGGACGTTATAAAGACAGTCTACGGCTCGCTGCGTGAACTGGGTGCTGTCGGCTCCGGCGCCGACAAAGAGGCGCCCAAGCCAGCGGTGCCGGTCAGGCGTTCGATCACGCCGGACTACATCGTCTGCTTGGAAGATGGTAAGAAGCTGAAGATGCTGAAGCGCCATCTCCGGACGACTTACAACATGACGCCTGACGAATACCGTTCCAAATGGGGTTTGTCGCCCGACTACCCGATGGTGGCGCCCAATTACGCCAAGCAACGTTCGGAGTTCGCGAAGCGAATTGGCTTGGGCCGCAAAGGTCAGAGTTCGCGGGCAACCGCTTAGGCGCAACACAGGCGCCGCCTGCCGCGTTACAACTGGTTGTAACGCGTAAAATGGTGGCTGCGGCGGCACCAACGCATCGCTGCGGCACCGTGCTTGGTCGGACATATTCCGATCGTGTCAGGCTTGCGCTTGGAAACCAGCCCGCTCTGGGCCCGCCGTTCAATCAACCACATTTGCATCCACTGACATTGGGGGGATCTCGATTTGGCGCGCTCCGCGCTTCGGCTCACTCCAGCCTCCGCGGGCTTAACGTTTCCATTGCTTCCGCTGCCAATACCTATCTCTCACACCTGAAGCCACATACGAAAACGGCCCGGCGCATAGCACCGGGCCGCTTCAAATTCGCCCAAATAAGGCGCGGCGTGGAGTTGGTCTATTGCTCCGAGTACTTGCCGCCCTTCCAGACATACCAAACATATTCCGGGTTCTTGACGTCGCCCTTCCCGTCGAACGACAGCTTGCCGATCACGGTCTCGTAAGACGCACCACGAATGGCATTGGAGATTGCCGCCATCTTCAAAGATTTCGCACGCTTGGCCGCCTCGGCCCAAACCTGAACCGCCGCGTACGCGTAAAGTGTGTACCCTTCTGGATCAAACTTCTGTTTCCTGAAGCGAGCCACCACGTCCCTAGATTCCAATTTTTTTCGTTGATCGGGAAGGTAAGTCATGATGGTGCCTTCACCGGCCGGGCCGGATATTTTCCAAAACTCCTCGGTTACAAGGACGTCACCTGAAATCAGTCTCGGCTTATAGTCTTGCTCATGGGCCTGTCGAATCATCAGGCCAGCCTCGACATGGTGACCACCAAGATAGAATGCTGTAACACCAGTAGCCTTCATTCTTGAAATCAGCTTTGAATAGTCCTTCTTGCCTGGGGTGTAGGCCTCGTACAAAACCTCCTTGCCGCCAGCTGCGCGTAAGTTCTCGCGGGCCTTCTCCGCAAGCCCCTTACCATAGTCAGTCATGTCATGAATGATGGCCACCTTCTGGCCCTTAAACTTTGAAGCAATAAACTTACCAGCAACAATGCCTTGCGCGTCGTCTCGACCACTAACTCGAAAGACGTTCTTCCATCCCTTGTTGAACGCCGCATCGGTTAGAGCTGGGCTCGTCGAGACCGGCGAAATCATAAGAATTCCATTTTCTGCGTATACCGCCGAAGCGGAAATTGAAGAGCTTGAGCAAAGATGACCCGCAACGAAATTGACTTTCTTGTTTGCCAAATTCCGGGCGACTTTCACGGCGCGTGCTGGATCACAAGCATCATCGCTCACAATCAACGAAACTTTCTTGTTAAGGACGCCACCTTGGAGGTTGAGGTCTTTCACAGCCATTTCGGCACCACGCCTGACCTGTTCTCCAAGGGGTGCCAATTGCCCAGAAATGGGTCCGACCACAGCGATGACCACTTCAGCCCGGACCGGAGCGACCGTAAGCGAGGTCAAAAACAGTGCTACTGCAATTTGTTGGCGAACACGCAACATGGCGATCTATCTTGCTTGGGCTGCAAAACCGCCGACATCATACGGCCAACCCCAACTTCTTAACAAGCAATCGAACAACAGTACCGAATGCCAAACAATGTTTGTGTCTTACTTGTGCGTAGGGGCGAACTTGTGCGTAGGAGCGAAAGGATACTCCAGAAATTTCTTAGGATTTTAATGTGTGTCAAATTGTGTTGTGTCAAATCACGCCACTGGCTCATTTATCAATTTTCATAGGCCCAATGCGCGGCGGTCAAAAAAAGACCCGGCAGCAACGCTGCCGGGTCCATTTGTCATTTCGACATTTAACGCAACGCAATCCTATTTCATATAGTTGTACTTGCCATTCTTCCAGACATACCAGACGTAACCCGGAAGACTGACGTCACCCTTTTTGTCGAACTTCAAATTACCCAGAACCGTTGAGAACTCGTTCGCATGCATGGCTTTCACGATCGGCCCAAATTTCGCGCTCTTTGCCTTTCCGGCGGCTTGTGCCCACACCTGGATCGCAGCATAAGTGTACAAGGTGTAACCTTCGGGTTCGTACTTTTGCTTTTTGAATGCCGCGACGACCGAGGCAGCTTCTTTGTTCTTTCTTGGATCCGGGCTAAACGAGAAGAGAGTTCCTTCACCCGTCGGACCACTGATTTTCCAGTAATCGTCGGTTACCAATGCGTCACCGGAAATCAATTGGGGTTTGTAACCCTGGCCGTGAGCCTGACGAATAATCAGAGCTCCTTCGGTGTGGTAGCCTCCAAGATAGACGACCTGTATTCCATTCGCCTTTAACTTGGAAACCAGAGCGGAGTAGTCTTTTTCACCGGCAGTGTAGGCCTCATACATTACGACCTTTCCACCCATCTTCTCGAAAACCGCCTTGGTGTTGTCAGCCAAACCTTTGCCGTAGGCAGTTTTGTCGTGAAGGAACGCTATTTTCTTGCCCTTGAACTTAGTGGCAAGATACTTGCCAGCTATGCCACCTTGTTGATCATCGCGTCCGCACACGCGGAACACACCCGGTCCAGCCCGCTTATCTGTAAACGCTGGATTGGTCGATGCTGGCGAGATTTGCAGGACCCCATTTTCTGCATAGACTGACGAGGCGGGAATCGAGGAACCGGAGCAAAAATGCCCCGCGACAAAAGCGACTTTTTGGCTCACCAACTTGTTAGCAACCGCGACAGCCTGCTTCGGGTCGCACACGTCGTCGCCGACGATTAGTTTGACTTTTTGACCGAGGACGCCGCCCCTAGCGTTCAGATCCTTGACCACCATCTCGGCGCCGCGCTTCATCTGCTCGCCGAACGAGGCATACTGGCCGGTCATCGGACCAACAACCGCGATGACGATGTCGGCCTTGGCGGCCGTTACCGACGCGACGGTCATGGCCGCCGCCGCGAGCATGGATAGTTTCCAACTTTTCATTTCGTTATTCTCCCTGGTTCACAACAACCGCAACGCCCTAGGTATCGAGCGCCGGATTCTCCCCAAATCAGTTGAGGCAGCCGCAGCGATGCGGCCCTTGGCAAAACATTATCACGCCTTGCGTGCTGCCGAAATCCTTATCGTATCCGCACGGCAACCCTAACACCCTGGCGTATCAGGGCTTTTTATGTGCGGCTCCCATGACGCTTGTCGCGCCAGGCGAAGGGCCCGGCCTGCTCGTATATCCAAGGATACTGGGACACCATCTTGCGAACCTTGGTCAGCCGATAAGCGAGCAAAGAGAACCCGGTGAGCACAGCCGTATCGATCAGGTACCCCGAGACCAGCCAAAGCACTTCGATCCGTTCCGGCTCGAAGAGACCCCAGGTCAGGAACCGGTCGGCGAAACCCAGTAGGAGGCCATACGGGAAGACCTGCCAAAGCGGCCGCCACGTATTGGCAATCGCCTGACCCGTCATCCAGGCGGCGAACCCAAGCAAAACGATCGTGATGCCGACGAAGACAGGCCAGCTCGTTCCCAATACGTCGATCATTTGTACCGCCCCCCGATCACTCAATGCCCTCCTTCCAAATAGGCCGATCGCACTTCCTCATCTGCCAACAATTCCCTTCCGGTGCCGGAAAGGATGATGCGGCCGTTGGCCATCACATACCCTCGATCAGCAAGCCTGAGGGCGTGGTAGGCATTTTGCTCGACCAGGAAGACAGTAATTCCGTCTTTGTTGATCTCACGGATGGTGGAGAAAATCTGTTTGACGACCATTGGCGCCAGGCCAAGCGACGGCTCGTCGAGCAACAAGAGCCGCGGCCGGCTCATCAACGCGCGTGCGATGGCAAGCATTTGCTGCTCGCCGCCCGACAGCGTCCCGCCACGCTGGTTTCGGCGTTCCCGCAGGATGGGAAACAAGTTGAAAGCGCGTTCAAGGTCGGTTTCGAAATGCTCTTCGGGCGCGGTTGTGGCGCCAAGCTGCAGGTTTTCGACCACCGTCATGCGCGGAAATATCCGCCGGCCTTCGGGTGCCTGGGCGATGCCCTTGCGGATGATCTCATGCGTCGAGAGCCTGGTGATCTCCACTCCGTCAAATTTGATTTCGCCGGCCGCTGCTTGCGGATTGCCGCAGATCGTCATGAGCAACGTGGATTTTCCGGCACCGTTCGCGCCGATCAGCGTGACGATTTCTCCTGACTTCACCTCAAGCTCGACCCCGCGCACGGCCTCGATATGGCCGTAAAAGGTCCGGACACCGGCAACCGAGAGAATTGCGTCGCTCATCATCGGTCCCCTGGCGTGGGATCCGAGGGCTCGGGCTGCGCGACTCCGCTGGCAGGTGGCCCCTCTTCTTCGTCCCCGTCCTCCTCTTCGCCCAGATAGGCGCGAATAACCGCGGGGTCGTTGCGCACATAGTCCGGCGTGCCGTCGGAGATCTTCCGCCCATAATCGAGCACGACGATATGATCGGAGATATCCATCACCACCGTCATGTCATGTTCGATCAGCAAGACGCCGATATTGTGGGTGTCGCGGATGTAGGTCAGCAACTTTCTAAGGTCGCCTGATTCGCGGGGATTGAGGCCTGCCGCCGGCTCATCCAGACACAACAACACCGGATCGGTGCACATGGCGCGGGCGATCTCCAGCCGCCTTTGATCGCCATAAGGCAGGTTGCCTGCTTCCCAATCGGCGCGGTCGACGAGCCCGATATGCTCAAGCCAGTACCCCGCCTTGTCGACGGCCTCGCGCTCGGCACGCCTGTAACCCGGCCATCCGACCAGCCCGAGCAGCGTATAGCCCGACGAACGCATCAGGCGGTTGTGCTGGGCAACAACCAAATTCTCCAGCACCGACATTTTTGGAAACAGACGAATATTCTGGAATGTCCTGGCGACATGCGCGTTTTGCGCGATCCGAAATCCCTCCATCCGCTCCAACAGGAACTCTCTGTCTGCGTTACGCAAGGCCAGGCGCCCAACGCTCGGCTTATAGAAACCGGTCAGACAATTGAAGACGGTGGTCTTGCCGGCGCCATTGGGGCCGATGATCGCCGTAATCTGGCGGTTCTTAGCGGAAAACGACACATCGTCGATAGCAACCAACCCGCCGAAGCGCATGGTCAGCCGTTCGACTTCAAGCAGAGCCCGAGCCCCATTGTCGGATCGTTCAGGCACAGCGCTCACGTTGCCTCCTCGGCACGGCGGGCAGAGCGCTTTCCGAACAACTTTATGGTCGGCTCGCGGTGGGCAAGTAGGCCCGATGGTCGCCATAGCATGATCAGCACCATGGCCGCACCGAAGGCGAGCATCCGGTACTGCTGCAAATCGCGGAAAAT
>Ga0209633_10001770_pt1 | contig 21734 bp, 21 predicted proteins | sample Cruoilmetagenom1_FD_187290 | JGI IMG/M metagenome (GOLD analysis project Ga0209633, IMG submission 187290) | Oil polluted marine microbial communities from Coal Oil Point, Santa Barbara, California, USA - Sample 1 (SPAdes) (version 2) | ecosystem: Environmental > Aquatic > Marine > Oil seeps ... | reverse complement strand
ACCGTTGCCCATAATTTGAGAAATCACAAAAATCAATGAAAATAAGTCTACTAATTGGAATTCTTTTTTGCTCGTTTATCTCTACGTGCGGAACGCAAAATGATGACCGATTTCTTTTCTTCCTTCACAATCGATTTTTAGAAGAACATGAATTGAATGAATTGCACCCCGAATTTGGACGAACTAATTACAATGAAATTATTGCCGAATTTAATAATAGTGGTTTAACAGTTATCAGCGAGAAAAGAAACGGAAATGTGAATGCGAGAGATTATGCAGTCGGAATTGTAACCCAAATTGACAGTTTAATTAAAATTGGAGTTGAACCTCAAAAAATTACTGTCGTGGGAACTTCAAAAGGTGGATATATTGCCCAATACGTTTCGACTTTAGCAAATAATCAAAATTTGAATTTTGTATTTATTGCAAGTTTTAGGAATAACGACATTCAGAATATCCCGGAAATTAATTATTGCGGAAATATTTTAACCATTTACGAAAAATCAGACCCATTTGGAGTTTCTGCATTGGAACGTGAAAAAACGTCGAGTTGCAAAATAAAACACTTTAAAGAAATCGAACTGAATACAGGGATGGGACACGGATTTTTGTTCAAACCCTTAAAAGAATGGGTTAAACCGACAATAAAATGGGCGAATGAAAATTACAATGTGGAATAAAAACTATGGGAAACAAAGTGAATAATTAATTGCTTGGATCTGTCTGTACTCGGAAAATCCTTCGGATTTCCCTAAGGTTCAGTTTCCTTTTACTATTTTAATAGTGCTAAGTAAAGACAAACCGTTGAGAAAAACTAAAACATATAATAATATTATTACTCTTTATTGAAAGCGAAACAATATGAATAAATTAATTTTAATACTTCTGATTTCAATTTTGACTATTTCCTGTCAAACAAACCAAAAAAAAAACATAGAAAAAGAGAAAATCAATCTAAACGGAAATTGGGAATATCTCGGATTTGGAAAAGCGAAAACATTTGGCGACAGCATTATAAAAAGTTATCATATTTCATCAGCTGGGAATGTCAGAACCTCTGATAATTCAGCCGAAGACTTTTTTAAATATTATACAATTGATACATTATCAAACGACACAATTTTATTAAAAGACGGTGTAAAAACGTTCAAGCTTTTTAGAAGTGATAAAGACTTTGAGAATCATATCAAAGATACATTATCTAACAATCCAACATACAATTTCGAAGTATTATGGAACACCTTCAATGAACAATATTGTTATTTTAAAGAGAGAAACGTTGACTGGAAAAGTATTTACAAAAAGTATGAACCTCAAGTTAATTCAGACACAAAACCTTTGGAGCTATATTTAATTTTTGAGAGAATGCTCGGAGAAATAAAAGACGGACATATTTCTATCAACTTGCCAGATGAATTAGAAGAAGATTACGAAAATCAATTGACAAGTAATAAAAATGATGTTGATCAAGAAATTCCCGATGGATTAGAAAAAAAAGTCAAAAACTTAATCATTGAAAAACACTTGAAAAACGTAAAAAGTTATAATCAAGGAGAACTAAAATGGGGTATGATTGATAAAGATGTTGCTTATATACAAACATCAAATATGATTAGTTGGGCACATTATCCAATTACTGATAGTTTGTCGACTAACCAATTTTGGAAAGAATGGTGGAGATATTTTAACAAAGCGGACAATCATCACAACGATGTTGCAAAAGGCACTCGTTTTATAATGGACTCCATTGTAAAATCTATAAAAAATGCAAAAGCTTGTATTATTGATTTAAGATTTAATGGTGGAGGTTTTGATGATGTTTCTGTTGAAATATTAAATCACTTTGTAACTAAGAAAACTAACATTGCGACTAAAAAAGTAAGGCTAGGAAAAGGATTTACTAAAAAACAAAAAATGAACCTAATGCCATCTGAAAATAATTTTAAAGCTACATTGTATATTCTCACAAGTCATGAAACAGCGAGCGCAGCAGAATTATTAGTTTTAGGTAGTAAAGAAATTCCAAATGCCAAAATTATAGGTTCTACAACAGAGGGTGTTTTTTCTGATATATTACATAAAAAGCTTCCAAATGGCTGGACATATGGATTATCAAATATGATCTACGAATCAATGGATGAGATTAGCTATGAGGAGATTGGAATTGCGCCTGATTATAAACTTGGTTATCCTGTGAAATCGAAAGATTTTTATGAGTATCTTTTTGAGGATTTAAAAGATGGAGATGATGCTATTGAAAAAGTAATTGAGATAATAAAATCCAAATAAAAACTGTCACCTACAACGTGCATAATTAATGCTTAAAAATGGGTAAAGAGTATCACGATAGTTCTAACGAATTTCCTAAACGTAGTTACTTTTTGTTACCTTAGCCGCTTACGATATTTAAAACGTTGGTAGCAATGCCAATCAACTCCTTTTTGAAGAAATTTGAAAGAAATCAGAAGGTTTTTGATAAGAACTACAAAAATATAGTAAAATAAAAGATATGAGTAAAACGAGTCATCACGATGAGCGCATTGCAAAAATGACATTTGCCTCTGTATATCCTCATTATATCACAAAAGTTGAAAAGAAAGGAAGAGCCAAAAAAGAATTAAATCAAGTAATTGAGTGGTTAACTGGGTTTGATGAAAACAAAATAGAAGAGCTCATTGAAGAAAAGGTGACCTTTGAATTTTTCTTTAAGAATGCCACTTTAAACCCAAATGCTCAACTCATTACTGGCCTAATCTGTGGATACCGGGTTGAAGAAATTGAAAATTCAATAACACAACAAGTAAGATATTTAGATAAGTTAGTAGATGAGTTAGCGAAAGGTCGTAAGATGGAGAAAATTTTACGAGTTGCGCAAAAAAAATAGTAAATGTCGAGATAGAATAAAACACTGTTACCAATACCGGCTATAATTCATTATGGCGTAATTTTTATTGATAATTCCTGACTTTAAACAATCATTTGGTTCTTGCGGAATAGTCCTCTCAGACAATTCCCCAATGAAACCATAACCAAACCGTTTTCTTCCCTAACCAAAAAGTATACTTCCCTCAATCAAATAGTCAGTTTGCGAAATCTTAATTTTTTAAAATGCATATAGGTTTTAGGTTTACAAAGAATTTAAAATCCAAACATTATGCGAAAAGTTATGTTATTGGTATTTGTTGTGATTGCTTCATTTACTGTTTATGCCCAAGAAAAAACAATATCTGGTATTGTAACTGATGATTCGGGTCCATTACCAGGTGTAAGTGTCTTAATTAAAGGAACAACCACCGGTACAGAAACCGATTTTGATGGTAAGTATTCCATCAAAGCACAAGTTGGAGATGCGCTTGTGTTTAATTTTGTTGGTATGGTAACTCAGGAAAAAACTGTTGGTAAATCAAACATCATAAATATTACATTTAAAGCAGATAATATATTAGAAGAAGTTGTGGTGATCGGATATGGCATTGCAAAAAGGAGCTTATTTAGTAGGAAGCGAAAAAAGCAAAAAGTTAATAATTCTATTACAATGTCGCTTCAAGGAAAAGTATCTGGTGTTAAAATTAGAGGTGTTGGGTCCGATAATACTGAAAAACCACTTTATATAGTAGATGGAAAATCATCTTCTTCTAAAAAAATTGCAAAAATAAATCCAAATAGAATTAAAGATATTAAAGTTTTAAAAGGAACAAATGCTACCTCTTTATACGGTAATAAAGGCGCAAACGGAGTTATCGTTATCAACACAAAAACTGGAAATCATGAAAACGAAAACTATAAAGAAATCAAAGAGAACCAATTTGAACATGTCGCGTTTTCACCTTTATCAACTTTTTCAATTGATGTAGATAAAGCTGCATATAGTAATATCAGACGTTTTATCAATAACGGTCAAACAGTTCCTGCAGATGCAGTTAAAATTGAAGAAATGATCAATTACTTTGATTACAATTATACTCAGCCAACAGATGAGCATCCATTTTCAATTCAAACGGAAGTTGCATCTTCTCCCTGGAACAATCAAACAAAAATTGTAAAAATTGGATTGCAAGGCAAAAAAATTGCAATGGATAAAATCCCTGCCTCAAACCTAGTGTTTTTAATTGATGTTTCAGGTTCAATGAGTGATAGTAATAAGTTACCATTATTAAAATCAGCTTTTAAATTATTAGTAAAACAATTGCGAAATAAAGATAAAGTTTCAATAGTTGTCTACGCCGGTGCTGCAGGTGTTGTTTTAAAGCCAACTTCCGGTGATGACAATAACAAAATTTTAGAGGCACTCAATAATTTAGAAGCTGGTGGTTCTACTGCTGGTGGAGAAGGTATTGAATTGGCCTATAAAATTGCACAAAAGAATTTTATTAAAAACGGAAATAATAGAATTATTCTTGCTACTGATGGTGATTTTAATGTAGGTGCATCAAGTAATAAAGCAATGGAGGATTTAATCGTAGAAAAAAGAAAGACAGGTGTGTTTTTAACTGTTTTAGGATTCGGAATGGGTAATTACAAAGACTCTAAATTAGAAACACTAGCTGATAAAGGAAACGGAAACCATGCTTATATAGATACCATGCAAGAAGCAAAACGTGTATTAGGCACTGAATTTGGAGGAACTTTATATACCATAGCAAAGGATGTGAAGGTTCAAGTAGAATTCAACCCTAAAAAAGTACAAGCATATCGATTGATTGGTTATGAAAACAGAATGTTAGAAGATGAAGACTTTAAAGATGACAAAAAAGATGCAGGAGAATTAGGTAGTGATCATAATGTTACCGCGTTATATGAAATTATTCCTATAGGTATAAAGAGTACGTTTTTAAAAAATATGGATGTGCTAAAATATACAAGTACCAAAGAGAATAATGACTATGATGATGAGCTATTAACTGTAAAGTTTCGTTATAAAAAGCCTAGTAAAAAAACGAGTATTGAAATAGTTCATATCGTAAAAGATATTAAGTCTGCATTTGAAAATGCCAGCGTTGACTTTAAATTTGCAACATCAGTAGCTGTTTTCGGAATGAAGTTACGAAATTCGAAGTTTGCCAAAAAAATGAATTATGATGATATTGCAATCATTGCACGTCAATCAAAAGGAAAAGATGAAAATGGGTATCGCTCAGAATTTATTAGCTTGGTTGAAATGGCTGATATTGCTAACTAATAAGTACTTTAAAGTAATAATGTCATTCCTATGAAGACAATCCCGAAACCTAAGGACATAGTGCACATAAAAACAAATTCCTGTCTTCGCAGGACTGACATAAATTTTAATATAACCTTATAATAATCTAAATATATAATAATTAGCTCATAATTACTCTATAAAATCTAATATAAAACCCAATATGGTATCCGTACTTTCTTCCTGAATATAATGTTTGGCATCAATAATATGTACATTCTCGGGTGCTATCTTTAGGTCTTTAGTTACCTCATCGGCCATTGGCGTCCAGCGCAACATTTTATCATGTTTTCCCCAAATAACCATAGCGGGTACATCAATATTTTTAATAGTTTCTTTATAATTGGGTAAGGCATTACAGGTACTTGAAAAAAAAGTATATAATGAGTTGGTTTTACCTTCCAATAATGGTTTTCTATATCCTTCAATTTCATTAGCTGTCAAATTATTTTTTATCAATGCATTCTTAAATAGCTTTTTCATGATGGTTTTATTGGTCAGTTTATTACTATAAAAACTCATTGATAATTTTGTAAAACCACCTCTCTTAAAACGCATCGGTGGGTCAAATCCCGTTTCATAAATAATAGAATTTAATATCACTAACTTTTGTATTCTATCTGGTGCCATTTTAAATAATTCCCAGGTCCATAATCCACCGACATCGTGAAAAACATGTGTCCAGTTCTTAATTTCTAGAGAATCCATTAGCGCCAATAATCTTTTGCAATGTGCTTCAGTACTATATACATCATAACCTTTAGGGGAATCACTTGAACCAAAACCCAACATATCTGGCACAATAACCCGATAACCTTTATCAATCAAACTGTCAATCATTTTACGATATAACCAACCGGAAGTGGGTATTCCATGTAATAATACAATTACTTCTCCTTTACCTCTATCTATATATTTTATATTTCCATCTTCAGACGTAAATGTCTCTTGGCTTTTTCGAAAATCTGCGTATGTAGGTTTTGCAATATCGATCATATTTTGTTGCGATTTACAAGAGATTAATATACTAAATACTAGTAAATAATAGATATGTTTCATTACAGTAAAATGGTTTAAATTTTAAATTTAAGAAAAATTTGATCAATCAATAGCACTAACAACTTTAGGCATAACAAAAAAAGCCTCGCAAAGTATCTTTGCAAGGCTTTTACACTAATAATCTAACTATTAAAACCTATAACCAAAACCAAATCCTATTATTAATGGATTAATGTCTACATCGGCACCAACTGTTGCACCTAGTGCAGTAGTTGCATTTACTGTTACATCAGTTTGTAAAAATATTTTTTTAACATCAACATTTAAAAACCATTGGTCATTCAAATCATAATCTAAACCTCCTTGTAATGCAAATCCTACACTATTATCATAATCAACTGCATCGGCAACGGAACCTTCATCTTCACCATAAAAAATGGTATAGTTAATACCTGTACCTAAATAAGGTTTTAAAGCTCCTCCGGTAAAGTGATATTGTACAGTCAATGTTGGAGGTAATAACCAAACCTCGCCTAAATCAATATTGGTCGTAACACCTTCTCCTATTGTTGATGAGACAGTGTTCACATCGTGTTTTGTTGTTGCTAAAATTAACTCTGCAGCCCAATTCTCGGTAAAGAAATAGGTAAAATCTAATTCTGGTACAAAAGCAGTCGATATATCTACTGTTCCTCCTATTGCCTCAATTGTTGCGCTCGCGTCAGGCGTAACAACGATTCCTCTGAGTCGTACTTGCCATTTGCTAAAATCATTAGTCTTATCAGAATCATCTGCTTGTGAAAAAACAGAAAAAGGAATAATAAAAACAACTAATAAACTTATAATAACTTTCTTCATGATATTTAATTTTTGATTTAATGTTATGCCAAAATTATCTTAGATATAAACCCTAAATCATGACTTATATCATGTTTTAAAATAAACAGCTCATAAACCATTTTTAGGGAACTTATGTTACATTAATTCAGCTCTTTAGATGATGAATATCATTGCCTATAACTATATATATCAATATATTTAAACAAATAATTTAAATTTATAATTCATGAAAAGAGTAGCAATATTTTTAGTCTTTGTAGTTTTTATAACTACAGGATTAGTAGCACAAGAAAGAGATCAGGATAGAATTCAGGATCAGGATCGTACAAACTTGACAATGATCAATGGAGAAATGCTTCAATTAAGAGATCGTGCTCAAGTTAGATTAAAAAAACAAGTAACTTTAAATGATGGTACAATAATTAACTCTAAAGGTCTTTACACCACTAAAGATGGAAAACAATTAAAGTTAAAAAATGGTGAATGCTTAGATAATGATGGTATTAAATATCGCAATGAATATCAATATCGTTATAAAATTCAACAAGAAAATCAGGGTTTAGATCAAGCACAAATTCAAAATCGTAACCAAAATCGAGTTCATTATGTATTTATGGATGGTGAAATGCTTCAGGTAAGAAACCAATTGCAAGAAAGGCTACAAACTTCTATGACTCTAAATAATGGTACAGTGGTGAATCCGGACGGTACTTACCAAGCTAGAGATCGAAAACAATTACGTTTGAAAGACGGTGAATGCTTAAATATGGATGGTAAATTATACCAAAATCAATTACAACATAGAAAAATGCTTATTCAAAAGGATAAAAAAATGTTGAATAAAAAGATGCCTATAAAAAAACCTCACACCCCCAAGAAGATGGTTAAAAAAAATATAGGAAAAAAGGTGTAAATTAATCAAAGAATTTAAAGGGGTTTTATATTGATTATAAAACTCCTTTTTTTGAATTATAAGTCCATGTCAACAATAAGATTCAATTGTATAATTACAGTTTTATTTATGCTTTTATATAGTTCAGCTATTGGACAAAACAAAACGGATAGTATTGTACAAAATATCAAAAAAGAAAAATCATATTTTACAGCTGACTTAAATTATATGAGTGATGCTGTTTTTATGGGAAGAAAAGATTCTATTGATGCCCCCTATTTATACCCATCGATTACATACCATCATACTTCAGGCTTTTATACTAAAGGGTCATTATCTTATTTGACAAGTTCAGATCAAAGCAGAATAGATCTTTTTTTAGTAACTGCGGGATTTGATTTTACCGTTAAAAATTTTAACGGAGATATTTCTGTAACAAAGTATTTCTTTAATGAAGATAGTTATAACGTAATCTCTGAAGTCGAAGCTGATATAACGGCTGCCGCCAGATATGATTTTGACGATATCATTAATCTATCTATAGCAACAAGTCTATACTTTAGTAATAATAGTAGTTCAGATTTCTTTTTGTCATCTGACCTGAGTCATGACTTTGTCACAACTAATCAGAAATTTCAATTTTCTCCAACGATTGGTGCTTATTTAGGTTCCCAAAATTTCTATGAAGAATATTATATGAGTGATAGATTTGGTAATGGAAGTCGAGCAAACGGGCAAGGAAGTGGAAATATTACAATACCAACAACTACCAACATAAGTATACAAGAAAGTGAAAAACTGAACCTTATGGCAATTGAGTTGAGTTTACCAATGTGGTACAGTAATAAATCACTAACAATCTCATTTTTACCTACCCTAACTATCCCACAAAGTGAAGCAAACTTGTTAGTAAGTGAAACATTGATAAAAGAAGACCTTAAAGAAACTTTTTATTGGATGATAGGTTTTAGTTATAAGTTAAACTAATTCTAAAACATATATAAACAATTTTAAATACCGATAAACATGGAAAATTTCATGTACTATTCTATAGAAAATATTACTTACTTATTAGTAATATATGTTACATACATAAGTAATGTAAGTTACACTTCACCATAAACTGCTAATCTATTTTTGCCAAGTAAAATTTTTATAACTGATGAAAAAACTTATAATAATAGTATTCTTGATAGCAATGTTTCCTTTAGAATTAATTCAATCACAAGAAATAAAATCAATTTCGAAACAAGAGGTCATTGATAAAGTGCATACTAATAATAGCACTATCAAAATTTCTGAACAAGATTATAAACAAGCAAAAGCAGATTATAGACAAACCAATACTGTATTGTTACCTAATATCTCAGTATCTCATACTGGTATGGCAATTACAAACCCGCTAATGGCATTCGGCTCAAAACTAAATCAGGAGATTTTAACTGCTGGCGATTTTGATCCAAATCTGTTAAATAATCCGGGAGTTGTTCATAATTATGCTACCAAAATTGAATTTCAGCAACCTCTAATTAATCTTGATGGTATTTATCAACGAAAAGCTGCAAAAACAAAAATGCAGGCAGTTCAATTACAAACGGTTCGTACCAAAGACTATTTGGTCTTTGAAGTTGAAAAAGCTTATATGCAATTACAATTGGCTTACAAAGCTGTTGATGTATTAGAAAAAGCATTGAATGCAGCCAAAGAAAACCAAAAATTAGCAAATAATAGTTTTAAACAAGGCTATCTACAAAAGGCAGATGTGTTAGCTGTTGAAGTGAGGGTAACCGAAGTACAAAATCAATTACAAAATGCTAAAAGTAATGTACAAAATGCTTCCAATTATCTGTCATTCTTAATGAATGAAAACGAAAACATTGTATTGCAACCATCTGATAGTTTATCAATCACAACATTTATGTTAGAAGATACCAAAACAATTTCAAAAGAAAGAGCAGATATTAAAGCTATGCAATTAGCATCTGACGCTTATAAAACGATGAATAAGGCTGATAAGAAAGCTTTTTTACCTCGTTTAAATGCTTTTGGTAGTTATGAATTATATGATGATGAAATCTTTAAAGGTGATGCTAGCGGTTATCTTATCGGAGCACAATTAAGCTGGAATATTTTTGAGGGATCAAAACGTTTTGGTAAAGTTCAAAAAAGCAAAGCTGAATATGAAAAATCTAAATTACAATATGAGCAATATGTCTCAAAAAGTAACTTAGAATTTAATAAGGCAAAGCGAATGTTAGTAGATGCTGAAAATAAATTAAAACTAACAAAATTAGGGTTAGATCAGTCAAAAGAATCATTAAGAATTAGAACTAATAGATTTAAACAAGGACTTGAAAAAACATCAGACTTGTTAATAACAGAAACCCAATATGCTCAAAAGGAATTAGAATATTACCAGACCATCTTTGAGTACAATTATGCACAAGCATATCTTAATTTTTTAACCAAAGGATAGCGTTAAGAATGAAGAGAGAGAGAGAAAGAGAAAAGACTAAAGACTAAAGACTAAAGACTAAAGACTAATAAAACAAAATAATTACACAAATGAAAAAACAAATAATCATAACAGTTGCAATCGCCATTTCTTTAATAACAAGTTGTGGTAGTGACCATAAAACAGCAAGAGCAGACAGTATTGCGCCAGTTAGTGTGCAAGTAAGTTCAGTAGTGGCTGATGGTAATAATCCGTTTGTAACTGCAAGTGGTAAAATTGAAGCAACTAATAGCGCAAACTTAAGCACTCGTATGATGGGTTTTGTAAACAAGATCAATGTAAAAGTTGGCGATAAAGTACAAAAAGGCCAATTATTGATATCTATTAATAACGCTGATCTACAAGCCAAACGGGCACAAGTAAATGCAAATATTACAAAGGCAACCGCTGCTTATAAGAATGCAGAAAAAGATTATAATCGTTTTAAAAATTTATTTGCTGATAATAGTGCATCACAAAAAGAAATGGATGATATGACTGCTCATTTCGAAATGGCAAAAGCAGGGTTAGAAGCTGCAAATCAAATGAAAAACGAGATCAATGCACAATTTGCTTATGTAAATATTAGAGCTCCTTTTAACGGAGTTGTTACCAACAAATTTATTGAAGTGGGTGATATGGCAAATCCCGGTGCACCTTTAATAGCAGTTGAAGCTCCAAAAAAGTTTCAAGTAACTGCTATGGTTGCCGAAAGTGATATTTCACAAATAAAATCTGGAATAAAGGTAGCTATATTGGTAAAATCAATTAATGAAACTATATCAGGTAAAGTTACAGAAGTAAGTACTTCAGCTAAAAATACCGGCGGACAATATTTAGTAAAAGTAGCCTTAGATAAAACGGATGCCGCTATCTTATCAGGTATGTTTGCAACAGTGCAATTTCCAGTAGAGAAAAAAGCAGGAGCTACATCTTTGGTTTTAGTACCATCAACAGCTATTATTTCGAATGGCAGTTTACATGGTATTTACACAGTTAGTGAACAGAAAACAGCTTTATTACGTTGGTTACGCTTAGGTAAAACCTATGGAGATCAGGTAGAAGTACTGTCAGGTTTAAATGCAACAGAGCAATATATTGTTTCAGCTGATGGAAAATTATTTAACGGAGCAAAAGTAGTAATTCAATAAACGAATCATAGGATAATTCTCCCTAACCCCTCCAAAGGAGGGGGATAAAATATAAAAACATGAACGAAGGAATTTCAGGAAAAATAGCCAATGCCTTTATCAACTCTAAGCTAACTATTTTATTAATGGTCGCTTTAATGATCATTGGAGTATACAGCTCATTTTTGATACCAAGAGAGGAAGAACCTCAGATAATTGTACCTATGGCAGATGTCATGGTTGCATATCCGGGTGCCAGCCCGAAAGAGGTAGAAAATCGAGTAGTAAAACCCTTAGAGAAAATCATTTCTGATATCAAAGGTGTAGAACATATACATACAATGGCTATGAATGGTCAAGCAATGATCATCGTGCAATTTTATGTAGGTGAAGATACTGAAAAGTCATATGTAAATCTATACAATGAGTTGATGAAACATAGAGACATGTTTGTGAACGGCATTTATGAACCCATGGTTAAAACACGTGCTATCGATGACGTACCAATGTTAGGTATTACCCTTTGGAGTGAAACCTATGATGATTTTCAACTAAAACAAATTTCAGGCGAATTGAAGAATGAAGTTGAAAAAATAAAAGATGTCTCTATTACCAAAAGTATAGGTGGTAGAAATAGAGAACTAAAAGTGATTTTAGATAAAGCTAAAATGGCTGAAAATGGTGTAGATGCTATCGGTATTATGCAAATGATACAAGCCAACAATCAACAATCTCAGTCTGGTAGTTTTGTTAAGAATGATACAGAATATTTAGTTACCACCGGTAAATTTTTAACTAATGCTGAAGATGTTGAGAATTTAGTAATAGGAGTGAATAGTAATCTTCCTGTATATTTAAAACAAGTTGCAACCATAATAGATGGTCCCTCTACATCAAAAAGTTATGTATCATTCGGGTATGGTCAAGGTAATGAAAGTTATAATGAACATCGCTCAGAATACACAGCAGTAACATTATCTATAGCTAAAGTAAAAGGTGCTGATGCTATGAAAATAGCAGAGAAGATATTAAATAAGGTTGAACATTTAAAACAAAATCTTATTCCTGATGATGTACATATTGAAGTAACTAGAAATTATGGTGAAACTGCGTCTCATAAAGTAGGTGAACTATTATTACACTTAGGCGTTGCTATTTTAGCAGTAACCATTTTAGTAATGTTAGCCATGGGATGGCGAGGTGGTTTGGTAGTATTCTTTTCTGTACCGTTAACTTTTGCATTGACGCTATTCAGTTATTATATGTTAGATTATACCTTGAATAGAATTACGCTATTTGCCTTGGTTTTTGTTGTTGGTATTGTGGTAGATGATAGTATTATTATTGCCGAGAATATGCATCGGCATTTTAAAATGAAACGATTGCCTTTTAAACAAGCGGCTATTTTTGCCATTAACGAAGTTGGTAACCCTACAATTTTAGCGACTTTTACGGTAATTGCAGCCATTTTACCAATGGCATTTGTATCTGGTATGATGGGTCCTTATATGAGTCCAATGCCAATCGGTGCCTCTATAGCCATGATGTTATCTTTATTTATTGCATTAACAGTAACACCTTATTTAGGCTATCATTTATTAAGAGAAAAAGATGAGCAAAAACATAAGGAAGAAGAAGGTTTAGAATCCGGATTTATCTATAAATTCTATAAGAAAATTGAACAGCCCTTACTGGATAGTTCTACTAAACGCTGGGGTTTTTTAGGAATAACCATGTTATTACTTTTAGGTTCAATGGCCATGTTCTTTACCAAAACGGTTGCCGTAAAAATGCTGCCATTTGACAATAAAAATGAATTTCAAATTGTTGTTGATATGCCTGAAGGTACGACACTAGAAAGAACAGCTTTAGTAACAAAAGAGATCTCACAATATCTGGCAACAAGACCTGAAGTGGTAGATTATCAAAATTATATTGGCACCTCTGCTCCTATTACTTTTAATGGATTGGTTCGTCATTATGACCTACGTGGTGGAAGCAATATGGCAGATATTCAAGTAAACTTATTGCACAAAGAAGATAGAAGTATTCAAAGTCATGATATTGCTAAATTGGTTAGACCTGAAATTCAAAAAATTGGAGAAAAATATGGTGCTAACGTAAAAGTGGTCGAAGTGCCACCGGGTCCTCCTGTACTTTCTACCATCGTTGCAGAAGTATATGGCCCTGACTATGACCAACAAATTGAAGTTGCACATCAGGTAAAAGGCATTCTAGAAGATACCGAAGATATTGTTGATATAGATTGGATGGTTGAAGGTGATCAAACGGAATATAAATTAGAAGTTGATAGAGAAAAAGCCATGTTAAATGGTGTTGCACCACAACAAATTGTTGGTGCTTTAACAACTATTTTAAAAGAGCATCCAGTCTCTAAACTTTATGATGAAACTGCTAATGAAACTATTGGTATCGTATTAGCTTTAGATGATAATGAAAAAAGTTCGTTACAGGATATTAAAAATATAAAAATCAAGTCAAGTCGAGGAATGACCATTCCGGTAAGCGATTTGGTTGAAGTTAAAAAGGATACTTTACAAAAAACGATTTATCGCAAAGATCAAAAAAGTGTTGTCTATATTACAGCAGATATGGCGGGTGAATTAGAAAGTCCTGTGTATGCCATTTTAGGAATGGAAGAGAAATTGCAGAAAATGAAATTACCTAAAGGTTATAAAGTAAATGAATTGTACTTAGAACAACCTTCAGAAGAAACTGATTTTACCGTAAAATGGGATGGTGAATGGCAAATTACCTTAGAAGTATTTAGAGATTTAGGTATTGCATTTATAGTGGTTATTGTGATCATTTATATGCTTATTGTAGGATGGTTTCAAAACTTTAAAACACCAATTGTAATGATGGCAGCAATTCCGCTTTCATTGATAGGCATTGTATTAGGTCATTGGTTATTTGGTGCCTTTTTTACGGCAACTTCATTTATTGGGATGATAGCTTTAGCAGGTGTAATGGTACGTAATTCAGTATTGATTATTGACTTTATTGAAATACGATTAAATGATGGCATTGAATTAAAACAAGCAATTATCGATGCAGGTGCAGTACGTACAACACCAATTCTATTAACAACAGGCGCTGTGGTAATTGGGGCATCAATTATTTTATTTGATCCGATTTTTCAAGGATTGGCAATTTCATTAGTTGCCGGAGCCATTGTTTCAACATTCTTAACATTAATAGTAGTGCCGCTATTATATTATATGATTGAAGGAAAAAAATATAAAACTAAAGAAAAAGAAGAAATATTAACTGAAGATGAATAGAACGTAATTACAAGGGACTTCCTGAACCATGTCACCCTGAGCATTACTAAGATGTGAAATATATTTTGCATTGAAAGTAGCAAGCAAAGCTTATCGAAGGGTTGTGTCAGGAACTATTCTGATTCTATTTCTAAATAAACAGATGAAATGAGCATAACAATTAAGTTGTAACCAACCGAAATGTTTATTCGCGAATTTCATTTGACCATTGAAAATAATAAATATACACAGATGAAACTATTAATAATCACATCAATAAAAGCTTTTGAAAAAGAGGTCAAGTCCATTTTAAAGAAAGCAGACGTAAAAACATATAGTTATAGAGATGTTACGGGTTACAGAGATGCTTCAGAGCTTTCTGTTCAAGCCAATTGGTTCACCAATGATATGAATGAAGGTGAGGCCATTTTATTCTATGCTTTTGTGAAAAAAGAAAATGTAGAATTGGTTTTTGACATGGTAACAGCTTATAATAAAAAGGAAGCATCATTATCTTCTATTCATTTAGCAGTGATGAATATTGAAAAAACAATCTAGAATATAATTTAAAACCCTTCTCGTATGTTCCCTTGAGCTGAGTTGAAGGGTTAAAATAATAATAAATAAAAAAACATGAAAGACAGATATATCAAAGGAATTGCCGGAACATTTATATTAATAAGCTTGTTATTAGCTACCTACGTAAACATCAATTGGTTATGGTTTACCACTTTTGTTGGTGCCAATTTATTACAATCAGCATTTACAAAATGGTGTTTATTAGGTATTATATTAGGGAAGTTTGGTGTACAAGATTAAAAAAAGTTTGAAGTTAGAAGACGGGTGACCGAAGCTTGATTAGATGATACTTTTAGAAATTCCATTTCACATCCTGTATAACTTAAGGTGGCAGAATATTTAATGATTTGTCATTCTTGCCTTTCGACTCCGCTCAAGATAGACTGCGGCAGGAATCTATATTGCATTTGTAACTGAAAACAGAAACAAAGACAAATATTACAATTTTTGTATCATTGCGTCTATAAAAAACATCTAATGCATAAAAGAACTCTTTTAATACTCGCAATAACCTTATTCACTACTGCCCTATTTTCACAGAATGTTGATAATGATAACATTTCAACTTATTATTTAATCCGCCATTCTGAAAAAGATAGAAGCGATACTACAAATAAGAATCCCGATCTAACCGAAAAGGGCGTGTTAAGAGCATTAAGGTGGAGTGAATTATTTAAGCAATCAAATTGAAGCTGTGTATTCAACCTCCTATAAAAGAACTCAAAATACTGCCTTACCTACTGCTAAAAATAACAATCTAATCATCAATACTTATCACCCATTTAAGATTGATATGCAACAATTCTTAAAAGATACCAAAGGTAAAAGTGTATTGATTGTTGGTCATAGTAATACTACACCTGGCTTCGCCAATATATTAATTGGAAAAGAAGTCTATTCCGATATTGATGATACCAATAATGCAAACTTATATATTGTTACTATTAAAGGCGAGCAAATATCGCATGTGTTAGTAAAAATGAAATAGACTTTTAAGGAGTAATGTCATTGCGAACTATCTGTCACAGGCGATACTGTGGCAATCTCACAATACTTTTTGTGAATTTTCGAGAGATTACCACGTCGTTAGTACCTCTCTCCTCCAAATGACAGTATTTTTCATTTTTAAATCGATTCTCTTTTAAAATTTATCTAATTTTGTACCAATGCAACCTAAAATAAACATTCGGAATAAAAAAGCGCGTTTTGAGTATGAAATACTTGATACCTATACTGCCGGAATTCAATTAACGGGTACTGAAATTAAATCAATCCGTGCAAGTAAAGCCCGTATTACCGAAAGTTTTTGTGAATTTAACGATACAGGAGAGCTTTTTGTCATTAATATGTTTATCGAAGAATATATTAATGGTAATATCTACAATCACAAACCCAAAAGTGAGCGCAGACTTCTATTGAATAAACGTGAACTTAAAAAGTTAGAGAAAGAACTTCAAAATGTTGGTTTAACTATTATTCCGCTTAAACTCTTTTTAACCGGTAAAGGTTGGGCAAAATTAGAGATCGCTTTATGTAAAGGAAAAAAATTATATGACAAAAGGGAATCTTTAAAAGATAAAGACAACAAGCGAGATTTAGATAGAATAAAAAAGAATTTTAAATAATGATTACTTCATTTTTGCAACTCATACGCTGGAAAAATCTTGTAATGATCGTATGTATTCAACTATTATTCAAATACATTTACTTTCCTGTTTTTTCAGTTGCCACTACACTTTCAAATTTAGATTTTAGTATTTTATTACTTGCTACAATAACCATTGCCGCTGCAGGATATATTATTAATGATATTTATGATGTTGAAGCCGATAAAATCAATAAACCCAACAAAGTCATTATTGGTAAAAAGATAAGCAAAAGACAAGGATATAACTACTACTATATATTAAATAGTATTGGACTCCTAGCAGGGTTTTATGTTGCTTATCGCATTGATAAACTTTCATTTATTGCTATTTTTGTAATTACTGGATTATTACTAAAAGTTTATAATTCTGACTTTAAAAAAAGACCACTCATAGGAAATATCATTGTTTCTTTGCTGGTATCATTGAGTATTTTAATAGTTGGTGTTTTCGATGTGATTCCAGCTATTACCAATGACAATGTTATTGAACAGTATCACGCGTTTAGAGTGCTTATTGATTATTCAGTCTTTGCCTTTATGTTCATGCTATTACGAGAAATAGTTAAAGATATTGAAGATGTAAATGGAGATAAAAAATTAAAAATGAAAACGTTACCTATTTTATTGGGAAGAAAGAGAGCTAAAAACGTTGTCTTTGCTTTAAGTTTTGTTCCCTTGATTCTAGTGACTCTTTACAGTTTTAATAATTTTTCTGATGTTCCCTTCATTTTGGCATATATGCTCATTGTAGTAATGTTACCACTGCTCCACTTTATGACTAAAATAATTTACGCAAAAACTAAAAAAGATTATACCTATGCCAGTAATTTACTTAAACTTATTATGCTTTTGGGCATGCTATCAATCTTAGTCATATCCATAAATATATATTATGCTCAATAAAAAATTAGAGAATTACAAAATCATATTAGCTTCGGGATCACCAAGAAGACAACAAATTTTAAAAGATCTAGGATTGGATTTTACTGTAAAATCTATTGATGTAGAAGAAATTTACCCTAAATATTTACATGGAAATGAAATTACAAGTTTTTTAGCACAACTTAAAGCGGATGCTTATGAGGAAACATTCAATGAAAATGATATTTTAATTACTGCAGATACGGTTGTTCGTTTTAATGGAAAAATTCTAGGTAAACCAAAGGATATTGATGATGCAAAAACAATGTTGAAAGAGTTATCGGGTCAAGCGCATGAAGTTATTACTTCAATATGTATTAGAACTATCAAGAAAACAAAAATAATTAATGATACAACCATTGTATATTTTGAAAAATTAAATGAAGAAGAAATTGATTTTTATCTTAACAACTATGCTCCTTTTGATAAGGCCGGAAGTTATGGTATACAAGAATGGCTAGGCTATATAGCTGTTAAAAAAATTAAAGGGAGCTTTTTTAATGTAATGGGATTTCCTGTTCATAAGTTCTATAAAGAAATGATGAAATTTTAGAAAATATCATCTTACAATTTTTATTTTTACCACTTCTATAAATAAAATCGGAATACAAATTTTTGCGCTTTTGCGCCTTTGCGAGATGAAAAAATATACATACACAGAAAAAAAAGATACCCGTTCGGGTTTTGGTGCCGGGCTAACAGAATTAGGTAAAACAAATCCTAATGTAGTAGCACTTTGCGCAGATTTAATAGGTTCATTAAAAATGGATGATTTTAAAAACAATCACCCAAAACGATTTTTTCAAATAGGTATTGCCGAAGCCAATATGATGGGCATAGCTGCTGGATTAACTATTGGTGGTAAAATACCATTTACCGGAACCTTTGCCAATTTTTCTACAGGTAGAGTTTATGACCAGATTCGTCAATCAATTGCCTATTCTCATAAAAATGTAAAAATATGTGCTTCACATGCCGGATTGACATTGGGAGAAGACGGTGCCACACATCAAATTTTAGAAGATATTGGTTTGATGAAAATGTTACCGGGCATGACCGTTATCAATACCTGTGATTATAATCAAACCAAAGCAGCTACCATTGCCATTGCTGACCATATTGGACCTGTTTATTTACGTTTCGGAAGACCAAAAGTACCCGTATTTACAGATGAAAATCAAAAGTTTGAAATTGGTAAGGCAATACAACTTACTGAAGGTAATGATGTTACTATTGTTGCTACCGGTCATTTAGTATGGGAAGCATTACAGGCTTCAGAAGCACTAGAAGCAAAAGGAATTTCTGCTGAAGTCATCAATATACATACTATAAAACCTTTAGATAGTGAGGCGATACTAAAATCTGTTACTAAAACAGGATGTATTGTTACCGCTGAAGAGCATAATTATTATGGAGGACTTGGCGAAAGTGTTGCTAGGGTTTTAACTCAGAATAGACCTACACCACAAGAATTTATTGCTACTAATGACACTTTTGGGGAATCTGGTACCCCAGAACAGTTGATGGAAAAGTACGGATTAAATAGTAATGCTATTGTAAAAGCAGTTGAAAAAGTGATTAAAAGAAAATAGACTGCATCCTCTCAATTAAATTAACATTCAAAAAAGAATATTGGCATTACTTTTGCGTTTGATAAACAATTAATAACGGGGACATCCCCATTAAAAATCATTTATCATGAAAAAATTAGTATTAACCATACTAACCCTTACCTTAATTAATGTATCATTTGCTCAAAAAATTGATTTTGGCGCTAAAGCCGGACTCAACTATAATTTTGGAGGCGATCTATCAGATTTATTAACTGGTACAACGGAGGCTTTTGAAAATATTAGTACTGGAGCTGACGATAAAGCAGGTTTTCATATAGGTTTTTGGACAAAGGTTAATTTATTAGGCTTTTATATTCGTCCTGAGATTAGCTATGCTCAATTAAACAATTCATATGCTAGTAGTGAAGAAACACTAAATACCGACCTTAAAACTAATAAAATAGATATTCCTATTTTAATAGGAGCTAAAATTATTGGTCCGTTGCATATATTTGCAGGTCCTTCTTTTCAATTCGTCACAAAATCAGATTTTAGTCAAAGTGATATTACCAATATTAAAAAGAAAGATTTTAGTGTTGGCCTACAAATGGGAACTGGCTTAGAATTTGGTAAACTGGGTGTTGATGTACGTTGGGAAAAAGGTTTTGCTAATGATGTTGATGGTAAGTTTAGAGATACTGATTTCAATGTTGATAACAGACCTAATCAAATTATTTTTGGTCTATCCTATAGATTCAATGAAAGAAATAATTAAGATTAGAATAAATTATTTATAAAAAAAAAGGCTTCTCTAAGAGAAGCCTTTTTTTTTAGCTATCAGAATCTAAATAATCAGGTACTCCATCACCGTCTGTATCATCATTTGTAGGATCTCCATCTTCATTCGCATCTTCATCTTTAGTTAATATACCATCATTATCATCATCAGAATCTGCATAATTAGGGAATGTATCTTCATCTGTATCTTCATCAAAAACCTCACCATCACCATCTAAATCTTCATTTTCATCTAAAATACCATCATTATCACTATCTGGATTAATCACTTGGGCTAACTCTACATGAAAAATTAAAGGTTCATTTGGAGGAATCCCAGTTGTTCCAAAATTAGTATAACCTAAGCCTGAAGGGAAAAATATTACTCCCTTGCCTGTATCTTCAAAAGTAATAGGTTCACCTTGTAGTATTATATGATTACCACTTTTAAAATTTTCGAATCCATGCCTCCAACCCTCTCTTAAACCTGGAGTAGATTGTTGAAACCATAAATAAAACTTATCTCTTTCATCAAATTTAGTACTATCTAATAAGAATCCTCTATATCGAACTAAAACAGAATCTAATCTATTTGGACTTTCATTAACCCCCTCTTCAACCAACAAATGATACACTTTGTAGTTAATATCATTAAAAGTTACACTTTTAGATTGAATTTGAGATGATAATGGGGTTTCATTATTTAAAATTGTGTCTATTGATCCGAAAGGCTCATCTTGTTCGGCTGGTATATAATAATGGGTTTGAAAATAATCAACTAATCTTTCATCATCAATTATGGCTTGTGCTGCAGCGTCAAAATTATCTGTAGCACCATCATCATCTTTATTACATGAAAAAAGTACTATTATAAGTGTTAGAGTTGTAATTATATATTTTAACTTCATATGTTTATTTTAATTTTAAATCTTCTTTTATTTGAAATTTAATTTTGAGGCGCAATTTACAGCATTTTTCTATAAAACTTATGCTCAAATGTATTTTAACAAATTTTTATTAATAGATGCCTATTTTAAATTTGGTTGCTTCGATTAATTACATTAATGGCTGTGTAGAACTAAACACTTAAATTATATAATTATCTTATACTTCATTAAGAAATTGTTTACCCAACAAGTCCTTCTAAAAAGTCACCAACATAGTAAGCAACAAGCGCAGCTACTACACCCATTAAAATTGTAGTTACGGTGCTTGATAGTTTGTTTTTGTGATTGACAACCCCTTTTAAATAACCAATAATGCCAAAAGCAACTAAGGTCAGAATCGATGACCAAACTAATAAATCGACATCCTGTTTTTTGAAATAATCTAACACATAAATCAATAAGGGTACAAAACCCAAAACAACAAATGAGATGAATGTTATCGCTCCTATTTTAAAAGGTGATTTATCGCT
>Ga0209633_10001767_pt1 | contig 21762 bp, 22 predicted proteins | sample Cruoilmetagenom1_FD_187290 | JGI IMG/M metagenome (GOLD analysis project Ga0209633, IMG submission 187290) | Oil polluted marine microbial communities from Coal Oil Point, Santa Barbara, California, USA - Sample 1 (SPAdes) (version 2) | ecosystem: Environmental > Aquatic > Marine > Oil seeps ... | reverse complement strand
ACACTCCTTCTTTAATCATTAACTCTTTGGCGTAATTACCATATAAAAAATACCCTTCTACAAATTTAGATTGTATTTTTTTTAGTGATTTTTGAAAAAAAGATTCTTTCCCATAAAGTCCATGATTCCATATAAAAGTTTTTTTCTTTTTTAATTTATTTCTAAAGAGTAATAACCAAGACGAAAGATTATATGGTTGACCAGTTATAAGATAATAATCATAATTTTTAGAAGACAAACTACTCTGCCCTTTTAAATAATAAAAACTATTAAATATTCTTTTAAATTTAAATTCCTTAACAGGTTTTTCAAATTTTGAATAATTCATCTTTTTAATATTTCCAAAGGTTTTTTCTCCAAAAAAGAATTCAGAATCTAACTGCTTTTCCATTAATAAAAAAATTTCCTCTCTATAATGAGGTGCAAAATTAAAAGAACAACAAATATTTTTATTCATATTTCTATAAAGTAAAGATTAGATCCATATATTCATTATATATTCTTCCTTTATCAAAAAGATCTTTCGATTTTTTTCTATTTTGTTGAGCCATATCTTCTTTCATATTTACAGACAAATCTAAATATTTTTGTATTCCTTCTGAAATACTTAAAGAATCTTTATGATTAACTACAAAACCATTAATATTATTTTCAACTAAAAATTTGTTCTCAGGAATATTACTTGTAATAATTGGTAAACCACAAGACAATCCTTCTGAAATTACATTTGAAAAACCTTCATAATCTGAAATCAAGCACAGTAAGTCAATTTTTTTATAGGCTATATTTACATCAGTAAGTTTTCCCTTTAAAAAAACATAGTCTTCCAATTTTTCTGAAAATATTAAATTTTCAATTTCTGTTTTATAGGTTGGGTTTCTTGCATCTCCATAAATATACAGTTTGATATTTTCTCCTCTATCTACTAAATGTTTTATAGCTTTTATAAGGTTTATAATATTCTTTTCTTTTGAAACTCTACCTACAAAACCAACAATTAATTCTTTCTTATCATATTTCTTATTAGGAATACTATATTTTTCAATATCAATAATATTTGGGAAAAATGATATTTTTTTTTGTAAACTTGGAAAGTTATTATTTAAATAGTTAAGTTTTGATATAGAATTAACCGTTATATGATTGGCAAATCGCATTAAATTAAAATGATATTGATCATATTTAGGTTGAATATCTGAAGTTCGTTCACCAATAATAATTTTAGCTTTTACACCGCTAAAAATCTTAGCAAAAAGCGCTACCTGGCTAGTCCTTTTTAAATAAGAAATTATCAAATCGGGTTTAACTTTTCTAACCTTTTTAGTTGTTAAAAAAACTCTATTTATTACACTTTGGTTATTTAAAAGGTGCTCATACTTCAAATTATTATCTTTTATAAATGGCTTATAAAATGAATAATCTGTAATAGCAAATAATTCAACTTTATGCCCGTTTTCTTGAAACAATTTCGCTAATGCTAATATTTGATATTCTGCACCTCCTTGATTTAAAGAGCCAATTATAAAAAGAATTTTCATTAAATTTTAGGATTAGATAATTTCCAATAATCTAATTTTTTATCAAGAAAGAGCTCCAACTTTATATTCCAAGGCTTATAAAAATTTTGTAATATTTTCAAATTAGCACCTGAAGGTGATGGATAATTATATTTTTGCTTTTTACCAAAAAAGAAGATTCTTCTTAAGTGTTTATTAATGTATTTATTATATTTAGGATTTTGAAGAAAGAATTTATAAAATTTATTGTTCCATATCATAGATGAATTTGAATATTTACTCAAATAAAGAAGTTTATCCGAATCGTCTATTCCTAAAAAGTTATATAGTTTCTTTAATTCCTTTTTTGGGTTATCTATTAATTCTTCAAAAATCATTATATGGATATCTGATCTTTTAAAATATTTTAAATATTCTTCAATATATTTAATATAAACTCCTCTACTAAAATAACCTTTTGATTTTGAACTATATTCATCAGTTAAATATCTACCTATAATTTCTGATTCAGTTAATGATTCGCTCAAATGCCTTCTATTATCCCAATATTGAGAATAGGCTCTTTTAACTGGATTGCGAAGAATCATAATAATTTTCACATCACCAAGTTGATTCTTTATTAGTTTAGGGATATACAAATTATTCATGTAACCAGGGCTTGCCTCACCTGTTATTTTTTGTGTAGCTTTTTTTTTATAAAAAAAACTAGAATAAAATTTTAACCCTTTAGACATTTTTTTTTCAGAAGTAAAGTAATTAACTTCTTTAATTTTAGACATATTCACTTCTGGGTGATTATTCAATATATCATATAATGTTGTTGTTCCGCTTTTTTGCGCACCAACAATTAAAAAATTAGGTAAAGTCATTATTGTTTATTTTTTAATTAAATCCCCCAATTGATCAGAAGTCATAAACTCTACATTCGGCCATTTTTGAATTATTTTATCAAGTAATGTCTTTAACAATCTTAAATTCTGATCTCTGTTCTGAGGATTAATAAAACCAATATAATTTAAACGATGTGAACCAATTATTGCCGGTTTTTTCCATTTAAATGCAACATCAATCCTTTTTAAAGCTCTTTCCACAACTTCTTTTCTACCTTGGGTTGTAGGCTCGAAAAACACATTCCTAACCAAATATTTTTGACCTAAATTATTGATTTTCCCTATATAATTTATTTTTTTTTGTAATTCTCTTTCCCTTCTTTTTGGATAGTATTGGTATTGTATACCCTGTAAATATTTTATATTTTGCTTATATAACACTTTCTCAATTTGACTATCCCAAACATAAGAAGGTGCAATAAACGATTTTGAATTATAACCAAATATATTTTTAAAAAGTCCTAAACCCTCAATTAATGATTTTTCAATGGTTTTAAATTGATCTCCATTCTCAAAATCTAATGCACGCATATAACTATCTCTTAACCCTGTACTTTCTAACTTTTTGAGACCAAATAATTTATTATCAAAAGCTAATTTCGTATTCTTCTCATTATTCTGTAGTGACTTTAACCAACGATATATATTAACATGTTCTCTACCATGAAATTGTGGATGAAATATATTATTCTTTATTCCTTCTTTCCATAAATTAAAAGAATTTGTATGTTTTTTATATTTTTTTAGTGTTTCAGTAAATATTTCAAAATGATATTCCTGAAAATAAGAAGCTTCAATTTTTTTAAAATCAGGGTTAGCAACTATGGTATTGGCTGTTATAATAGCAGGGTTGGTATTTTTATCTTTTACTGAGGATAAGACCTCAAATAAATTTACAAGATCTTCTTCACTTGCCAAAGAATCATTTTTATTAAATGAATCATTTTCTAGAATGAGATTTTGCGAAATTAAATATTCTAATGTTTTTTTTGAGGGCATTCTTATACTACCCCAATCATCAGATTCAATAACTATAATTTTCCGATCCGTTTTCCATCCTAAAGTGTTGATGTATTTTTTTGCTAATGTGGAGATTATTTTCTTCATTTAACAAGGTATTCTTTTAAAGGGTAAGAACTCCCGATTTGATATATATTGGCTAAACCAAATCTTTCAATTATTTTAAACAGTTCTGTCTCTTTTTCAATGTTAACTTTTGACCTCCATAATTCAATAAATTTTTTATTTTTATCAGTTTCCTTATTCTTTATCTTATGAAATTTTTCTTTCCCAGATTGAACAGTTACTCTAGAAGGAATGTTTAACTGATTAAAAATTATGTCCTTATTAGTGAGTTCTAATTCTTTAAACAATTTTTCAATTATTGGTCTTGGTTCGACGACCAATTGCTCATAAGTAACTATTAACCAATCATTTCTCTTTTGATCCAAAGCTATTTTAGTCTGAATACACCATGAAAGAATTGCCATTTCTAAAAAATCATCTTTTTTAATAATTTTCAAGGACAAATCTTGCAAGCGAGAAGGAAACTGACCAATGACATTTTTGGAACATAACACTTCCAACCTTGGTAATACCTTTCTGGAAAGTGCAACTGGAATCGGATGACGAATTAAATAAATAACCTTTCCATTGCAGCTATCTATAATTTCATTAATAAGAAACTCTCCTCCATTAATAATTTTAAATAGCATTCTGTCAGTAAAAAAATTATAACTTTTTCTTAACGGATTTGGGTTCAACTCCTTAATTTTACCATCGCAGTGATTCTTAAAATAGTCAATTAATTCACTCTTATTATTTTTATCATAAAGCCCTTCCCAGCTATTTACTCCAGTTAATTTACGAATCCTATGATCTCTCATATTTAATGGTTCGTTACAATATTTAATTCCTTTTTGTGTCCAAATTAATTCCTGTAACCATGTTGATCCACTTCGAGGCATAGAAAAGATAAAAATGTTCTTTTTTTTACCAGATGCATGAATATTAGTAAATTTATTCATAAACCTCAATAGTAGATTTCTATTCAATTCCATTAATTATTTTCATTTTTCATTTCCATTATGGTATTAGTTTGTTGGTATTTTGAACTATATTTTATGTTCTTACTTTTAGATCTTCAAAAAGACTTAACCAAATCTTACCAACATCATTAATTGTAAATCTTTTAGCATTATTTATAACTACTTGTTGCATCTTCTGAGTTTTCAATCCATCTAAGGCCAGTGATACTATCTTTTGAGCCATGTCATTCACATCAAAGGCTGGGCTTAAAAATGCATCTTGATTATCATTTACAATCCATGAAAGTGCCGAGTATGAATCGAATGCGAATGGAATACATCCATAACTTTGTGCTTCGATTAATGTGTTTGGAAAACCTTCATAAGCTGATGGCATCATAAATATAGGAGCTTTTTTATAGAATGTCTCAGGCTCTTGGTAACCTGCCATTGTAACTCTAGGGATTAAATTATCCTTGATTTTCGTCTCAATGCTCTCCATATAAGGACCATCTCCAACAATGATAAATTCCCAATCAGGTAACTTTTCATAAACTTTATCCCATACTTTAAGTAATAAATCAGAACGTTTTTGCTGAATATTTAACCTACCAACATGCAAAATTGTTTTATTCTTTATTTCAGGTACCTTCAAAACCTCTGGAATAGAATTTGGAATAGAAAGAATTTTTTCTTTTTTATAATCTCCTACAAAATATTGCATTTCGTCTCTATTTGGCGGAGCTAATAAGATAAACTTATCATGTTGATCTATGATTGCTTTTAAATCTTTCCTATGTCTTATAACATGCCTTTTTTTAACCAAGTTAAGTCCTATGGGATTATCTAATATCCTAAAAATAGTCGCAGGCATCATTTGCTGGGTTCTATCTCTTACATTATTTTTAAAATTAAAAAGAGAATTTCTTAAGCAACCCAGAAGAATATAATTGAAGACACTTTTAAATTGAAATAATGTTTCTCGTAAAGGTTTTAAATATGGCATTTGGTTAATTACAAAATCCGGTCTAAAATCATTTAAAACCTTTTTTAGCTTAATTAAGTTATTTGTATTATCTGCCCCTCCAATTTCATTTGAGTGAAACAATATGCCATGCCCGACACTTACATGTCCTTTATTTGCCATAGAAAAATATGCAACTTTAAGTCCTTGTTCTGTAAAATATTTCCCTAATTTAAATGTAGTTCGTTGAACTCCTCCTGCATTTGGATTAAAAGAAGATGATATGGTAAAAAGTATTTTCATTGTTTATTTTTAAAATATCCAATCCAATAATTTTCGAATTGAAAAATTGATGTCATTAAATATCCAAGGGATAAAAGGTAAAGCCAACATAAAAAAACTAATAAAATAAATCAAATCAGCAATTTTATAAATGATATACGGGAAAAATAAAGCTATTGAAATAGCAAAAATTCCATTGAAGACAATGTTCTTCCAATTCTTATCCATTTGAAATAATCCTCTTTTTAATATTATAACAAATGCTGCTAATATAAATATACTACCTATTAAATTAGATCTTGAAGCTAAGGCGTATATAAAAAAGGAGAAATTTGAAAGAGCTTTGGTTAAAATTCCAATGGAAAACAAATTGTTTTCTAAAGAAGTCATTTTTTTAAAATATACACCACCAAATATTAGAGAAAAAGCAATCAAATATAACGCATAATTCTGCAATCCACTTTTTTGCGATTTTCTGTACCAGGTGGCTTTATCATATTTTTCGGATTGATTATCATTACCTTCTTCAACATAATATCCTTCTGACTTATTTGCACCAACTTCTGTTTGTGCTAGTGATTCCATAGCAGTATTTTTATTAATTCCATAGAAAAAGGAAACAAAAAAAATACCCGCATACACCACCATAAACCGTCTCCCAAAAAAAACCACAAACCATGCGGGAATAGCCATAATGAAATAACCAACATGAATCAACGGTGGCATAAACATCAAAATCAAATATTTTAATTTTTTAGTCTCTAAATAACTCAGTACAGCATAAAACAAAACCCATAAACCAGTCCATGTCCTCACAGTATTAATACCTTCTAGATTTTTTTGCAAAAGAAAAATAACTGCAAAAGCATAAAAAGTAAACGATAATTTAGTTTTGGGAAGAATACGAAGTACTTTAAATATAGATCCCGCAAAAAAATAAGCATAAATAAACGATACAAAAACAAAAAACAACTGAGGCATACCTAAAATAGAACCCACAAAATAAGATAATAAATGAATATAAATGTCATCATTTGTTCCGTATTCAGGTGAAAACCTAATTATCGAAATCAACTCATTAAAGAATTGTGCAAAAGGCAAGGTTACATAATGCTCATAGACATTCCCTAGATGTACTAAACCGTCCTGACCATCAGATAAAACAATTGTTGAACCATAAAGTGTTATGAATACAACTAATAAAGCTCTCTTAAAACGAAAGTTTTGTTCTTTTAATCCAATTACTAGGGCAAACACCGGAGAAAGTAGCATTAAATAGAAACTATAAATTAATCTTTTTATCATAAACTCTTAGCTAGTAAAATCTATAGACTCATCAACATTTGTTCTCTTAATCAATTATTTATTGAATATTATAGATTACTGAAATGTACATATTTAAAAGATAACAATTTCTTTAAGAACCAATTTGGAAAGATTAATCTAATTTTTCTTTTTAAAAATATTAATCTACCTTTTAAGGTCGAAAAAAAATATATTTTTTTAACAATGATTTCCACTTGTTTTTTCGTTAGTATCATTTCTTTATCATATTCTGAAATTTCATTTATATTTTTTAAATTTCCTAAATCCATTTTTTCTTCTTCACTTAAGAATTGATTAATTTGTTCTATTCCTTTAAACCTTGTTAACAAGACTCTCCTAAAAACAGAATATATATGGTTCTCTAAAATCTTATCAACACCTTTTTCTATTTTTGGAATTCTTTTAAGATCTTCGACAAAATAATCGATAACTAAGTTATATTTATTTCTTAAAGATTGAATTAGAAAGATTTCAGATATTGTTAAAGATTCATTAACAGTTCGTTTTCCAAGAAACACAGGTACTTCAATTTTCAACCAGTCGTTAAAGAAAGCTTTCTTCAAAAAATTGCTGTTTTTATGAAATTTTCTAAAGGTCCAATTTATATCAATATATTTACTACGACACTTTGCCAAATTTTCTAAAAGTGTTGGTGTTTCGTATACATTGGTTATCCAATTGGTAAAATTAGGGATATTACCTGATTTTGCCCTGTGCTTATACGTAGAAAGTGCATGATCCACAAGATCACGAAAAAAACCCATGGTGTGAATAGATCTATAATTAGCCTTTTTTGATGCATTCATCAAAATATCCAGCCTTTCATTAATTGCCAACTGATGCACTAGAGCTTCTGATGAAATAAGCACTTTGTCGCATTCTTTTTCTTCCGCCTCATTCTTCCAACATCGCAAAATCTTCAAACAAGCATTTACATTTTTATTTTTAAGTGCTTTTTCGAGTCCATCTGCATTTCCTTTTGAAATAAAACCCCTATACATTTTAGAATCTTCCTTAGAATTAGGGAAATAGATTCGCTGCTGTTCTAAATATGTCCGCGAATTGGCTAAAGTATATTGTAAATAAGAACTTCCTGCTTTGTAGATTCCAAAATGAATATATAAATCCACTATATTTCTTTTAAGTTTTCTAAATTTTCCCAAAAACCAGTCATTCTATCAAAAATAGTTGGTACTTGTTTATCAAACAACCCATAAATAGAGTAGGTTTTATGGCCAAAAACATGAGCATACTCTAATGCTGCAGTTAATGTACCTACTACATGACAACTTTTAGAAAGCATAAAAAAACATTCTAAAATCATATTATTAGGAATAACTTTTACCTCTATATTATTCCGCATGAGAATGGAAACAAGCTTAATTTCTTCATAATTCTTTATTCCAGGTCGTAATTTAACAAACACATGTTTATCAATTACCCTTCTTTTTTTCAGAATATCTATAGCCTTTTGGATGGCAGCATAATAATAATCCTCTGATAATCCGGTATATCTTCCATTAGAACCGTCTAACCAAACTACTTCATTTTCTAAATGATAATTACCAGCCATTATAGCAATATTTGGATCTTCAGAATTTGGCTTTAAAATGATTTTCTTACTTGAACTTGCATTTAAAAAAGCATTCTTAGATAATGAAAAGAAATTGATATCCTCCATATTTGCATATGCAGAATATATATAAGGCATACTTAATAAACGTAAATTATAACCTCTTAAAACACGTATTAAACTTTTTAAGGAAAAGAATTTATCTCTAAAGGATAAATTACGATCTGCCCAAGTAATATCCATTAAATCATCTACTACTTGATATGCCGAATTACCTTCTTCAAAAAAATGAAAACGTTTACAATTTTTATGTGTTACTAGGATTTTTTGATAATATGACATCAAGTCTATATAGGCTGTAAATGTGTCTTCATTAGTTATTTTATCAATATATCTATCATGATTTTTAGGGACATTCAACGTTCTGATTTTTTTCAAAAAACCTGTATTTATTTCTGAAAAGGACGGAACAACCCTATACCTATCAATAGGAGGAATATAATTACTAGAAATCAATATTATACTATCCTTTTTTAATTGTAAATACTCTATAATTACATAGGCTACTAAAAAAGTCAATGAAGAATGTATGGTGAATATATGCTTCATGAAAAACGCACGGTTATTGTAGATAATTTTTCAATTTGTTCATCATTATATCCCACAAAATCAAGTTGATTATCCATGGCTGCTTCGAAATCGTTTCTTGAATCTCCCACTAAAAAACAAAATTCAGGTTCATATTGATACTCCTTCAGAATTTCAGCAACCCATTTAGTCTTTGGCTTAGGTGAACCGTTAATGCTTGTAAAATAATTATGAATACCCATTACTTTGCAGAGATACCTCAATTCTTCTTGATCTGAACCAGATACTATATGCATTGAAATTTTAGTATAATTCTTTTTTACAAATTCTAAAGTTTCTTGAATCAATAAGTCTTGATTAACAAGTAATTGGCGCATAATTACCGAAAATTTAGCTGCCCATTTATTAATTTCTTCATCAGATAAAAATTCACCTCTAATTTTTTCAAAGAAATGTCTGAATTTTACATATCGAGATAGCCCTCCATTATTTTGATGAAAAACCATCAATTCGTCCACTTGATCTTGAGGGTAGTTCCTTAACACTTCTTCAAATCCTTGATCTCTTATTGCATTAGAATTCATTAGAACACCGTCAAAATCCCAAAAAATAGATACTATCTTTTTTTTATTTTCGCCCATAATTTTTCTTTAATTTCGACACAACTTTTAACACGTCTTCTGGTGTATCAACTGCTATCGAATCTTTTGAAAGTGGTATCATCCTAACTTCATAACCCATCTCTAAAAAACGAAGAATCTCTAAATCTTCTATTTCTTCCAGTTCTGTTTTATACCTTAAAGATGAAAATTCAAATAATGCTTTTTTAGGAAAAGCATAAACGCAAACTTGCTTCCAGGATTTCATGAATTCATTTTTTTTATTACCAGGTATTGGCGATCTTGACATATATAATAAACGCCCATCAGGTCTACAAACGACTTTAGGTATTGTCAGGCTTCTGTATAATTCTTCATTAACTATTGGGGCAAAACCATTAATAATTTCACCTTCATATGTATTAATAGATTTTTCAACTTCAATTATATCTCGAGGATTTATTAAGGGTTCATCACCTTGTACATTGATATAGTAATCAGCATCAATTTGTTGAGCCACTTCAGCAACTCGGTCAGTACCTGTTAAGCAATTTTTAGAAGTCATTAAAACTTGAATATTCCTTTCTTTACAATGAGTATAAATAGTTTTGTCTTCAGTGGCCACATATATCCTACTTGCCGGAATAGCTTTAAGACATTGTTCATAGGTTCTTTGAATCAGTGATTTTCCCAAAATATCCACCAAAGGTTTACCCGGTAATCTTGACGAAGTCATTCTAGCAGGTATTACAACAATGCTTTTCATACTACAATATTTTCGAAATATTTATATTTAAGCCCTTTATTCTTGTCTAAATTCATTTCTCTAAAAAACACATGATTGCTTTCTTCAAATTGCTTATCTATTAATTCATAAAACTCTTGATTTGGTATTGGTATACTTTTTAATTCTCTCTTAAAAAAAAACATATTTAAAAATCTTAATTTTAAAGTAGGATCATTATAATTATAAACTAAATATTTTCTAAATGGCTGAAAAACAAATCGTAATTTATTTATTTCAACATCAATATTATTATGTTTTATTCTTTTTTTTCTCCATTCTTTTTTATTTAGGCTTTTTTTAATTTCACTCATAGGGCATTTCAAAATCTTTGCTAGTTTTGAGCAAAAATAATCTTGATTATGCTTTAAATCTTCAAAAAACAAAATTTCAAATTCCCTTTGTTTTAATCCATTTTTATTAAGGTTTCTGACTATCTCATAAATTTTATTAAAATTAAATAATTCCCTAAATTCATTTTTTACAAGACTAGAATCTTTACATAAAAGGAACTCTTCAAATGTAATATTGTAATGTTTTGAATATAAAAATTTATATTTCTGAACAAATAATGAGAAAAGCATATCACTTTGACGCCGAATAGTTAGAAGAAAAGTTATATCTAATTCAAAAAAAGTATTAGAAATAAATTTTGGAAAATTTAAAGGGTCTACATCTGAAGAATATTGAATTCTATTTATCATTTTTGGCATACTATAATTTTCATCTGAAATAACATTAATTATATTTGTTTTTAAATTTATTTTCTTCAATATTTTTATTAATGATTTTCTTTTTAAAAATAACTTTCTTATTTTTATAGCATAATCCGTGTTTTTAAATCTATCTTTATTTAAATAAACTCTTCCTAAGTAATTTATCTTTCCACTCTTATGAAGGTCTAAGAATATATTTTCTTGTAAAGTAGTTGATGCTGTTTTTGGGTAGCCTAAATGAATAAGTACTTTTTTATTTTCATAATTACCCAAATATTTTCTCATTTTTTTTGTTTTATTTTTTAGCCCAATTTACCATGATCTTCATCCCTTTTTCTAAAGAATATTTGGGTTTCCAACTTGTTTGTTTTTGAAATAACTGGAAATCTCCATAAATACCAAATTGATCTCCTTGTGTATTTCCTTCATATTTGACTTTTATCTCTCCCCCAACTTTTTTTTTGATCATTTCTACCAATTCCTTTACAGTTGTACGTGTTTCAGTACTAACATTCCAAACAGAAAATGTGTTTGGTTTAATATTCTCTTCCGCATAAAGAAAAGAATTTACAATATCATCAATATAAACAAAATCACGAAACCTGTCTGAAGCTCCTTTTACATGAATGCTCCTATCATTTAATGCTTGGGCAAGAAATATACTAACCATTCCCTGACGTAAATTTTCAAGGTTCTGTCCAGGTCCATAAGTATTAAATAATCGCAAAGACGCTGTTGCAATTCCAAATTGTTTATATATACGTAGATAATGCTCACTTGTCAATTTTCCAACACCATAAAATGATTCAGGGTTAGTAGTTTGAGTCTCATCAATAGGTTTATCTTCTACTTTTCCATAAACAGACATGCTTGAAGCGTAAATTAATTTTTTACATCCAGTTTTCCTACATAATTCCAATAACTGCAAAGTGGATTGTCCATTGGTTTGTAGATCATAAACCGGATCATCAAAACTTATTTCACCTGAACTTTGCCCAGCAATATGAAAAATAGTCTCAAATTTTTCACCTGATAACTGATCTAATAAAGTTTGATCTTGGCAATTTCCTTCCAAAAAACGAACTCCTTTTGGTATATTTGATAAATAACCTGTTGAAAGATTGTCAATTGTGGTAACACTATGTCCATTTGATAAAAGCCTTTCCGCAAGTTTAGAACCAATAAAACCTGCAGCTCCAGTTACTAAATAATTCCCCATTATATATATTCAAATATTGATTTTTGTTTAATATTATTGTATTGTGTTAAAGTTAAACTCCTACAGTTCAACCCACATTTTCCAGCCTGATCAAATAAATATTCATTTTCCATAAAAAACTCTTGTTCTTTTTGCCCCATAGATTCTCCACTATACCCATCATAACCCACAATAAACACATCTTTTATTGATAGTTCTATGGCAGTTTGCATGGCCAATGAAGTATGTGTGTTCTTAAATTGGGTTGTAAAAGAAACTTCGCTCAATTCATAAGCTTTATCTTTTAATAATGAAGGCACATAGGTACCCATTTTTCTAGGAAATGGAGGAAGTACACATTTCCCTTTTACCTTAGTAGTATCACCAAAAACCTCTTCCATTCTATGCCCTTCGTTTCCTACTAAACAAAAATACTGATCATTTGTAGTTGATTCAAAACACATAGCATTTCTTGAGCTTGCATGTATAACTACTATATTAGGGTTTTGTTTTAAATATTGCTCAATGGAATCTTGCTGTTTTACTACACTTGGGCCACCACCTACAATAAGAGCCGCTGAATATTGCTTTTCTTTATTGAATTCTAAAACTGGTAATTTCAGGTTATCTTCTATTCCTTTAGATTGATTGGATAAGGCTCTTATTATGCTATTAAATGAAAAATAACGTTTTGATACCCATTCCATCACTTGTTTTTGAGGATGTGAATTTGCACCAGAGACCATATACGGAAGATTTGTACCCCATTCGTGTTTTTTTTGAAGTTTTGAAAATAAATCTTCCGCTTTACTTAAGGCATTAAAATCAAAGTTTAATTTTCCTAGTGAGCTTAAAACCGTAAGTAATAATTCTGTTTTTAAATTACCTGCTCCTCTACCCATTCCTGTAATTGTCGCATCTACTATTTCTACTCCGTTATCCATAGCTGTTAATGTATTGATAAGACCTAATTCTAAATTGTTATGACCATGGAAACCAATAGGTGTAGAAGTTTGAGATCGGACTAGTTGAATTGTGTTTTTAACATCTTCAGGATATACCCCTCCAAAGGAATCTACCATATAAAAATAATTAATCAACCCTTCTACTTCTTTAATTTGGGTTAAAAATTGCTTTCTTTCCGCCCAAGTTGACATATACATAACATTAAATCCTACATCAAAACCCAATTCTTTAACTTTTTCTGCCAATTTTAAAGCTCTTTTAAAATTAGCAGGGTCAACGGCTACTCTTACCATATCAATCAAGCCCTTACAAGGTAACAACAAAGCTTCAGCATGAGATGGTGTCACATCTTTTTCATTCAACATAATTACCAGTTTCTTATTCGAAATTTCTTTTACTTTTTCCATTACCGGTACTGGGCAATAAAAAAATTCTCCTAAATAACCAGGTAAAGGATTGGAACGATAACCAATCTCCAAATAATCTATGGGTAATTGATTCATACTTTCCAAATAAGTATTAACAGTTTCTTTTTCAAAATCCCAATTGGTGTAATATCCACCATCTCTTAATGTACAGTCTAAATATTTCATTTTTTTTTATTTTCTAACAAATTTATAAACCAACATTTTTTCTAAAGATATTTCTCTTTTTTGAGCAAATAATTTATTAGAATTGTTAAACATTAGTTCAATTTTCTCTTTTTCTCCTTTGGTCATGGATGGTAAATACGTTTTCTTTTGTTTATACCAAACTCTTTTCTCCATATTCAAAAGTACATTAGATCTCATGTAAAATCTCTGTTCTAATATTCTTTCAAACTTATTCTTTTTGTAGAGATGAGACATAATTTTACCGAAGTTAGATAACTCTTTAAAACTTATATCAATAAGCTCTTTTGACTTATCCCGCTTTCTATAATGTATACTTCCGAAATAATCTTCAATTTCTAAGGCTGTAGCAGGTAGTAATTCAGCCAATTGATTGTAAAAACTATTTTTATCATGTATAAAATCTTCAAAAAACAAGACCTTAGCTTTTGTATTAAATACTGTTTCCCATGATTCAATATGTTTATTAAAATCATAAATAGCTAGATGATCAATTGGTTTTCTTTTAAGATAATCATATTGATTTTCAAGGAAATTAGAAAATGTATAATTACCAATATATTGTTTTATAAATCGATATTTTTGTACAAATGAAGAAAATATCAAGTCGCTTTGATTTCTGAGTGTTACTATTATATTTACCTTTACATCAGATCCAATAATATCTTTTAATTGGTTAGCAAAGTCATTATGATTAATTAACTTGCCAAATTGAGCAAAATGAAAAAAATCGTGAAAACATAAATCCTCATCAGAAATCACATTAAGAATGTTTTCTTTAATTATAGTATTATCATATTTTAAATCTTCTCCATTAAGCAAATGCTTTCTAATATTCCATACCCAATCAATACCATTAAAATTTGATTTACCAAGTCTTGTATGTGAACTTCTAGTTGTCCTCCCTAAATAATTGATTTGTTTTAAATTGTGTAACTTAACAAATAGTTCTTCCTGAAATGTTGTAGTTGCAGTTTTAGGATAACCAATATGAATAGATAGTTGTTTCAATTATTAATTCAACTTTTTTTTTTATCTATATAATTTTTAATCATCTCATCAAAAATTAATTTTTGATTATCATTTGCATATTCTTTTAGACATCTAAATCTTTTTAACCTGTTATTGTTTTCCAAAGTTTTATTGACCTCATTTATTTTTGATTTTCTCTGTAGATTTTTGCTAATACTTGTTTCCTGATCTCTCTTCACTGCCATTTTTTCTTTTAAATGGTATATACCTCCACTCATTGCTCCTAAAAGTAAAGTTAATTGATGTCCACCTCCTGTTGAAGTATAACATACTGGTAAAGGCTCAACAAGCTTTCTTTTCATTAAGATTGAGCAAAAAGACATAAACCATTTTCCAGACCTCATGTCTTCAAGATGTACTAATCTTTTTCTTTTTTGATCTCCATGAGAACGTGCTTGCCACCAAAACTTGTTTTTATTATACAAGTAATCGTTTAAAAGTTGAGGGGCTTTTGAAACACCATATAACTGCATATCACTATATATAATAGATACCGCTCTTCTTAATGTTCTTTTACTACCAATAGGATAATGTATGTGATGAGTTTCATGGGTACACATGACCAAATCATTGTATTGTTCAAGAATATCAACTTGCTTCTGTAATTTGTATGGGTCATTCCAATAATCATCTCCTTCACAAAGTGCAATGTATTCCGCTTTAGAATTAAATAAATTATATAGAAAATTAAACTTCCCTGAAGGGTTTCCGTTATATTTAATATTATTCTCTCTTTTATGTAAAAATAATCTTATTTTATCTGAATACTTTTGAGCATAATCTAAACATACTTCTTTGGTCCCATCTGTCGATGCATCTTCTCCAAGTAAAATTTCAAAAGGAAAATCAGTTTTTTGCATTAAAATACCATCTAAACAATCTTTGATGTAGTTTTTATGTTGATAAGTCATCACGCACACTGAAACTAAAGGCTTATTTTTCACCTTATGTGGATAATGTTCTACCGGTACTTTTTGAAAATGCTCTTTAAAATCTTTAAATGTCAATTAATGCTAATTTAATTTTATAATTATACTTTATAAATATTTATTTGATGGAATCAAATTGACTCTAAAAATTTAATTGAAAATAACTTTCAGGTAATTTAATATTGTATTTTTTCGACAATTTTTCATTAGATTTTATTAACTCTTCTTCCAATTTATTCTTAACATTATTATCTATCTGAAAATCGATTTCATTACTATCAATCAAAGCATTCTTTTTTGCTTTTTTTAATGCTATTCGCTTAGTTTTAATATCTTTAAAATAGTCATTAATTGATGTAACACCTTCTTTTTTAAAGTACTCTCTACTTCTATGAATATTAGAATGTTCAAAAATTAAATTTCCAAAATCATGTCGATTTTCTTTATTAATTAATAATTTTTGATACATTTCTTTTTTTGTTAATGAGGGGTTAACTATTGGTAAAGTGAAATTTTTTGGATAAGTAATATCAAATATATTGCATAATTCATTTATCAACTTGATATTACTGCCATCTTTAATTAAAGTTTTATCTTTATTTATATAATCTTCTATAGGTAAAACATGAATATTTTTTAATCCAAAAAGTCTTGAATAATTTTCAAAAGTTTTATCAAAATGTAAATCAAAATAAAAATTTCTATCTTTAAAATTATGAATATAATTCATAAATTCATAATACGATAAAGGTAAACCTTCTCTAATATATTGTCCGTATAAAGATTTTAATAGGTTAGCTTGATTTCTAATAAAAATGATAATTTTTGTGTCATCACCAAATAAATCATAAAGTCTTTTAGATTTAATTGAATTATCAATCATATCTGGTGAAAGGTTAAATGATAACCATTCAGATGAAACGCCTAATATTTTTTTATTTTCATATTTTGCTATATCTATTTGACTATTTATCTTATTTATTGTTTTTTCTTTATGCTCTGAGAAATATATATCTTTAGCGTATAAAAGTAAAGTTTCAAATACAAAATTTACTTCATCATCTATATAATCAATTAAACTTCCATTACCTACACCTAAAAAATGAATATCTTGATGTTTTGAAAAAAATTCTAATTGCAATGCAGAAGAGAGTGTCTTGGGCAAACCTATATGAATAAATTTTTTCATATTACGATCCAATATTTATCATATCAGGAGAGAAAACAGGTATATTATGCACTTTTGCTACATCCATTCTTTCAGCATGGCTATCATCAATAAAAATTGCATTTTTTTCAATTATATATTTCGATTTTTTATCTTTATTAGCTATATGGATAACTTTATCAAATAAATTTCCAAGTCTATACTCTATAAGAGATTTATCAATATCAAATTGATGTCTTGTAATGAGAATAATCTTTTTTCCTTCATTAATATACTGATAAAGTTTTGCTAATAATAAAGTATTAATTCTACCATCAATAATTAAACAATCATCAAAATCAACATAAACCGTATTAAACTCATAATCAAATTTAACAATATCGCTAAAAGCCCTGTCTATTTCAATTTGAAATTTATTTTCAAGAATATCAACCTCCAAACCGAATGCATCAAAAACACTTAAAAGAGCAAAATTAATACCTTTATATCTATATAATAATGACGACCCACCCAACCTACTAGCAATCTCCATTAAAGATAATACTCCATTAACATCTCTTTTTAATTGAAAAAACCAAGCACCTCTAAAATCAATTTTTGAATTAATTTTATTTGCAATTATTTCAAACTCCAACCTTTTATCTTTATCTATTGAAACTGTATTCACAGAAACACCCATTCTAGTTCTTCTCCGTGGACGAGGGCCAACGAATAATAGTTTTCTATTTTTATTTGAAAAACAATCAATTGTATATTCTTCTCCCGGTAAATAATCAGTAATAATACAATTGTTCCATTCTTTTAAATGAGCAATTCCTTCATTAAAAGAATTAATAATTTTTGCACCCCGAGACCCATAACCACTTATAGGCTTTATAAATACAGGATAGCTATTTACTTCCTTTAAATTTGTATAAATTTTTGGTGTATTCACATATTTTTCGAGTAAAGAATACGTTAATTTTTTTGAAGAGCATATTTTAGTTGTTCGTTCTGTTGAAGATATAACTTTGCAATTAAGTTCTTTTTCAAGCGGTTTTAAAAATGATATTACAGCGTCCATAGCAGGATACACTGCATCAATTTTATTTTGAATAATCACTTTTTTAATATTTTCTAAAAATTTACTATTATTTAAAAATGGTATATCCCCAATGTAGTTTTTATATACAAATTTACCATGATCATCAATACTACTGCCACCAAAAAGTTTAATATGGTTACTATATTTTAATGAACGATGAATTTCTAAACCAACTTCCGTTCCACATGGAAATACTAAAATGTTAATATTACTCATTAGAAACTATTGTCGTGAGCCATTATTGTATTCCTATTTACAAACCCCTGTTTAATAAAACTAACATCATCTAAAATAATAAATTTATCTACTGCATTGACCAATTGCCAGTATCCTAAGTAAGGAAAAAAATAAGATTGCATTATTGCAATTTTCATCTAAATAGGTTTGAAATATTATCTAAATATTTAAAATTACTTTTTTTTATAAAACGTAGCTGGGCTACCAAGCCATATTTCATCGTTTGGAATATCTTTGTTTACAAATGCCATTGCACCTGTTACTACTCCATCTCCCAATTCAATACCATGCTGTAAAACTGTATTCGTTCCGATAAAGCAATTTTTACCAATTTTAGCTCCACCAATTTGAATTTTTCCTGTGTCTAGATTATTAGTCATAACTCTAGGGCATACATATGTATTATCACCAATTTCACATCCTCTTGCTATGATTGAATCATATCGCAAGGTAACATTATCCCCTATTGTACAATTACCTGAGGTTGAAACTCTTGAATCAATAATACAATTTTCTCCAATAATTGTATTCTTTCTTAACTCCACAAAATTATTAATAACTGTATTATCACCTACTATAACATCATCTTCAATAATACAATACATACCAATTTCAACATTTTTACCAATTTTCGCATTTTTAGAAATCATAATAATTTATTCATTTTAATTAATTTTAGGTTTTGGCATTCCACTTGGATTGCTTTTTGTTTTAAATTCTCTTGCAGGATTACCCATTAAAGTTAACTTTTCACTATTTGTATTTTTAACTACAACAGCTCCTGTGCCTATAATTGTGTTTTTATCAATTATTACTTTTGGTCTAAAAACTGCAGAAGAGCCAACAAATGAATAATCACCAATTTTAGTATTTCCACCTGTTATAACATTATTTGCGAAGTGTACATAATTGCCTATAATTGTACCATGCCCAATTCTACATCCGGGAGCAAACAAGGTGTTATTCCCAATTTTTGTACTCTCGTTCAGTGATCCTCTAACTATGATCGTACTCGATGCTAAAATACAGTTTGATCCAATTCTTACACCTCCCAATTGAGGTTGAATAATTTTACTATCATTCTCATCCCATACCCAAGCCAATCCTCTAGTACCAATATCAGAATGATCACCAATTGATGTGTTTTCTCCAATAAAAGTGTTATCATGAACTTTTGAATGACTACCAATGATTGCATTTTCCTTAATTATACATTTTCCAATAATACTAAAATCGTCAATTTGAACATTTTTACCAATTATTGCATTAGGATGAATTATTACAGAACCTTTAATAATACCTGTTGAATACTTTGTGAATAAACTAGATAACAGTTTGTAATAGATAAGCTGTATGTTCTGGTCTATAATTAAATAACAATTATTATTTTTAGAACTATTAGGCAATTTATTTACCAAAATAAGCGAATTATTCATTTTTTCTGGCAATTCCTCTCCCATAAAGAAATAAAATCCATTTTCGACGGGTTCAAAAATTGAAGCAACAGTATAACTATTTTTTGATAAACCAATTACCTTAAATTGTATTTTACTATCTAAAAAGAATTTTTGAATACTATTAAAATGGATTTCCTGCATTTTTAATTATTTGTATTGATAATATCAAATATTAATAAAGTTTCCATTTCACTTAATTGAGGATAAATTGGTAAACAAATTACTTCATTCGCGATTATAACAGCATTAGTTAAGTTATTGGGGTTGGAAGATTCTAAATTTTTATACATAGAAAATTCACTAATTAATGGATAAAAATATCTGCGACCAAAAACATTGTTATCCTTTAGTTTTTGATATAATTCATCTCTTGTTAAAGGATAATCTTTTTCTACAAAAATTGGAAAATAGGAATAGTTATGTTTTATGTCTTTCATATCTTCTAAAAATCGAATACCTTTAACGTTTCTTAATTTTTCTCTATATAAATTAGCAACTCTTTTACGATTGGCAATATCCTTATCCACAATATTTAATTGCAATAATCCAAATGCTGCTTGTAATTCATTCATTTTGGCATTAATTCCTGGAGCAACAACTGTAACTTCGTTTTCAAATCCAAAATTCTTTAAATAGTCAATTTGTTTTTTGGTTTTCTCATTTTGACAAATAATTGCTCCTCCTTCTATGGTATTAAAAGTCTTAGTAGCATGAAAACTTAATACAGATAGGTCTCCATAATTTAAAATACTTTTTCCATTTTTTTTAACTCCAAAGGCATGAGCAGCATCATAAATTACCTTTAAATTATGTTTTTTAGCTAAGTCTTCTAATTTTTCAACCTCTACTGGGTTACCATAAACATGCACCGGTACAATAGCGGTAGTTTTATCAGTAATTAATGCTTCAATTTTATCTATGTCTAAATTACCGTAAATTGGATCTATATCACAAAATACCGGTGTAATATTATTCCATAGCATGGCATGCGTTGTTGCGACAAATGAATATGGTGTTGTTATAACTTCACCTTTTATATCTAAGACCTGCAAGGCAGTCATTAACGCCAACGTTCCGTTTGAAAACAATGAAACATGTTTGACCCCTAAATGCACTTCTAATTTTTTTTCGAACTCCTGATGAAATTCACCGTTATTAGTTAACCACTTAGATTCCCATATCTTTTCTAAAGATTTTGTAAATTCTTTTAAATTAGGAAGCGAAGGCTGTGTAACAAGAATAGGGTTCTTTTTCATTTCTTAGTTTTATTTGCCCATGGTACTTGTTTCATATTGGTGTCAATATTTAAAAATTTAATCAAAGATTTAAAGTCCTCTTTTTTAGAAACATTAAATTCCATAAAATCATTAGGCCTATCTTTAAAGTATTCTCGAACGTCTTGATTATGGTTTAAATACTTTTTTTTGTAGTAAACTTCATCATAGAGTTTTACATTAGGATAATCCCATGAAATTTTCATAGCATCTAATAAAAAACCTTTATAAATGTTATTTACATTTGCTAAATCACTTTCTGTTGGTGGTTTCTTTCCTACTTTTTTTGAATGAAAATTTAAGAGTGAATTAAACCATTGGTCTTCTGAATCTCTAACGCTAAGGATAAATTTTGAATTTGGAAATTGTTTATCAAGTTCACGATATAAACCTGGCTTCGAAAATGGCACATCTTGAAATGCATCCGCTGTTTCTACCAAGGCAAATATTCTTTCAAACCTTTGGAGAGAATAATCTTCAAGCATCATAGATGCAATTTTTTGATTACCAATTTTAAACCCCCATAGCATTAATGTCCTT
>Ga0209633_10001766_pt1 | contig 21770 bp, 17 predicted proteins | sample Cruoilmetagenom1_FD_187290 | JGI IMG/M metagenome (GOLD analysis project Ga0209633, IMG submission 187290) | Oil polluted marine microbial communities from Coal Oil Point, Santa Barbara, California, USA - Sample 1 (SPAdes) (version 2) | ecosystem: Environmental > Aquatic > Marine > Oil seeps ... | reverse complement strand
CTAGGGACAGACTAGGCACCGCTTTTTTCCTTTGAAAGCCAGCCAAAGGCCTCTACCCTGTCCTCCTAAGACCTTGCAAATACCGTTAGAAAAGAAGGTCACAGGGAGATTTTGGGCCCATGGCGGAAGCCGCCACCAGGCCATCTGTTGCCGAGCCAGCCCTCGTATGTGAGGACGTCCATAAGAGCTTCGGCGCGCTGGAAGTGCTCAAGGGCGTCTCGCTGACCGCCAGCGAAGGCGACGTGATTGCCATGCTCGGCTCCAGCGGCTCGGGCAAAAGCACCTTCTTGCGTTGCATCAACCTGCTGGAAACGCCGGATTCCGGGCGTATTTCCGTCGGCGGCGAGCTGATTCGCATGACCAAAACCAAGGCCGGCCGCACCATTCCGGCCGATCAGGACCAGGTCGACCGCATCCGCTCGCGCCTGGGCATGGTCTTTCAGCAGTTCAACTTGTGGTCCCACATGACGGTGCTGCAGAACGTCGTCGAGGCGCCGATCCACGTCCTCAAGGTGCCGAAGGCCGAGGCCCTGGAGCGCGCCAAGGCGGTGCTCAACAAGGTCGGCCTGGACGACAAGCTGGACTACTACCCCTCGCACCTCTCAGGCGGACAGCAACAGCGCGCCGCTATCGCCCGGGCCCTGGCCATGGAGCCCGATGTCTTGCTCTTTGACGAGCCTACCTCGGCCCTCGATCCGGAACTGGTCGGCGAGGTGATGCGGGTCATTCGTCAACTGGCGGAGGAAGGGCGGACCATGATCGTGGTCACGCACGAGATGGGCTTTGCCCGCGAAGTCTCGTCGCACGTGGTCTTCCTCCACCTCGGCCGGGTCGAGGAGGAAGGACCGCCACGCGAAGTCTTCGGGAATCAGGAATCGGAGCGGTTCCGCCAGTTCCTGGCGAGCAATTTATGACGCAACAACCAAAGGGAGTGGAAATATGTTGAGAAAAATCTTTGCCGCAACTATCGCGGCGCTTGCGATTACGCTGGTGGCCGGCGCCGCCTCGGCCGAGATGAAAAAGGTCCGCATTGGCACCGAGGGCGCCTACCCGCCCTTCAACTACATCGATTCGGACGGCAAGCTGCAGGGCTTCGACGTCGACATCGCCAACGCCCTGTGCGCCGCGGCGAAGCTGGACTGCGAGTTCGTGGTCCAAGACTGGGACGGCATCATCCCCGGCTTGCTGGCGAAGAAGTTCGACGCCATCGTCGCCTCCATGTCGATTACCGAGGAGCGCAAGCAGGCGGTCGACTTCACGGACAAGTACTATCAAACGCCGGCCAAGTTCGTGACCAAGGCGGACGCCAACATCGAAATCTCCAAGGCCGGCCTGAAGGGCAAGTCGGTGGCGGTGCAGCGGGCAACCATCCACGAAAACTTCCTGCAGGACAATTTCGGTGACGTCATCGAGATCCGATCCTACGCCACCCAAGACGAGGCCAATGCCGATCTCGTCGCCGGCCGGGTCGATCTGGTGATCGCCGATTCGGTCGCGCTCGACGAGGGTTTTCTGAAGACCGACGCCGGCAAAGGTTTTGCCTTCACCGGCCCCGGCTACAGCGACCCCAAGTGGTTCGGCGACGGTGCCGGCATCGCCATACGCAAGGGTGAGGACGAACTGCGCGAGGCCCTGAACAAGGCGATCAAGCAGATCCGCGCCGACGGCACCTACAAGAAGATCAACGGCAAATACTTCGAGTACGACGTTTACGGCGGTTGAGCCTAGCCGGCCGCCGCGCCACGCAACGCCGCCCGCGCCCGGTTTCGGGGCGAGCGGCGGAGCGCGGCAACAACAGACCTGTTTCGGGGTAGGGCAAACGGGCCGATGTTCGATCTAAAAGGCTACGGTTGGATGCTTTGGGACGGCGTCCAACTGACCATTGCGGTCGCCGTCTGCAGCATGGTATTGGCCCTTCTCCTCGGCCTGATCGGGTCCTGGGGCAAACTGTCCGCCTCGCCCGCCGCGCGCCTGGCCGCCGAGACCTATACGACGGTCATCCGCGGGGTTCCCGAACTGATCCTCATCCTCATCGTCTATTACGGCGTGCCGACCCTGATCCAGGACGTCGCCGCGACCATGGGCTTCGATATCTTCATCGACTTCAACTCGTTCATCGCCGGCTTCCTGACCATCGGCTTCATCTACGGCGCCTTCGCCACCGAGGTCTTTCGCGGCGCCTATCATGCGGTGCCGCGCGGCCAGATCGAGGCCGCGAACGCCATCGGCATGAGCCGCATGCTCATGGCCCGGCGTATTCTGTTGCCGCAGATGTTGCGCTTTGCCCTGCCCGGCCTGGGCAATGTTTGGATGGTGTTGATTAAAGCGACCGCCTTGATCTCGGTCATTCAACTACCGGAGCTGCTGCGCAACGCTGACATCGCCGCGCGCGCCGTGCGCCAGCCGTTCACCTTTTTCTTTGCTGCCTCGTTGATCTATCTGGCCATTACCGTCGTCTCTATGGTGGTGCAGCATCGGGGCGAGGCCTGGGCGAACCGCGGCGTGCGACGGAGCTAAAGGACGCGGCATGGAACTGATATGGAATAGCCTGCCCCGCTTATTCGACGGCGCGCTGCTGACCATCCAGATCACGGTGGTTAGTGTCGCCCTTGGCCTTCTAGCCGCCGTGCCGCTGGCGCTCTTGCGCCTGTCGCATAACCCGTTTCTGCGGTTGCCGGTCTACGCCTACATCTTCTACTTCCGCGGCACCCCGTTCATCGTGCAGCTATTCCTGATCTACTACGGCAGCGGTCAATTCCGCGACACCCTGGAATCGGCGGGCCTATGGATCTTCTTCCGGGAAGCCTATTTTTGCGCGGTTCTGGCACTGACCCTAAATACCGCCGCCTATACGGCGGAAATATTCCGTGGCGCCATTCAGGGAGTTCCCTTCGGCGAGATCGAGGCGGCACGGGCCTGCGGCATGTCGCGCAGCCTTTTGTACCGCCGCATCATACTGCCCAAGGCCTTGCGCCTGGCCCTACCGGCCTATTCCAACGAGGTGGTCTTTCTGCTGCAAACCACGTCCATCGTCTCGATTATCGCCTTGTTGGATTTGACCGGGGTCGCCCGTGTCATCATCGCCCGCAGCTTCGAGCCCTATAAGCTCTTTCTCACTGCCGCGGTCTTCTATCTGGTGATGACCTACGGCGTCCTCTACGTCTTCAAGAAGGTGGAATTCTGGCTCTCGGGCCATCTGCGTGAGCGGCCTGACGATTCGGTCAAAGCGGTGGTCATTCGGTAACTTCCGATACCTCAGGCCTGCTGCCGGCGCTTGCCCGCCAGGATGCGGCGGTCGATGTCGGCCCCTTCCGGCACCATCAGGCCGGCCAGGCGCAAGGCCTTCAAGACGATGGCCCGCTGGGTCGTCCCCTCCTGCGCCGCCAGGATGCGGATTTGCCGGACGACGCTGCGTGGCAAGGTGACCTGAAAGGCCGCGTCATCCTCCTGCGCCGGTATGCCCAGCGGCTCCGCGGCGAAGAGAGTCTCGATGTCCCCGCGCGTGTTGGCGAAGAAATCGCCGGACGGCGGGGCCGGGCGAACCGCCGTGGGCTCGGCACGGCGCGATAGCAGGTCTACAACCTCTGGCCCCCCAACCCCAGGCCCCCCAATCTCGGAACGCACGGGCACCGGACGCGGCGTTGACAGAGAACCCGGCCGCCGGACCGGGGCTTCGGCCGATGCTTGGATGGCGGCCGGGATACTGGCCGGCGGCGGTGTGGCCGAATCCCGCGGCGCCATAAATACCGGCTCCTCGGGCACAGCCTCCAGAGGCCGCCGCAGGAACTTGGGAATAGCTCTCAAAAATGCGTCGTCGCCCGCCATGTCCTTAAACCCCCGGAACTTCATGAAGTTCATAGCTTATGGACGTTAAGGTTAATGAACGGTTAAGAAACGAGGAAAAAACGCATTCTTCATCAACGCGTTATCTCAATAGACACAGTGGCCGATATTTCGTCCCCGTAGCTCGAATTGGCAAAATTGACCATGCGGTGGGGTCGGTCTCTGCGCTATACTTCGCATCGGGGCGAAGGCGATTAGGAAAACAGGAGCCGTACTTGACGGGACGGCGCATATTTGGGCGCTGGTCTGATGGGGCGGGGGGCATCGGAAGCCGGATCTTGATCGCGGTCCTCGTGGGCGGCGGTCTTGGCCTGCTTTACGAGCTAAAGACGTCCACCCTCCAGGCCAACATCTTTTCATTTTTTGCCCGCAACCTCGTTTTCGAGCTGGCGGACGGCCCCAATCCAGCGGCCCGGTATCCGAGCCATGGGCCCTATAATGCGCGGCTGGGCTATGACCGGCTGGGTACGATGGTCGGCAAGCTGAGCGAGCAGTCCCATGCCGTCACGGTGCAAACCCGCCTATCGCCGGAGCTTGACCGCCTGGTGGCCCGCGGCGGCTTTGCCGTCTACCGGGAAAAGACGCAAGCCGGCCTGACGGTTGTCGACCGCGACCGGAAATCCCTGTTCACGGCGCGCTATCCGGCACGCGCCTACGGCAGCTTTGCCGAGATACCCCCGGTTCTGGTTAGGACGTTGCTCTTTATCGAGGATCGCGACCTTCTGAGCTCCCGGCCGATGCGCAATCCGGCTATCGACTGGAGCCGCATGCCGGTCGTGGCCAACGCCCTGTTCCGCCGCATTTGGGACAAGCAAGCGGATGTCCCCGGCGGCAGCACCCTGGCCACCCAGATCGAAAAATACCGCCATTCGCCCGGCGGCCAGACCGCGAGCGGGGGCGAGAAACTGCGGCAGATGTTGGCGGCCACCCAGCGCGCTTACCTGGATGGGCCGGAGACCATGGCCCGGCGCCGGCAGATCGTCATCGACTACCTGAACTCAACGCCGCTCTCGGCGCGGCCCGGCTTTGGCGAGGTGAATGGCCTGGGCGACGGGCTCGAGGCCTGGTACGGCATGGACTTCCAGGCCGCCAACCGGCTGCTGCGGCAGATACCCGGCAGCCACGATCCGTTGGACAGTCTTCTGTACCTGACCGCCGGCTATGCCGGGAATAGCGCCGCTACGGCACCGCCGGAGACGCTGCTGGTGCAAGCCCGCGTCTACAAGCAAGCCTTGAGCCTGCTGCTCGCGCAGCGCCGGCCGTCGGGCTTCCTCCTCAGCGAGCAGGCCGCCCTGCGCCGCTTGACCGATGCGCATTTGCGCGTTCTTGCCACCGCCGACGTTATCAGCCCGGCCCTGCGCGATGCGGCCTTGCCGTTGCCGCTGAACATCGGCCCGGTGGCCGACGGCACCGAGACGGCAAGCGAAGCCAAAAGCAAGATCCAGCGCACCCTGCGCGCCGATCTTGTGACCCTGCTGAACGAGCCCAACCTCTACAGCCTCGATCGGATCGATCTGACGGCCCGCTCAACGGTCGACGGCCCGGTGCAGGAAGCGGTCGCCGAGATTGTGCAGCGGCTGGCCGATCCGGAGTTTGCCGCGGCGCAAGGATTGACTGGCCGGCGCCTGCTTGGCAGCGGCGATCCCGCGAAACTGGCCTACAGTGTGACCTTGTTCGAACGCGGCCAAAGCGCCAACTACCTGCGCGTCCGGGTCGACAATCAGGATCGCCCCCTGGATTTCAACACCGGCGCCAAGCTGGACCTGGGCTCAACCGCCAAGCTGCGCACATTGGCGACCTATCTGCAGGCGGTTGCCACTTTGCACGAACGTTATGCGGCGATTGATCCGGCGCAGCTTGCCGCCGCCGTTGCGGGCCGCAGCGATACGCTCACCCTGTGGGCGGCCCAATATCTGCGCACCGCCCGCGAGCGCGATCTGGCGACGATGTTGCACGCCGCCATGCAGCGCCGGTATTCCGCCAATCCGGACGAACGCTTCTTTACCGGCGGCGGGCAACATACCTTCGTCAACTTCGATCCGAAGGATAATGGCCGCGCCTTCACGGTGGCCAACGCTTTGCGCAACTCCATCAACCTGCCGTTCATCCGCCTGATGCGCGACATCGTCGGCTTTTATACGCGCGAAGCTCAGCAGAACGCTGATGCGCTGCTGCGCGACCACAAGAACCCCGACCGCGAGGACTACCTGGTGCGTTTCGCCGACCGGGAGGGCAGCACGTTCCTCAGAAAATTCCACGCGGTCTATCGGGGCAAGACCCGTGACGAGATTCTCGCTACCGCGACCAGCCGAGCCCGGCAGCGGCCGAACGCCCTGGCGGTCGTCTTTCGCTCGATCAATCCAAAGGCCAACGTCGAGGAATTTGCCACATTCATCGCGGCACGGGGCTCGGGGCAGGCGATCGGCGAGGCCGCGATCAGCAAGATCTATGGCAACTTCTCAGCGGACAACTGGTCCCTGGCCGACCGCGGTTACATTGCCCGTCTGCACCCGCTCGAGCTTTGGTTGGCCGGCTACCTCTACGTCAATCCGGTGGCGACCAGCGCCGAAATGATTGCCGCCAGCGAGGTTCAGCGGCGCGAGGCCTATACCTGGCTCTTCGGCGCCAAGCGCTGGCGGGCGCAGGATACCCGTATCCGTATCGTTCTGGAGGAGGAGGCCTTTGAGCTGATCCACGCCATCTGGAAGAAAACGGGCTATCCGTTCGACAGCCTGGTCCCGTCGCTGGCCACGGCGCTGGGCAGCTCCGCCGACCGCCCGTCTGCTCTAGCGGAACTCATGGGCCTGATCATCAACGACGGCGTGCGCTTGCCGGTCGTGCGCTTCGACGAACTGCACTTCGCCGAAGGCACACCGTATGAGGTAAAGCTAACCGCGGCACCGGCGCCCGGCGAGCGGGTGTTTCCGCCGGAGGTTACCGCCACCCTGAAGGCGGCTTTGCTGGATGTGGTCGAGAACGGGACCGGGCGCCGCGCGCGCGGCGCCATCGCGGGTCCGGGCGGCGAGGCCTTGCCCATCGGCGGCAAGACCGGCACCGGCGACCATCGGGCCAAACGCTTCGTCGGCACCCGCTTGGTCTCCTCGACCGTGCTCAACCGCAACGCCTGTCTCGTATTTTACGTCGGCGACCGGTACTTCGGCACCATCGTCGCGCACGTGAAGGGCGCCGAGGCGGCCAACTATAAATTCACCAGCGCCCTGCCTGCCCAGATACTCAAAATCCTAGGGCCGGCGCTAGCACCGCTGTTCCAGCGGGCCGACCGCTACGCGGCAGGCAATTTCCCCAGCGTCGGAGACGCCGCCCTGCGCTAAAGCGGATTCAGCCCCAAGGGCCACGCAGCTTACTGCGCCCACGCGGCCGTGGAGAGGCGGCGCGAGCACGCCGCAGCCCGCCGAAAAGAGGGAAGCGCTTGTTGCGAAAAGGGGTGATGAGAATCAGCCCGGCGACAAAGCCGCCGACATGGGCCCAGGTAGCAACGCCCCCAGGCGCCCCCGTATCGCTCATGGCCGACAAGAAAAATTGCAGCGCAAACCAGATGCCGAGCACCACAAGCGCCGGTATGCGCATGGTGAAAAAGATGACCCCCAGCGGTACCAGCACCAGAATTCGCGCGCGCGGAAAGAGCACGATGTAGCCGCCAAGGATACCGCCAATGGCGCCGCTGGCGCCGATCATCGGCACGATGGAGGCCGGGTCCTGCACCGCCTGGGTCAACGCCGCCGCGATACCGCAGAGCAGATAGAAAACGATGAAGCGCCCATGCCCCATGGAGTCTTCGATGTTGTTGCCGAAGACCCAGAGGTAAAGCATGTTGCCGATCAGATGCAGCCAGCCGCCATGCAAGAACATCGACGTAAGCAGCGACGCCGTCGCCGGAATCGTGGCCAAGGTAGCCGGCAATTCGGCGTCGCCGAAAAGAACCGCCGGGATCATGCCAAAGGCATAAACGGCGATCTGCGCATCCCGCTCTGACAGGGAGGCCTGCCAGAGAAATACCACGACACAAGCAACGATCAGCGCAATCGTAACCAGCGGCCGGATCGAGGTTGGGTTGTCATCATGCAGCGGGATCATAGGTGCAGCGGAATCATGGCGGCCCCGAAGGATGAGTTTGCGCGCACGGGGACGGCGCCTGGGCGGAAATGGTGGTGCTGGCAGTCTGGAGCGAACCCGTCTCTGCAGAATTCCCTGTTTAACAGGGAAAAAACAGGGAAATTTCTCGAATTTTGCCAGTTTAGTGGTTTTTCGACGGAATCACTTCGTTGAATCAGTAGGTTAGTCAAGAATTTCCTGAGAATCGGAACAGGGAATTTTAGCAACGTGTCAGGGATTTTTTTCGCGATAACAGGGAAGCGCATCTGCGAAGCAGAGAACGTTTCAACAGCCTTGCCGCAGGTTCAAATCCCGGGCCCGCAACCACCTATACCGAACACATCTGCGATGGGTGAGGAAAGCTGCCTAAGGGCCGATTCCAGGGCCCGCAACCGGCCTTGTCATCTATGGACATGGGGTCATCTCGGGATGCTGATTGTGGCACAAAGCGGCGCCGGTTGTCGGTGGAGCTCTTGGAGGGGAGGCCGCTAGCGAGGAACGATCGGCGGCCAGCGGTCCTTCCACGGATGTGCCGCTTCGAACGCCGCCGAGGCCCGCAGCACCAGAGGGTCGTCCAGATGGCGACCGATGATCTGCAGACCGACCGGCAAGCCATCTTCGGTCCATCCGGCGGGAATGGTAGCGGCAGGTTGCCCCGTCATGTTGAGCGGAAAAGTGAAGGCCAGCCACTGAAAAGGCGCGACGATGCGCCCATCGATCTTCTCCGGCCCTTGGGTAAGGAGCGGAAAAGGCGGGACCGCCAGGGTCGGCGTCAGCAACAGATCGTACTTCTGCATGAGGCGCCACATCTTGTTGTTGACGGCCTTTCGCATCATGACCGCGTCCGTCAGCTCTTCGGCGGTCCAGGGCCGGCGAATGAAGTCGACGAGGTGCGGCGTCATCTGCGGGGCGTACCTGTCGGCCATTTCGCGCAGTCCCTTGAGATCGGATTCGAGCGCGACCAACCCCCAGAACGCGTTATAGGGATCATCCCATCCGGGATTGGCTTCTTCGACGGTGCAGCCGAGATCGTCCTTGAAGACCTTCACGGCCTCACCGACAACCCGGCGCACGGCGGGATCGACGGCGGCGTACCCCCAATCTGGACTGTAAGCCACCCTGAGGCCCTTGAGATCGCTGTCGAGGCACGCCATCCAATCAAAGGACGCAGCCGGCAAGCTGTGGCGGTCGCGCGGATCCGGTCCGGCGATGACCGACATCATCAGCGCGCTGTCGGCGACGGTCCGGCTGATCGGGCCGATATGCTCCAGGCTTTCCCAACTCGAGACGCCCGGATAGCGCTCATCCTTGGTGCCGGGATAGAGCGGCACGCGGCCCATGGAAGCCTTGAGGCCGTATAGACCGCAATGGGCCGCCGGGATGCGGATCGATCCGCCGCCATCGCTGCCGATGGCGAACGGACACATGCCGGAAGCCACGGCTGCGCCGGAGCCGGCGCTCGAGCCGCCCGGCGTAAGATCAAGATTCCACGGGTTTCGCGTGGTCTCGAACACCGGGTTATGACCAACGCCGCTGTAGCCAAACTCCGGTACATTCGTCTTGCCGATGATCACAGCGCCGGCCGCGGCAAGCCGCTCCACCACCACGTCGTCCTCGTCGGGCACGAAATCCTTGTAGGCGATCGAGCCCGAGGCCGTGCGAATGCCCTTGGTACAGACCAGGTCCTTGATGCCGACGGGCACACCTGCCAACGGGCCGACTTCCTTTCCGGCAGCGATGTCGCGCTCGAGCTGCTTGGCGGTCGCCCGGGCGAGATCGGGGGTTGGCGTGCAGAAGGCATGCAGCTTCGGATCGAGCGCCGCCATCCTGGCGAGATGCGCGTCGACGATCTCTACAGGCGAGAGCTTCTTCTGTCGCACCAACTGCGCGATGGTGACGGCATCCATCCGGCAGATCTCATTGTGGTCGGTCATGGCTAGTCCCTTGTCTTGGTCGAACCCGCCTCGCACACCTCCTGAGAAGATCGCCTCGGCCATGCCTCCTCAGGCAGCCGGGCAAGAAGCCCGATCAATTCGCAAGCAGTTCCTTCAGCTTTTTGTCGAGGAACTTCACGTCCTCCGGGTTGACTCCCGGGCCGCCGGCGAAATGCCCCCAGATGGACGGCATGGGAATAAGTTCGGCGTTCGGCATGTTGGCAACCTCGATTTCGCTGTCAGCCACTGGGAAATACAGATCCGTCTGGCCCGGCATGACATAAGCCTTGGCCTTGATGGCCCCTAGTGCCTTCTTGAAATCGCCCTTATAGATTTCGTTATCGCCGATATCCCCGTTCTGCCAAGTCCAAAGCATGGTCAGCAGGTTATTAGCGTCCTTGGGCAGGAAGAAACCTTCCCAGAAAGCAACCAAGAAGTCTTCCAGCGACGAGTAGCCCAACGTATTTAGGTCCAGCTCGGCACGATAAAAATCTTGCGAGAAGCCCCAGCCGGCATACACACGCGCCATCGCGCGCAGGCCCTTTTCCGGTTTATCCTTGTACCAGCCATTGTCCCACGCAGCATCCGCCGTCAGCGCGGCCTTGACACCTTCCAAGAACACGACGTTATGGCGCGAGCATTTGGCAGACCCGCAGAACGGCGCGATGGCTTCCACCATGTCGGGATAGAGCGCACCCCAGTGGAACGTTTGCAGCGCGCCCATGGACCAGCCAGTGACCAGCTTTATCTTCTTGATGCCGAATTGTTCGCTCACCAGGCGGTGCTGCTGGCGCACGTTGTCATAGGGTGTGACCTGCGGAAAGCGCGAGGCGTTATAGGGCTCGGGCGTGTTGCTGGGCGACGACGACAGGCCATTGCCGAACATGTTCGGGATGATAATGAAATACTTGCCGGGGTCGAGCGCCATGCCCTTCCCGACCAGCCATTCGTTGTCGTAGTGCTGACCTGAATACCAGGTCGGATAGACAATCACGTTATCCTTCTTGGCGTTCAGGGTGCCGAAGGCCTTATAGGCGAGTTTGCAGTCCCTGATGGTGGCGCCACGCTGTAGTTGGACATCACCGCAATCGAAAATTTCGTAATCAGCGGACATATCAAATACTCCTTGGGATTGGTATGGAGCGGCACTGCCTTGCCGGGCAGGCCGCTCCTCCCCCCGTTTCTTATGAATGCGCCATCAGGCGGTTTTCGTTTTGGTCTGCGTTGCCAGGGAAATGACGTAATAAACAACGCCACCGACAAGGGCGGCCGAGATCGCCGTTGACCATTCCGGCGCATTGTTCTCAACGATAAAGGCAACAACCGAACCACAGATCCAGGCCACGAAGGCGCCGCCGCGCCAATCCGCGTCGATTTCCGAATCCTTGCGAGTCACATATTGGTCGACGAGGATGATCGCACCGATGGGAGGCACGAGAATGCCCAGCAACGACAGCCACTCGATGAAGAAGGCCCAGACGTTACCGGCGGCGACGATGATGCCGATCGCACCCAGCAAAATTGCCCACAGGCGCATGTGGCTGCGCAGGATGCGCGACCAGCCCGTAGCGGCGTTGTACAGGCAGTGAGCACAGACCGAACCGAGATTGACGTACAGGAACAAAAAGGCCAGCACGCTCAACCAAGTGATCTGCTTGGCGTTCATGTAACCGAACATGTTGTCCGCGCCGAACGGATTGGCGTCAGGCACGGCGAGGGCTGCGGTCATCACACCGCCGACCAGCATGGCGACCAGATTGGAGAACGGAAAGGCGCTGAAGGTCGCCACGAGCGAACTTTTTCCATCAGCCGCCCAGCGATTGAAGTCCGCCGTCACCGTACCGGCGTCAATAAACAGAGCTATGACAACCGTCAACCCCACACCCATGGACATGGTTGCCACGCCGTTATTGCCGGCATAGGCGAAAATGGCGTCCCAGGTGGTGGTGCTCGCCGCATCAAACGCGACCCAGAGGCCAAGAACGACAAACAAGGGTACTGAAATCAAACCGATAAGATGTAGCCCCCGCACGCCGATGAAAGTAATGCCGATATACAAAACGCCGGCAATAACCGTCATCAGGATGTAATTTTGCGCATAGGTGCTACTGATGAGGGCACCGGTGATGCCGGTTTGCACGGCGTACCAACCCAGCAGGAGCGTTGATAACAAGCCGGAAGCAAAGACGTAGCCCTTACGACCAAATACGATGCTCGCCAGTAGGGCGAAGTTCATGCCGCGCTTGGTACCCAGAAGGCCCAGGGCGCCGACGTAAACGAACATAATAAGATTGCCAATGATCATGGCCGTGAGGGCATCGGTGAAGCCCATGCCGAGGACGAGAACCGATCCGGTCATGGCGCCGGTGATGATCATGGGGAAACCGGCCCAGACCATGGCGACCGAGAACATGGAACGCCGGGCATTCGCCGGAACAGGTTTGTGTTCGTATTCTTCGCCGAGAATGTGATCCACCTCTTCTTCGAGGTGTTCCAGAGCATCCGGCTCCATGTGGGGTCTTTGATCACTCATTACTGATGTCTCCCTATGTATTATCTCTAAAATTTCTTGAACACGGTTGCTAGGTGCCGTGTCCTTCTATCTTTTGTGCCGGATCAGGGCGCCAACGACCGGCGTCAGTTCATGGATGAGGAATCGCTGCCAATCCTTTAACAAATGATCTTTTGCGTATCTTCATACTGCCCCCCCATTCAGGCGCAAAAAAAGCCCGCCTCGAGTCGCGCTAACGCGATCGATAACGGGCAACATTGCCTAAATTTTATTTTCAGCGGCCTCATTGCCGCCGGCGGCCAATCTCGTCACAGTGCTAGGAGCAATAACTGTGAAAGATCAAAAGGCTAGTTCTTCAATTCACACGAACGGCCCGGAAGATCATCGCCTTATTTCGAGATTCAGAAACGCTAACCAAGAAGCCCCTGCGAGTCAACCATCGAAGGTGCCAGCACGCGAAGGTTCCTCAGCCATGAATATCCTGCAGCGACCCTGTGGCTATGCGGTCATGTAAGCGTGCGCCACCTTGAGTACGGTTGCGTCGTTGAACTGCGCGCCGGTTAGCATGAGCCCGATCGGCAGGCCGTCGGCGTCACGACAAGGTACCGAGATCGAGGGATGGCCGGTGAGATCGAAAGCCGCCGTGTTGCGCACCATATTGAGCGCCTGCGCGATGTGCTCGGTGCGATCCTCCTCGGCGGAGGCAGGCACCTTGTGCGCGGTCTGGGGTGTCGTCGGCATGAGCACGACATCGAACTCCGCGAAAACATTGTCATAGGCCGCAGTAAGCTGGCGCGACAGGTTCTGGGCCCGGCCGTAAAACACGCCGTCGTAGTTCTCCCGCATGTAGTGACCGAGCAAGGCACCCAGTTTCGCAGTCGGCGAGAAATCGCCGCCGTGAGTCTTGACCGCCCGGCACATCGCCGACATCAGTCGGGTATTGTACCAACCCTTGGTCTGATACGCCGCGTGACCGTGGTAGAAACTATCGATGCCGCCCTCGATCGCGACGCAGTTCCAGATCGGGACGGTCTGGCGATGTTCGGGTACCGAGACTTTCTTCACCTTGGCCCCTAGTTTCGTTAGGAATTTGGCCGCCTCGCGTACCGCGGCGTCGACCTTGGGCATGGATTCCGGCGTGCCGAAACCCTCCTCGATCAAGGCGATACGCAAGCCTTTGATATCGCCGGTAAGCGCGGCCGAATAATTGGGCACACGCAGGCTGTCAGGCTGACGCGGGTCGACGCAGCTGTCATCCTTGCCGGCGATGACTTTCAGCATCAGCGCCACGTCCTCGACGGTCTTGGCCATGGGGCCTATGTGATCGATGGTCTGATCAAAGCCAACGATCCCCGTATAGGGGACCAAGCCGTGGGTGGGCTTCAACCCCACGATCCCTGACCAGGACGCCGGGATGCGGATTGATCCACCCTGATCGCCACCGAGCGCGATATCGACCAGCCCCGTCGCCGGCGCGATCGCCGAACCACAGGAGGAGCCACCGGCGGCGTGCTTGGCATTCGTCGGATTAAGGCCGGGGCCATAGGTGCTGGTGTGCCCGCCGCCGGAAAACGCGAAGTCGTCGGTGTTCAGGATCGCGGTAATGTGCCCGCCGGCCTTGAGAATCCGCGTTACGACCGTGGCGTCGATATCGGGCACATAGTCATACAGCAGCCGCGACCCGCAGGTCAGTGGAATGCCGGCAACGCAGATCGTATCCTTCGTGCCGATACGCTTGCCGCTGAGGGCACCCCTGGCCGCGCCGGTCGCCTTGACGTCGCAATACCGCACGATGCCATTCAGTGGATCCTCGTCCGGTCCGGGTCGTGGGCCTGGAATCCTGACAGCTGGGGTTACCTGCCGCACCGGGTCGGGATACTGGTCAAGCTCATCGTAGCCTTCCAACACCGCCCGCGTGAGATCATAGAAAACCGCCAGCTCGGCTTCCGTCAGGTTGAGATGATAGCGGTCGCTGATGTCGATCAGGTCTTCGGATGAGGGTCGCCGCAAAGTCATGGTTGCCTCCAACAGGTTTGTGCGCGAACGCGAGCCTTCGGCGAGGCCGACGAGGTCGGTCGCGTTGGCATTCTTGGAGAGCTTTAATGCTCAGATCGGAAGGAGCGCCATTGCTCCGAATGGAAGTCCGGGTCGAACGTCTTGACCCGCGCAAGGTTACCGCCGCCCTTATCGCGCGGCTGGTTGCCGGCGCGGCGGGGCAAGGATGGCTCGCCTACCTCCAAATTTTATGGCGATGTGAGGCGCGAGTCTACTGGTTATCCTGCTCACGGAACGGCGCACCCGTCAGGGGATTGGTGCGTGAAACGATAGATCGCGGCACCGGCCAGCATTCCTGCCACCGGGCCGACGACATAAATCCAAAAGTGCGTGAAATCCCCAAGCGCGAGGTAGGGTCCGAAGGCACGAGCCGGATTCATGGCCGCGCCGGCGTAAGGCCCCATAAGCATGACCTCGACCCCCACCGTCGCGCCGATCGCCACGCCGGCGAAGGGGATGTTGGTGTTCTTCTCGTGATAGGCCGCGCCACAGATCACCCACATGAGAATGAAGGAAAGAATGAGTTCGATAACAAAGGCCTCCCAGGGTGTCACGCCAAGCGCCGTGTTTGGAAGATTGGCTCCCATGTCGCCATGCCGCCCGACCGTCCACAGAAGCACAAACCCGGCGGCCGCCGAGCCGGCGAGCTGAGCCACGATGTACCCGGGCGCAAGGCGTTTTTCGAGCTTGCCGAGATAGACCGCCGCAAGCGAGATCGCCGGGTTCACGTGCGCGCCCGAAACGTGGCCGAAACAATAGATGACAATGGTGATGACCAGGCCCGAGATGAGCCCAGGGCCGATCGCGCCCAGTCCACCGGTCACAGCCCCGACCATCACCGCGCCCGCGGCAAAGAATACGAGCATGAAAGAGCCGATGAATTCGCAGCCGTACTTACTCAGATCCTGCGGCCGTATCGCGGGCACTCTCATGAAGTGAGCCGGAAATAGAGCATCGGCAGGCGCTCGGGCAAGCGCTCCAGGCGGTCGATTTGCACAACGTTTCGGCGCCCGAAGATCCGCGCGAGATAGCTGTCGCCACCCGAATCCAAGCCAACGCAGAAGGTATTGATTCCCTCGCCGGCCAAGGACATCACTGCCTTGCGGGCGTCTTCGACGAGATATTTCTTGTCGGTGACATCTACATCGGATGGTTCGCCGTCGGTGACGATTAGAAGCAGCCGGCGATGGGAGCTTTGGCCGGCGAGTTCGGCACCGGCGTGGCGTATCACAGCGCCGATTCGGGTCGACAATCCGCCCTCGAGCCCCGCGAGAGACGATCGGGCCATGGCGTCGTAAGGCCCGGCAAAGTCCTTGATTCGGTAATAGCGCACCTCCTCGCGACGGTTCGAGCAGAAGGCTGCAATCGCAAAAGGATCGCCAAGACCGGCCATGGCATGGGCGAGAAGAGCGGTCGCCTGCCGTTCGAGATCGAGGACCGTCGTCGTCCCGCCCAGGACCTTGTCCTTGGTCGACTCCGAGATATCGAGGAGAACCAGCACCGAAAGATCGCGATGCCGGCGCGCCATTGTCGTATAGACATGCGGATCGGGGGTGACGCCGATCTTGCGGCTCACAACGGCATCGATGCAGGCGTCGATATCCAGGCTTTCACCCTCGGCCTGGCGCTTCAGACGTTCCGTCCGCCCCACGCGCGCCGAGCGGATGAGCGCCGTGATCCGATTCACGATGTCATGCCGGTCTTCGAGAATACGCTCGATTAGACTGGCCGGTCCGGGCTTCGGCTGGTACTCGACAATGGTCGTCCAATCCGCCCGCTCGCGCCCCGTCACATAGTCGTACTCCGGGTAGCGGGCTACGGGGATTCCCTCATCCTGGTAGGCTTCGCGCGACAGAGCGGCGCGGTTTACCTGGTCGTCCTCGCCTTCCGCCTTGCGCTCGCGATCGGGCGGGGAGGTAGCATCGTCCTCCTGCTGCTCGAAGCGCACCGATTCGAAAAGAAGCTCCGCCTCCTCGAAGTCCGAGGCGTCCGGATCGTTGAAATCCCAAAGCCCCATATTGTCATCGCGGTAAGGCGGCTCGACGACATATGTCCGGGGATTGAACTGGACCCGCATCTGTCCGAGGTCGTTGCCCAGAAGACCGCCGATTTCGCGGCTGAGTTGAGGGTTTTCCCATTCGTCCTCGCGCGCGAAAAACCTTTCGCGTCCCTTGCTAACCCAGCCGTCGGCGTCCTCGAAGCCCGGATCGATCAGGGCGCGCGACAAGCGAGCAAGCAAGCTCGGCGCAGTGGACGCCCCCGATGCCTGGGCTATGTGAAACGGTAGCCAGAGCCGTCTCAGACCCGGAAATTCCCGCATCGCCAGGTGCTCGACCCGGGCATCCTCGATCAACGAGACGAGCGCCACCTGGAGCGGCTTCAAGCTGCGCAGCGGAAATTTCTCTCCCGAATACATGAAATGCGCCGCGACATGGGCTAGGCCGGCACGGAAGACCTCCTCCGCTTGCAGACCACGATAACCTGGGAAAGTCGGCGGAAGCAGTATCAGACCGCGATCGAAACTGACCCGCCGGCGCGATTGTTCGGATGCGCTCGGCGATGGTTCGCGGATTGGAACACGAAGCCGCCAAAGCGCAATGAGATACGCCTTGAGGCGCCGCTCCATGTCGGTGAAAACGACCTCGCCGGATTCGCGCTGCAACCAAAGCTTCGCCTGTGGATCGGCAAAAGTGAAGAAGCGCAGGCGGCGCTCTGCGTCGCCGCCGCCTGAGCGCACGCCGGCAAGCACCCATGCCTCGAGCCGCGACACATTGAGATTGCTCAGAAGCGTTTCCATACTCTCGAGAACGGGCACCACGGACTCGGGCGCCAGTGCCGCGAATCTCTCGATAACGCCCAGCCACGACCGAAAGAGTTGCTCATTCTTCAACCGCTCCGCTGCCTTGAGCGCCGCCCAGGGCAAGAGCTCGCCAGCCTTGCGTTTCGCCTTTATGGTTATGGCGGAGACCGATTCGACCAGTTCGATGGCGACTTCCGGGCCTAGAATCTCCGCGATCGCCGGCGTATTACGAACGTAGGCCGTAACGATGGCTTCGCCGTAACCAGCATGCATCAATTTGCGGCAAGCCCTGAGCCATCGGGCCGCTAGGTCTTCGGGGAAGGCGCGACGAACGGCCGGGGTCAGGAGCCGCTCCTCACCCCCCTCCCCGCTTGGAGAAACCACTTTCAGGAAATTCGCGGATTTTGTTGTCTTCATGATCCGGCAAGCTTACGCACATGCGGCGATCGCCGAGGTTAGCGCATCGCGCATATCCGGATCATCGGTAATTGGCAGCACGAGAGCGACCTGACAGGCTTCGCCAAGCGGTATGCCGCGCGCGATTAGCTGACCGGCATGAACCAACATCCGGGTTGAGGCCCCTTCGTCCAGGCCATGTCCCTTGAGATTGCGGGCGCGCGCCGCAATGTTGACAAGCTGGGCCGCCACCTTGTTATCCACGCCCGATTCATGGGCAACGATCTCGGCTTCCAAGTCCGCGGGCGGATAGCCGAAATCGATGGCCCCGAAACGCTGCTTGGTTGATTCCTTGAGGTCCTTCAGAACGCTCTGGTAGCCCGGATTGTAGGAGATTACGACTTGGAAGTCTGGGTGTGCCTTGATGACTTCGTTCTTTTTCTCAAGCGGTAGAATACGACGTTCGTCGGTGAGCGAGTGGATAACCACGGTCGTGTCCTGGCGGGCTTCGACAATCTCGTCGAGATAGCAGATTCCCCCATGACGGACGGCAAGCGTCAGCGGCCCGTCGTTCCATACCGTTCCCTTGGCATCCAGGAGGAAACGGCCCACGAGGTCGGAGGCCGTCATATCCTCGTGGCAGGAAACGGTGAGCAGCGGCTTGCCCAATTTCCAGGCCATGTATTCGATGAAGCGCGTCTTGCCGGAGCCTGTCGGCCCCTTAAGCATCATCGGCATGCGGTCGGCGAACGCTGCTTCAAAGAGAGCAACCTCGTTGCCGACCACGCGGTAGTAAGGCTCTTCGTCGATCCGGTAGTCGTCCAGGTTCATGCGGCGAGACTCGACTAGGGTTTGCACCGGCGTGCCGACCAGGGCCACCACGCATTTTTCATGCCGGTGGCGGCGCCTCGGTCAGGCACAGGATGAACAAGGGCGGAGCGGAATGCGCCTCCGCCACAGGTTCAACATGGTCAGCGATGCGTCGCGGTCTTCTGGTTTGGGAGACCTTCGATCGGACATTCCTCGGTACCGACGGTCTCGCGTGTAATAGCCTCGACCATTTCGCGCGTGCCCTCGGGATCGGCGATCCATTTCTTGTAGAAATCGAATGGGCAAACCGCCTCGCCCTGCACACCCTCACCCGAATTGATCTTGCCCGTGTAGCCGCGATGCAGCAGCTTGAACAGGTGGTTCTGGGACTGCATGGTGCGGCGCGCATCGCGGATCAACGAGGTCGAGAGAGCGGCGTACTGAATGCCGTTCTCCTCCTCGGCGCATTCGCCGAGCGTCCGGCCATCAAAACCGACGATCGCCGAGTGGCCGAAATAGGAGTAAACGCCGTCAAAGCCGGCCGCGTTCGCGACGGCAACATAGACGTTGTTGGCCCACGCCATGGCCTTGGCCATTATCACCTGTTGGTCCTTGGAGGGGTACATGTAACCCTGGCAGCGGACAATCAACTCCGCACCCTTCATGGCGCAGTCGCGCCAGATTTCAGGGTAGTTGCCATCATCGCAGATGATGAGGCTGACCTTCAGGCCTTTCGGTCCCTCGGAAACATACGTGCAGTTGCCCGGATACCAGCCCTCGATCGGCACCCAGGGCATGATCTTGCGATACTTCTGAACGATCTCGCCCTTGTCATTTATCATGATCAGCGTGTTGTAAGGCGCCTTGTTCGGGTGCTCTTCATGGCGTTCGCCGGTCAAGGAGAATACGCCCCAGACTTTATTTCGTATGCATGCCTCGGCCAATATTTCAGTCTCTTCGCCCGGACAGGACGAGGCCGTTTCATACATTTCCTTCTCGTCGTACATAATCCCGTGGGTGCTGTATTCAGGAAAAATGACGAGATCCATGCCTGGAAGACCGACCTTCATGCCGTCGACCATTTTGGCAATGTTTCGCGTGTTCGCGAGCACCTCTTCCCGGGTGTGGAGGCGCGGCATCTTGTAGTTGACGACGGCGACGCCGACCGTGTCTTTGCTGCTCGAAATATCACCGTGGTACATGACTTCCTCCCAGTTGGGGTTGGGGTGTAGATCCTTCGAATTTCACCGCACTGCGTCCATCTAAACAGCCATATGCCGATGAACGAGATCGTCCGTCAGCTCGTCAACGGATCCGCCTGCCGCGACGCTGCCGCGGTCCATGAGCACGAACCTATGCGAGACCCGCCGCGCGAACGCGACGTTTTGCTGGACAAGCACAATCGTCAGGCCGTGCTTCTGATTGAGCCGGACAAGCACTTCCTCAATCTGTTCGACGATATTGGGCTGGATACCCTCGGTCGGCTCGTCGAGCAGGATTACTTTCGGGTCGGTAAGCAATGCGCGGGCGATCGCCAGTTGCTGCTGTTGGCCGCCCGAAAGGTTCCCACCGCGCCGGTTCAGGAACTCCTTGAGGATAGGAAACAGCTCGAAGACCCATTCGTTGATCTCGCCGTTTCCCTTGGCGGTCGCAAAAGTGCCCATGAGTAAATTTTCGCGCACGGTGAACTTGGGAAGGATGCCGCGCCCCTGCGGCGCATAGCCGATACCGGCTAGCGCGCGGTCGCTGGTATCCATACCGTTTATCTCCTGACCGTCGAGCGTGATGCTTCCGGTGACCCGGTCCATGAGCCCCAGAATGGCGCGCATCAACGTGGTCTTGCCGACGCCATTGCGTCCCAGGACGCTCACGAACTCACCCTTGGCGACCTGCATACTCACGTTCTGGAGTGCCGGGCTGTTGCCGTAGAAGGCGTCTATGTTTTTGATATCAAGCATGGCTGATACCCCCGGATCCGAGATAAACGGACCGGACCTCCGGGTGCTGCTCGATCTCGCTGACCATTCCCTCCGCAAGCATCTTTCCCTGGTGCATGACCGAGATCACCTCGCCGATTTCCTTGACGAAGCCCATATCATGCTCGACGACGATCAGGGTGTGCTTTCCCTTGAGACGGTTGAACAGATCAACGGTCAGGCCCGTCTCTTGAACCGTCATGCCGGCCGTCGGTTCGTCCATCAAAATGAGTTCGGGGTCCTGGGCGAGCAAAAGCGAAATTTCGAGCCATTGGGTATGCCCATGCGAGAGATGCCCCGCTGGGGTATCCAGATAATCTTCCAGGCCGACGAGCTCGGCCAGTTTCTCCAGCCCCTCCCGATCCACGCCTCGGCCGAATAAGAATGCATTGGCCAATACGCCCGGGGATTTGCTGTAACTGACCTCGAGATTGTCTCGCACGGTAAGCTCATGGAAGATGCTCGGCACTTGGAACTTCCGGCCGATACCGGCGCGGGCGATTTCGTGCTCTTCGAGATTGTTAAGGGTCTTGCCCTCAAACGTGATCTGGCCCGACGTGGGCTTGACCTTGCCGCAGATCATGTCCAACGCCGTTGTCTTGCCGGCGCCGTTTGGGCCGATGATGCAGCGCAACTCGCCCTGCCCCACGTTGAGGTTGAGACCGTCCACGGCGTGAAAGCCGTTGAAAACCACCGAGACGTCGGTCAGGACAAGGTGATCGTGCCGGTTCGTCGTCATCACGGAGCCTCGGCCTTACTCTCGACGCCACGCCGGCTCGCGGCGACACTCGATTTGTCCGGCGCCGCATGATCCTTGCGGAAGATACGGTCGACCAGCATCTCGACCGCGCCCGCAAGACCCTTCGGCAAGAACAGGACGACGATCACGAAGATGAAGCCCATGATAAGCGTCCAGGTCTCGAGAAATATTTCGGATTCGGAAAGGGCGCCCTGCATGCCCGTGACGACGATGGCCCCCAGTGCCGCGCCAAGCAGACTCTGGCGTCCGCCCACAGCGCACCAGATGACCACCGAGAGACTGAGCTGCACGCCGAGGAAAGTCGGCGAAGCGAACTCCATCACGATAGTGTAAAGCATGCCGGCAAATCCGGCGATTCCGGCCGAGACCGCGAAGGCAAAGGTCTTGAACCGAGCCACGTCGTATCCGAAGTAGCGGACCCTTTCCTCGTGATCCCGAATGGCCTGCAGAATGAGGCCCGCCTTGCTCTTGGTCACCGCGAGCGCGAAAAACAAACTCACGGTCAGAGAAATGGCGATCAAGTAGTATAAGGAACTGCCGTAAGCGTCGAAGGTCAGTCCGAAGAGTTCCA
>Ga0209633_10001765_pt1 | contig 21778 bp, 25 predicted proteins | sample Cruoilmetagenom1_FD_187290 | JGI IMG/M metagenome (GOLD analysis project Ga0209633, IMG submission 187290) | Oil polluted marine microbial communities from Coal Oil Point, Santa Barbara, California, USA - Sample 1 (SPAdes) (version 2) | ecosystem: Environmental > Aquatic > Marine > Oil seeps ... | reverse complement strand
TTGAATTCACGATAACCTCATATAAATAAATTTTTATAAATTAAATTGTTTTGCTAATAAACCATATGATTCGACACGCGGTTTAAATGCATGTGTCACATTAACGATCATTAACTCATCAACACCATAAGAAACGGCTATTTTTTCAAGTTGCTCCTGACATTCAGGCGCATTACCTGTCACCATTGTGGCCAACGTTTCTTCATAATAGGCTTGGTCTGATAACGACAGTTGTTTTTTCTTATCCATAACAACGGCCGGTGAAAAAAGTGCATCTCTTCTACCGTGACGGAATGCTTGGACTTTCCAGTAGGTATGGCTACTTGCAAGAAACTCTGCCTCCTCTTTAGATCCCGCACAAATTGATGCCACTGCAATAATGGTTTTAGGAGTATCTAAGCTCCCACCTGATTTAAAGGCTTGTCTGTATTGTTGAATGATTGCTGGTGGTCGATCATGTGTTCCAATAAATAACGCCAGCACAAACCCTGCACCTAAGTGCCCAGCCATCTCTGCACTCCCATCACTTGTCCCTAACATCCATACAGGTGTCGCATTCACGTCACTTGGCATCACCGTAGCTTGGCTATAGGGATGATCATGCGGTAAGTTATTATTTAAATAACCGATTAAATCTTGTGTTTGACTTGGGTAGTATTCAGCTGGAATCGTTTGACGTGGCGCTGATATTGCGCCCGACAAAAGCGGGTTACCACCTGGCGCACGCCCGATGCCTAAATCAATTCGCCCCGGGTGAAAAGCCTCCAACATTTTGAAAGTTTCTGCCACTTTAAAGGCGCTGTAATGCGGCAACATAACCCCGCCACTGCCTACACGAATTCTTTTTGTCGCGTGAGCAACGTTGCTCACCATCATTTCAGGGCAAGGACTCGCATAACCTGGCGTATCATGATGCTCAGCCACCCAATACCGGTGGTAGCCTAGTTGATCACAATGTTGTGCTAGCTCAATCGTATTAAACAGTCCAGATGATTCTGCCTTATCATCATGGATAGGCGATTGATCTAAAACACTTAGTTTTAATTCTTTTGACAACTCACATCTCCAACTTTAGGACTTCTCTAGATTCAGAAAAAACGATCAAAATGAAGCTGCTCAAAAGGAACCTTATGATCAACCATCAACATTTTTTGAACCGCTTGCGTCATAGGAGGCGGGCCACAGAAATAAAATTCATACTGAGTTAAATCTTTACCCAATTCTTCTTCAACGAGCTCGTGTATAAAGCCTATGGCACCATCCCATTCATGTTTTTTTGCTAAATCTGGATCCGACACTGCGTGGTAACAAATTAGGCGACTCTTCATATCACCAAATTCTGCGACGATAGCAGGTGTACAGATGTCCTTTGGCCCTCTACCACCATAGAACAAATGCAATATGTGTTCATCCAGCTTAGCGTCCCTTGCAACTGAACGCGCTATTGACACCATTGGAGATAAACCCGACCCACCGCCAATACAAACAATTTCCCTTGGTATTTCACTTTTTAAAAACGCCAACCCATAAGGACCATCAAGCTCGATTTTATCGCTAGGTTTTAACTGATCAAAAATAAACGACGAGCCCTGTCCTCCAGGCATCTTTTTGATAATAAAACTCCACTCACCTTCATCGTTAGGCAAGTTTGACATTGAATAGGCGCGCTCACCTTTCACACCTGGTAGAGATAACAAGGCAAACTGCCCTGGGATAAATTGAGCCCGTGTATTTGATTTGAAAACAAACTCAGCCATATCGTCTGTTAGGCTTTTTACTTCTATAAACGTAAGCATTACTTTAGCTGGCTTACTTTCAGGTACAGCATGATGCTCGAGATTCACCTTTATCGTACAATCAGACGTTGCTCTACACTGACAGGCCAACTTCCGCCCTTTACGAATATCGCGTGCGGACAAGCCTGGTGCATCAGGCCAAATTTCCTCTAGTTCACCATCCAGTAATTCAAACTTACAACTTCCACAACCCCCAGAATTACATTCGTACGGAAAGCCTAAACCAGACCTAAGCGCGGACCGTAATAAAGTATCACCATCATCCTGCAAGTATTCAAAACCTTGCTCTTCTATTTTGATTTTAAAATTTGACATCATTATACCCTTCGCATTTGGTAACAAAAAAAGGCCTGACAACATAGTCATCAGGCCTTTGACCTTTTTTATTTCGCAATCAAAGTCCTTTTAGAATTAACCTAAACCTAGGCTTTTACGAAATTCTCTTGTCGCCACTTTCGCATCATCTGCTGCATTGGGACTATCCGGTAAAGCAGCACAATACGCATCAATAGCCGCATCAGCTAGTGGTTCCCACTTAGCAATCCAACCATCAATAACTGCTTTATTACCTTCAGTTTCTAATGCCATTTTCACTAGTGCTGTCGCCCACTTTTTGTGGCGTGCAGCATCAAGTGTTTGGGCTTGCGTTAACAAACCTAACAATGTGTCACCTTGAGAACGAGCCGTTTTACCTAATTGAGTTAACACTGCTTCTTCAATAGCTGGCTTTGCAACCAAATTAACTGCTACAAATGACTCAGCCCAATCCCATGCGACCAATGCCTTTTCCATTAATTCACGATAGCCCTGCCAAATCGGGTCATTTTCCCAAATACCCCTTTCATTTTCACCTAATCCTAATCCAGGGTGATTTTTAGTCAGCTCATTGGTGCGATATGCCGTGTGCGTTAACCAACGTAAAGAGTCTGCTGTTTGGAATGTTTCACAGTTTGTGATGGTACTGGCTGGTGCCATCTGTTGAACATATGCTGATGCCATTTGTACGGTATGGAAAACATAACGACAAGGTGTGTAAACCTTCGCTAGCGTTCGAACCCACTCTGTAGTCAATGTTTCATCGTGTTGACGTTCTGAAAACTGTTCAAACAAACCGTTAACATACGCCTCTTGCCCATCTTGGAGCATATTGTACGTTCTATAAATCAGCTCATCTGGATCACGAAACGCATCCCAGTCATCATGTTTTAAAGGACTACCGTAGCAATATTGCTCGTAGTACTTATTCATGTATGAATCTGGGCTTTGCTCCCAAGGTGCTTCAGTATTACTGTTTCTATAGTGTAAATTCACTGAAACCACTTCATATTCACTAGGGCGCTTACGGTTACCCGCCAAGTGAGACCATGTTTTTAAAGGTTTTAATACCTCTGGTGCTGCTTCTTCACTCATTTCATTTCTCCTTATTCACGCGTTTCATATCGAAACAACGCAATTATTTTTTTATAACGTTTTATTTAAATAAAAACGAACCTGATGTGTATCCATCTCAATTAATCCGGCAAAAGAGCTTAAATTAATTTCAAGCTCACGCATCTCAAATGGACGTCCCAACATCTCTTCCAGTGTTTCTCTTTTAAGAACCATCTCTTGTTCCGCTTCAATTCGAATATATGCTTTTCGATCATCAGCTAGAATATCCACACCTGGATTATCTATTTCAGCTGCTTCAACGGCTGCATCTGCAACTTCTCCGCAACGTATAATAGGTCCAACTTTATTGTTTATATAAGCTGTAGATGTATCTGTATTACTCATTTTCTTACTCCTACTTTCAGTATTCACCTCAGTGCTAGGTGTTGACTCAGACGATTCGCCCTTACCACCACCAAACATTCGGCAAATTGTGTTAAATAATCCCATAATGATTTCCTTGTTAAAAACTCATAAGTAACTTAAACATGAGATTTAAACGGTGTTATGCCTTCTAAATCAACGTAGACATCATCACCTTCGACTTTTGTTGGGTACTCAGCAATTTGACAATCAGTCGGGTTAATACCAACACCCGTTTTGCAATCAAACTGCCATAGATGCGCACGACATGTCAGCACACCATTTTCATAAGTACCTTCTGCTAACTCTATCTCTTGATGGGGACACATACCTTGAAAAGCTTTAACGTTACCGCCTTCACCGCAAACAATGAGCACATCCTGTCCGTCAACGGATTCAAAAGCTTCCATTTCGCCTTCCCATACATCGTCTAAAGTACAAATTTTCTCAAAAGCCATTACTGCAACCTCACTTCTATCTTTATTTAAGTTAATTAATCGTTACGTTTAACTATCAGCAAACATTACATCGATTGTTTCTGTTGGCCCTAAGCCACTATCGGCGAGCTTCATATCACGCGGAAAGAACTCTGTTTCACCATGACGACGAATTCTCATCACCTTGGTAGGTTGTGGACGCACACGACGACCCACAGAGTGGTGAGCAGCAGCGGCTGCAATCTCATCCATTGTGTTTTCAGTATCAACCGGTAAGAGCTGAATAACGAAGTCACCTTGGAAATTAGAATTTAATGGAAATAATGCCATGTCATACCCTCCTATGCGGCTGTTGATTTAGCTTTGGCTGCAGCGCAAGCTTCAACCCAACTGTAACCGTGTGCGTCATCTCCCATTTCACCTGGAGCAAGCCCCATGTATTGAAGACCACCCATCAAGTCCATTGGCTGAATTTTTCCTGCCAAGAAACGGTCAATAAAGTTCAAATGATGTTTATAACGATCTGGATCCTGTTGGAAACACCAGCGATCCGGCTCTGAACCGAAGTGATACAAACGACCCTCATGCTCAAGAGGATAATCCTTAACGTTCCACCCTTTACCGGGTCTTCCAACAATAGGAATATTGCTCATATTGCATATTGTAGGCAGTGTCTCAGGACCTGTTAATTCTGGACGACCTTCAATAAGGTTTTCAGTAATTACATCCCAACATTCGCCGAACGACTCATTCCAACCAGGGTACTTTTCTTCTAACCATGCACGGTCATCAGGCTTTACACCTGCAGCAGGGTTCCACCATACTGTTGGACGCCAATACCAAACACCCATGTGCATACCATGATGCGTCTCATCTAATGCGCGGTTAAACTCATCCCAATACCAAGGTGTATCTAAGCCTAAATCGATAATTTGACGTTCAAATTGACCGATAATCCACTCTTGCATGAACTCTTTAAATGATTGCTTTCTATGCTCTAGCGGCGTGTAGTAATCCATCATCGGGCCCGTTAACACTGAGAACAATTTCCAAGAACGCCAAAATGCAACGTCAATCATTTTTTGAGCTTCAGCTTTTTTACCGTTCTTAATCATGATTTCAAGAGCTGGCCCGCCTTGTTGCGCGTGTCTTGATTCGTCCGTTTGAATACTAGAAATTAGGTTTGCAAACGTATGATCGCCCGCTTCAGCTGCATCAGCCGCCAGACCTAAAAACTGCATATTCGTGAAGCCAGTTTCAAACGAGAAGGTCAACATAATCGCAACACTTAAGGCATCTCGCGTCATCATGATGTCATCAAACATATGACGAGCAGCAATCGCACCCCATTCATTCGTATGATAGGCCTTATGCGCCCAATCCCATTGACGATCACGTTTTGTATGTTCGTGCGGGAAATACAGTTGAATTTGGCCATGACGAGTTTCGTCCAACATGCCAAATGTCGCCATATTTCTATTACCTGGAGCTTTTGCAAAACGCATCATGCGCGCCTCCGCACCACCAGCAGCATACTCAGCGACAGCGATCGCACCATAATGTGCTTTTAATGTGCTTACCCAGCCTGGATCAGCATCATCAATATAATTTGCACGTTCTAACGCTGCTTTTACTGAATATGCACCTGCATCTTTTTCACGTTGAGTCGTTACATATTCTGGATAAGATACTTTATAAGGCTCATCATACGATTCCCATTCTGACAAAGGTATACCGCGTGCTCCTGTCATTTCTTCTGGAAAAAGCTCTTCCTCCGTAACATATTTTGGTGTCCAACTCGTCGCACGAGTTAGGTCGTACCACTCACTTCTATCTATTAACGCCATTTAATTCTCCTTCTTTGGTTTTATAATCTAAGGTCTATTATTTATCGCCCCAGTTCTTTCGCCGTCTTCCCAGCAATACCAAACTGAGTTTTAGGCACTTCATTTAGAATCACCCGAACCGTCTCAATAGGTGCGTCTATAGAATCGCAAATTGCTTCTGTTACTTTTTTTATCAATAACGCTTTTTTCGCGTCATCCCGTCCTTCCATTAGGTTAATAATTGCTATTGGCATAATTACCCCTTTATTCAAATCGCATTGTTACGCTACCTAGATCTTGGTAACGCACGCAGATAGAGTCACCCGCTTCAACAGAAACAGCCGCTGTAATACCACCCGTCATAATAAATGTACCCGCCGGGATGACTTCCCCGCGCTCAGCCAACATATTTGCTAACATCGCAACACTTGCGGCAGGATGACCTAACACCGCTGCGCCAGCACCTAGCTCAACAACTTCGCCATTCTTCTCCATAACAACGCCTAACGTTTTAAGGTCAAGCTCGTCAGCTGGCTTCATCATTCCGCCCGTTACAAAACGTGATGATGAGGCGTTATCTGCAACAACACTTTTTAGATCAAATTTAAAATCTCTATAACGTGAATCAATCACTTCAACTGCAGGTATCACGAAGTCTGTTGCTGCAAGAACGTTACCAATATGACAACCCGGCCCGCTTAATTCAGCTTTAGTAACAAACGCTACCTCGGCTTCAACTTTCGGGTGAACTAGTTCAGATACTTTGATGGACGCGCCATCAGGACAACTGAAATAATCAGCAAGAAAACCGTAAATCGGCGTTTCCACACCCATTTGCTTCATCTTCGCCATCGAGGTTAAGCCCATTTTCATGCCGCATATTTTGTTACCTCGAGCTTCTTTTCGACGCCTAATTTCCCACTGTATGTCGTAACATTCTTCCCATGTAATATCTGGGTAATCGTCTGTAATTTTTAAAACATCATGCGCCTGTAATTCAGCGTCCTCTAAATGTTCGGCTAACTTCTCTATGGTTGCTTTATCTAAACTCACTTGTTAACTCCTTAAGCTGTTTTCTTTTTGATGTCTAATGCCACGTCTTCGATCATATCTTCCTGACCACCTACCGCCCCCATTCTGCCAAGTTCCACTAGGATGTCCTTTGCTGGCACACCGTGTTTAGCTTCAGCTTTCTTTGCATGTAATAGGAATGATGAATACACGCCCGCATATCCAAGTGTTAAAGAGTCGCGATCAATTCTTGTAGGCGTAATCATCATTGGCAAAGCAATGTCTTCAGCTACATCCATAATCTTGTCAACGTCAACGCCAGTTTCAATACCCATGCGATCACAAACAGCTGCGAACACCTCCAATGGTGTATTGCCAGCACCAGCACCAAAGCCTGCGACTGAACCATCAATACGTGTAGCACCCGCCTCCACTGCCGCTAGTGAATTAGCAATACCCATCGCCATGTTGTGATGACCGTGAAACCCAATTTCTATATCGCGTCCAAAGGCATCATGTAAGATGCCTATACGTGATGAAACATCATCCGGCAGCAGGTACCCCGCTGAATCAGTGGCATAAATACAGTTTGCGCCATAATCAACCATCTTTTTAGCTTGCTCTAACAAGGCTTCTGGTTCAGTCATATGCGCCATCATTAAAAAGCCAACTGTATCTAAATCCAGTTCACGTCCCTTCTTGATATGCTGCTCAGAAACATCCGCTTCAGTACAATGCGTTGCCACTCTGATTGTTGATATGCCACAATCTGCAGCAATTATCAGATCCTCAACCGTTCCTAAACCAGGCAACAATAATGCTGATATTTTGGCGTTCTTCATTTTCGGAACTACCGCATTTAAATATTCTTTGTTCGTATGACGCCCAAAACCATAGTTCACCGATGACCCGCCTAAGCCATCACCATGCGTGACTTCGATTAATGGCATCCCTGCATCATCAAGAGCCGTTGCCATTGATACCATTTGCTCGATAGAAAATTGATGACTAACCGAATGCATGCCATCACGCAGCGCATTGTCATGTAATCGTATTTTTTTTCCTTTTAGATTCATCACTTTCTCCTATGCGTTTAGCTTAGTTAGTGTCAATGTGCCGCTTTCAATTTCTTCGGCAAACATCTCTGCAGTTCTTGTAGCTGCTGCAGTCATAATGTCCAAATTGCCCGCATACTTTGGAAGGTAATCACCTAAGCCTTCCACTTCCATAAACAAGCTGACTCTATTGCCATCAAAAACTGGTCCATTTTTTAATTTGTAACCCGGCACATACTTTTGAACTTCTTTGAGCATGTCATGAACTGACTGAGTAATTGCATCTTGATCAGGCTCTGTTTCGGTTAAGCAGTGAACGGTATCTCTCATCATCAATGGAGGTTCGGCAGGATTAAGAATAATTATTGCTTTCCCTTTTTTAGCGCCGCCCACTTCTTGAACTGCCCGTGATGTTGTTTGGGTAAACTCATCAATATTTTTACGTGTACCAGGGCCGGCTGACTTCGACGCTACAGTTGCTACAATTTCACCGTACTCAACAGGTTGAACACGACTAACGGCAGCGACCATTGGAATAGTGGCTTGTCCTCCACAGGTAACCATGTTGACGTTCATTTCTTGCTCTCCTACATGTTCCTTTAAATTCACAGGAGGCACACAAAAGGGACCAATTGCTGCAGGTGTTAAATCGATAACTAACACCCCTTTTTCTTGTAACTTACGGTTATTCTCTCCATGAACATAAGCAGACGTTGCATCAAAAGCAATTTGAATATTATCTTCTTCAACATGCTTCAAAAGACCATCAACACCTTCATGGGTTGTTTTCAACCCCGCTTCACGCGCTTTTAATAAACCATCTGAGTAAGGGTCAATACCAACCATCCAAACAGGGTTTAAGTTTGCACTTCGTTTTAGTTTTGCCATCAAGTCAGTACCTATATTGCCTGACCCAATCATTGCGCAATTAATTGCCATCGTTATTCTCCGTCTCGTACCTATTAAACAAATCGAACTGATGCAGCACCAATTCCACCAATGCTAACTCGCATCGAGTCTCCAGCTTTAGCATCCACCATTGCGCATAGCGCGCCCGATAAAATAACCTCACCGGCTTTTAACGTAACGCCAAGCGCTCCCATCGTATTTGCTAACCAAGTCATCGCGTTTACAGGTGAACCTAGAGCTGCCGCGCCTGCACCTGTGTGCATTAGCTCCCCATTTTTTTCAAGCGTTAAGCCGCACACGCCTAAATCAACTTTACGTGGGTTCACAGCTGTTCCACCTAACACGAGGTATCCACATGAAGCGTTATCTGCAATGGTGTCTTGAATTTTTATTTTCCAATCAGTGATGCGTGAATCAACAATTTCAAAACACGGCATAACTGCTTCTGTTGCTCGCAAGATATCGGCGTTTGTTAGGCCTGGCCCACACAAGTCACGCTTTAAAATAAAAGCAATTTCACCTTCTGCTTTTGGCTGAATCATTTTTTCAGACACCGGAATATCCTCGCCTTCTGAATACACCATATCCGTCAACAAGTAGCCAAAATCTGGTTGATAAACGTTCAACATATTCATAACCGCTTTACTGGTTACACCGATTTTTTTTCCAACGACTTTTTCACCCGCTTCAATCCGGCGCGCAAGCATTTGAGCTTGAATTTGATATGCATCCTCAATCGTTACATCAGGTGAACGTTCTGTAATTGGAGCGATTGTTTGACGTGTAATAAGCGCATCGTAAAGTTCGTCGCCATATTGTTTTATTGTTGATTGATCCATTGATATGTTCCTTTAAAGTTTTATACAAACGTTCGTGAGCTCAGAATAAAACTCGAGCGAATAATGGCCGCCTTCGCGACCTGTACCAGATTGTTTAGCACCACCAAATGGGGTACGGAGATCACGTAAGAACCAACTATTAACCCAACAGATTCCAGTATCCATTTGTGCAGCAACGCGGTGTGCACGAGACACATTTTCAGTCCACACTGAAGACGCTAATCCATAAGGCGTATCATTAGCCAACGTAATGGCTTCATCTTCTGAGTCAAATGGGCGAATATGGGTACACGGACCAAAAATTTCTTCTTGAACTACTGTTGATGTTTCTTCTAAGCCAGTCCAAATAGTGGGCTCTACCCAATAACCATTTTGAAGACCTTCTTCCATTTTGGGTATGCCGCCACCTGTAACAACGGTTGCGCCTTCATCAACAGCTGCCTTGTAATAACTGAGCACTTTTTCACGGTGGGACTTACTGATTAATGGCCCCATATTGGTTTCAGGGTCTTCTGATCTGCCTAATTTAAGCGCTTCAGCTCCCTCTTTTAAACGTGCAACAAATTCATCAAAAATCGGACGCTCAACATATAAACGTTCTGTGCCTAAACAAACTTGACCGCAGTTGGCAAATGCGGAACGTAACGTTCCCTCAACTGCCTTATCCATATCGCAATCAGCAAAAACAATACCTGCGTTTTTACCACCTAGTTCCAACGAAGAATCACGTACACCAACCGCAGCTGCAGCAGCGATACGCTGACCCGTAGGTGTTGACCCTGTAAATGTAATGGCATCTAAACCAGGGTTAGTAATAAGCGCCTCACCAATCTCTCGGCCCTTACCCAAAATAACGTTATAAACACCTTTAGGAACACCTGCGTCGTTCATAACTTCGCCCAATAAAGTCGACGTCAACTGAGTTTCTTCTGAGGGCTTTACGACAACGGTATTACCACACGCTAATGCCGGAGCAATTTTCCACGTCATCAGTAATAACGGTAAGTTCCAAGGGCCAATAACACCAATGACGCCTTTGGGTTTACGCACTGTGTAATTAAGCGCACCTGTTCCATCAGGCGTTGGCATGTGGAATGCTTCGTCCGCTGCATTTTTAATGGTATCTGCAAACACCTTAAAATTGGCAGCACCACGAGGAATATCAATGTGACTTGCTAATGAATATGGCTTACCAGTATCTAAACACTCAGCCTCTAGAAACTCATCAAAACGTGCATCGATGCCATCAGCAATTTTATAAAGAATATCAACGCGCTGTTGAAGAGAAAATCCAGCCCAAGGGCCTTTCAATGCCGATTTGGCTGCCTTAACAGCTTCATCAACCTGCGCCACACTAGTTGTGTGATACTGACAAACAAGCTCGCCGGTTGTTGGTGAAAAAACATCACCGAATTCACCTGAACTAATAAATTCGCCGTTTACAAAACCTTTAATTTCTCTCATATTTACTTAATCCTAATTAACCAATTGCGTTGAGGCCTGCTTGCGCGCAAGCAACATCTTCTTCAGCGGTACCACCTGATACACCAATTGCGCCCACGAGATTTCCATCCAACTTAATGGGTAACCCACCACCAAATGTAACTAAACGATCTCGACGAACTATTCCATCTTCCAACTCTGGCGCTGATTTAAAAACACTCGGCCAATCCTCTGTTGGAAAACCAAAACTTGCAGCTGTATAAGCCTTATCTCGAGCAATATCTATTGAATGAATAAACGCGCCTGTCATACGTAAAAAACTCATCTCAATACCAGCACCATCACACACTGAAGCATTTATTTTTATACCCAGCTCTTGCGCTTTCTTTACTGCTTCTTGAACAGCAATATTGGCTGAGTCACAAGCGATGTTGTTTTGTGTAGTGGTTATCATGTGAGCACACTTAAGAAGCGATCATTAAGCTCTCTTGAGTGATAGAAAATTGCTTGCCCTAAATGGTCAACAGTCCAAGTCAGAACAGGGCTATCTGGGTAGCGATAACTGTCTTCGCAAAACACTTCATTTCTATTTCCCGATGGATCAAAGAAATAAATAGTTTGACCTCGTGTTAAACCATGACGAGTAGGCCCAATATCAATTGGGATGTCTCTCATCGATATAATGTCCGCAGCTTTTAACACTTGCTCCCATGTACTCAACAAGAAGGACGCATGATGAAATTTCCCATCCTCCTCATGTCGAATAAAAGCGATGTCATGTGCTTTTGTTGAGCAACTTAAAAAAGCCGCAATTTGTAACTCACCGTCAACAACTTGCTCTGCCAAATCAAATTCAAGAATCTCTGTAAAAATCTTAACTGTTCCATCAATATCACCACCGTATAACAGGCAATGATCAAAGCGCACTGCAGCCATACCTTGAAGCCCTTCTGGCCAAGGTGCTGGGTTGGTTGTTGATATTCCGTTGCCAACAACTTCTTTAGTAGCAAAAAGTTCAAACACATGTCCAGTAGGTGTATCAAACCTCACTCGCTCCCCACAACCTGATAATTCACCAGTTTGAATACGCTCTACGTTGCAACCTGCTTTCTTAAGATCTGACTCAAAACGCCATAGATCTTGCTCTGCTCGGACTTTAAAAGCCATATGATCCATACCTGGTTCATCAGCCTCTCTGAGGACAACAGAAAATTTATCGTGTTCATCCCAACACTTAAGATATACACGACCTTCAGCATCTCTATCTGTCTCAATCATTCCCAAGTTATCTCGGTAATGACTCACTGCTTCATCAATATCTAACACACGAATTTGAACGTGCCCGGGTCTCATTACACCTGTCATTGCCATCTTTCTCTCCTGTCTTGAGGTTGCTAAAGCAACATTTAATTTAATATCGCTGTCTTAATAACACCTAGTGCCTTCAAACGAAGATCGCTTTTAGGCATCGTCCTACAAGCCAATACAACACCTTGCTTTTCTTCTTCCTTACTTATGTGTTTCCGGCTCATTTTTTTTGAAGAAAACTCACCCTCTAAAATTGCGACTTTGCATATTCCACAACCACCACCTTTACAACCAACTGGAATGCCTTTCTTACCTAATTGAACCATTCCATTTAAAATCGTTTGCTCAGCCTCACAACTATATTTTTCTTCGCTATTAATAATCGTAATGCTATAGGTCACAAACCAGCTCCTGTTATATGTTCTTGAATAATGGGCTTTTTTTACTCTCTGATTCAGCGTCCGCTGCATTAAAGAATTTTTCCATGAACATATCTTTCTCGAACAAGCGTGCGCGCATCAACATCGTAATACATGCATCAATCATCAACGGAGGGCCACACATATAGGCTCGATAACCTTCAAACTTACCCCCCATATGCTCTTTTGCTACTTCATGAATAAAGCCAGTAGCGCCATCCCACTCAGCCTCAATATCTGGGCCAGACAAACCAGGAACATAAGTAAAGTTTTTATATTTAGCTTCTAGTTCTTCGAACAAATCTTTGTAATACAGTTCTTCAAGATTCCTTGCACCTTGGTACAAAATAATTTCACGTGTATCACCTGATTCCAACAAATCCAACACCATTGATTTAGGACTTGCCAAGCCAGAACCACCGCCAAAGAACGCCATCGGTTTATCATCTGATGTTCTTAAAAAGAAGTGCCCATAAGGGGCTGAAAAATCTAAAGAGTCCCCTACTTTTAATTCGTTATGAATCCATGTTGTGCCTTCTCCACCGGGGATTAAGGCAATATCAAATTCAATAACTGTCTTTTCATTAGGAGATTGCGCCATAGAGAATGGGCGCGGCGTATCTAAACCGGGTATATGTAAATTTGCATATTGCCCTGATTGAAAATCAAGCTCATCACCTTCCATCTCTAAAAAAACTCCAACAATTCTAGGTGTTAGCTTTTCAATTTTTATCACTGTGCCGGTAAAGTCACGAACAGGGATATTCGCCGCATCAGGCTCCTCTTCAACGTCGGCTTCTATCACCAAGTCAGATTCTGGTTTTGTGCAGCACGTTAAGCACTTCCCTTCATCACGCTCAAAGTCTAATAGTGCAAATGGTGACGCTTCTTCACCAATTTCAACATCACCTTCTAATACATCAACTTTGCAAGTTCCACACAAACCATGTCCACATGCATGCGGTAGATATATGCCTTGCCTTAAAGCTGCATCAAGAATGTTTTGATCATCCTCAACTTCAACGGTTACTCCTAAAGGCTCAATAGTAACTTCATAACTCATGCCTTATAACCTTGAACCGTTTATGCCATTTAAGCCGGGCGTTTTAAAACGTATTAGTGATTTGTGACCTACCCCATTTTCTTTAAGCGACTGGCCTAAATCCGGCGTAAATTCAGCGCCATCTAAGATCCATTCAACAGCACCCCAATCGATATTTTTAAAATCTTGGTGATGACCAAATACACTCGGCATTACTTCCGAAACTAATGCTTGATATGGCATTTCTGGAGGCAAAGGAAATGCTTGCGCGGCCGAAAACAATAGGTGATCGTCCCAACCTACATAAACCAACTGATTCCCGTGAAAGTTTTCTACTTTATCTTTAATGATATTTACGTAACCATCTTTTGCTGTAACTGCCATATTCTTCTCCTAAAACTTAACTGTTTATTAGCCTAGCAATTAAGCCTGCTTTTCTTTTTTCGCATCGCCTTTCCATTCTTGCCAACGTGCGTGATCTTGAGAGCCTATATAGTCACCGCCGTCTTCTGGCCTAAACTTGTACCAATCAAGAACTTCCGGAAGAGTTGGGCCACCACAATTCCCTTGGAAAATTTGATGTACTGGCAACCAAGCTTGCGCATACTTCTCGGGCTCATGTTCAAAAATATCTTTACAACCATCTGAGCAGAAATGATATTTATCGTCCTTATATTCAGTTGATCGATAGCTAAGTTGCATAGGATCTGTTTGAACTTCTGTGAAAATTGCAGGGATTTGACAAACTTGGCAAAGTTGAGGCAGCCCTGTTTGATACTCAAAAGTGCCTTCTTCTTTTTGCTTTGCCCAGTGCTCAAAGCGTGGACGGTAGTACTTATCGAAGGTGTCTGGGTACTTTTCTGACAACCAATCCATTTTTTCTTCTGTCGGTAAAAACGTATGGAAGCCTGTTGCGTTACCTAATGAACAGAAGACAGACCAGACTTGATGGCTAACGTGGTCTGCCTCAGCTGTTGCAAGTTCGTGATACTTTGGCATTCTTAAACCGTAACGCGACAAATCTTCGAATAACGCCCCGCCATTTTCAACAAAGTAAATATCCCACGCTTCTTTCCAAGACATAGGGCTGTTTGTCAGCATGTAATCTTGCATAGCAGCCACAAGCCCAAGCAGTCGATAAGCTCGCCAGAAATGCTTATCCATCCAACGCTGAACAATCGGCAAGTTGTCTTCATGCTGCTCTAGCATGAATTTAATGATTTCAAGACCTAAAGTCATATGGCGAGACTCATCCGATTGCGCTGAGAAACCAAATGTAACCGTTGCCATATCACCGTTATAAGCCGCTCCGGACATGAATGGAACGAACAATAAATTGGTTAACACATATTCAAAAGCAAATGAAATCGATGTAATAAACTCGAACGGGCCCGCTGTCATCGCATCTTCAGAAAATGACTTAGGCACTGACAAATACCAAACACGGTCAAACTGATAGAACGGATCATGCAAGCCACTAAAATGTTTGTTGTAATGACTAATAGTGTGTATTTGTGTTTGCGTGTGGCGTAGCTCATCAATCGCCTGCATTTGGCAAGCAATACGTGCACCATCACCCCTAAAATGACGCCCTAAATGTGAAAAGCCTCGGTGCGCCGCATATTCAACTGGCGTAACACCGGTTAGGAATAATTTAATGGCACTTAGGTAACTTGCGTCAGCCAAATTGGTTTGGCCGTTATTTTGCGCAAAGCTATCTATAACCGCATAAAGCTTCTTCTCTTTTTCAGCTTGAAACTTCCAATACGCGTCCATTGTCAAACGAAACGGGTCTTCCCATTTGTCCCAATCAGTGATTTTTATCCCTTCAAATGTGTCATAAGGAAACACATCATCCATCTCTTGATAAGTGGTATCCCAACCCATACCCCGTGTTAGCAACTCGTAACGTTTACGTAAATTTAATTTTTTTGCAGGCATAACGCTTCCTCTCTAAACTTGGCTTTAATGCCAACTCAATTCAAATTTGTCATCGTCTTCATCAACATTGCCTGCCAACGACACAAGCACCAGATGAAGCTCCTGAACGTCCCATTCACGACCTATTTGCTCTTCAACTGTTTCGCGGTTGACGATCATTGAACCCGCAGCTTCCATTCGAACAATACCTGGCTGGTATTGAATATTGGCATCCGGATTATCTTGTTCAACTGCCTCAATAATAGGGCGAGCATCTTCGTTATCCTGAACAATTAAAAAGACTGTATTTTTTTTATCTGACATATTTACCCCTCTCTAAACCGACAGGCCTTGTTTTCCAAGGCGCGTAAGTAGCTCTGTTTTAACTTCGGCCAATTCGTTGACACCATCAGTGCCAAATGCTTTAACAGCGACTGGCTCTAGGGCATCCGTCAAACGGTTTGACCATTTGCTCACCCATTCAGATATTAAATCTTTGTTAGCATCCGACTCTTTAGCGGTAACTTTAGCCAAGGTATTCGTCCAGCGAACGGTCTCCTTGTACCAGTCATCCATGAATTCAGTCAGCATAGCGATTGCCGCTCCACCTTCTTGTGTCAACTTCTTCTCAAAACGGTCATACAGCAGTGGGAATATCAATCCGTCCAGTACAAAGTTTTGAGCAACCATCAACTCAAACCAATCATCCAGCACAAACATATCTTCAATAGCGTGGCGTAAACCTTGCCACTCAGGTGCTTCCATCCACGCCTGTTTACCAGCATCTAAAGATGCTTCTTCATTGCCATCCATCAACAGACCAATTCGCGTAACATATTGAGCCATACCCAATCTATCCATCGCATTAAACATGGCTAAAGAACTAAAGTTCGCCCCGTAACACTCATCAGTAATCTGACAATTATTCATGTTAGCCGCCCACTCAACGTGACGAAGAGGCACTAGGATTTCACGAGCTGCTTGCTTAACGCCTTCAGGAACAGAATCAAATAAATCACGCTGGTCCACAAATGCGAAATTATGCTCTGCCACTTCTTGCTGTTTGGCACGTGTTATTGTGTAAGTTCCATAGTAGTACTGACGTGGGTCTGCAAAGCTGTACCAATCTTCCATCACTATCTTTGTTCTACTTTTATCGTATAGGTCATGATTTTTATCCCATAACGGACGATAGTGAAAATTAGTCGTCGGCTGAATATCGTAAACAGCTTCTTGGTAACGAGACGATGGTTTCTTATCCCCAAATCGCTCTTCCAAATTGCCGTACTTCAACCGGACAGGTGTTATAGACTTTGCTGAAATTTCAATGCTCAATTTATACCTCCAACGTTAACTTCTTTCTGTTTGTTTGTATCAAACTCAAGGTCACCAAAACGCCACTTTAATTTGTCGTATTCCAAAGCAACTGATTCATCTTTCGTCATATGCTTCACATTGTTATTGATACAAAATTCTTTAAAGTGTTCGAATGGCAAAACCAACTCGACATAGAGCAACGGATCACCCATTGAGAAATCAAATTCAATGAATTTACCACTTAGCGTTCCAGTGACACGTACGTAGCGCTGCATGTTGTCTGTCATTATTTTTGTAATTTTCTTAAAAATTTCACGAGACCGTTATGGGCGTATTAACAGTTTCATTGCATTATCAGATTTGTCATAAAACGTCTTAAACGCTTTATCAATATCGGTTAACGCGAAATCATGTGAAAAATACTCATCTGGATTGATGGCGCCACTTTCCATCAGCTGAAGTCCTTCAGCCATAAATGGTTGAACATTAGCAAAACCATTCATGTGTAATGTGATATCTCGTAAGAACACATCGGCTAGCACCAAGTTGAACTCTGCATCACAAAACACACCAATAGCTGCAATAGTTCCACCTGGACGAATTAAGTCCAAACTCATTTGCAAAGACTCAGGCGAACCTACGACTTCAATAACCTTGTCAAAGCCTCGCCCTTCGCATAATTTAAGCGCTTGGTCTTTCGCATCCTCTTGCGATGAATTTATACCCGTTGCACCTTTTGCTTGAGCAACCGCTAGGCGATGAGGAACCGGGTCAAGCGCAACCACATTTCCTGGGGATTTTTGAAGCGCGATGTCTAACGCCATTAAACCGGTTGGGCCACAACCTACCAACGCTACTTTTTCACCCGGTTGAATATCAGCCAACTTGTTCGCGATAATTGCTGAAGGCAAGTTGCATGAAAGCGTTAAAGCTGCCGCATCTGAAATGCTTTTAGGAACTTTAATAACATGCGCATCAGCATGTGGTAATACAAGCGCTTCCGCATGCGTGCCGTTTAAGTCACCAAACGGAACACCAAAGCCATAAACGGCTTTTTGAGTTGTTTCGCAATGAGCAGTTTGCCCAACTTTACACATGTAACAATCGCCACATGAACAAGAATAAGCCATAGAAACTCTATCGCCTTTCTTGAATTTGTTGACCGTTGAGCCTATTTCAATAATTTCCCCAATAAGCTCATGACCTGTCTGTGAGCGCCCCTTCTCCATAATAGGATCCATAGCGCCGCGATATAAGTGCAAATCTGAACCACAAATAGACGTAGCATTCACTTTGACCAATATACCGTGTGAATCTTTTAATTCCGGATCGTCAATATCCGTAGCACAGATATTTTCTGGTCCATAATAAACAGCTGCCTTCATAGTTTCCCCCTCAAGAAATGCGTCAACTTAAATTAGGCTGCTTTGTAAACTTTAGTTTTTTATAAAAACTGCAACCACAATTCAGTTAATTGCAAACCTTGTGCCAAGAGTTTAAAAAGGCCACAAAGCCCTATAACAAAGGATTTCAGAGAGTTAAAAAATAAACTGTTTTGAGCGGTTGTGATTATATGATCACATTTTATTGATTAATGCGCTGCCGCAAAAGTAACCATATAGTTAGATTGAAAGGTGATTTTTAATCATATAGATCAAGAGCTACTATCAAATTTCTTTAACCTATACCTTAATTGAGGTGCGGTCATACCAAGATTCCTCGCAGCAGCTGAAATATTGCCATCTGTGTTCAAAAGCGCCTTCCGTATAACTTTCTCTTCCAACTCATCGAATGATATTCCTGATGATATAACCGCATCAACTGGGCTTTGCTGATTCACTTGTTCAGCTTTAATATTTTCAATATTAGACACCCTTTTAGCTTTTGACATAGATACAGAACCAACATCAATGTCAAAACCATTATTTGTGAGGATAACCCCTCTTTCAATTATGTTTTGTAACTCTCTAATATTGCCCGGCCAGTGATAATCCATGAAACTATCCATTAAGGATGCAGAGACTCCAGTAATTTTTTTATCGTGTTTAAGTGAATATTTATATAGAAACTTCTCTACTAAACCATTGATGTCGGCCAGACGCTCACGTAACGGCGGAATAGTTACTGGGAAAACATTTAGCCTATAAAACAAATCCGCCCTAAAAGCCCCATCTGCAATGCGTTCTTCTAATGGTACATTCGTTGCCGCTAAAATTCTTACATCAACTTTCCTCGAACGTGTATCACCAACCCGTTCAAAATCACCACTTTGAAGCACACGCAATAATTTCACCTGAGCCTCTTTACTTAATTCACCTACCTCATCGAGAAAAAGCGTACCACCGTGGGCACGCTCGAACCTCCCTGGTCTAGATTTATCAGCTCCCGTATAAGCACCTTTTTCTACCCCAAATAGCTCAGCTTCAATTAAGTCTTTCGGTAAAGCGCCACAATTAACCACAACAAAGGGCTTGTCAGCTCGCGGGCCATTAGCATGCAAATAAAAAGAAAAAACCTCTTTTCCAACCCCTGTTTCACCAAGCATCAAAACAGACACATCAGTTTGGGCTGCTTTATCTAAAACGGGTAAAACCTGCTTAATAGCAGGCGATTCACATATGATTTTATTTATTTGACCTACATCATTAATTTCACTTCTTAATTTTTGAACCTCATCTTTCAAACTAAGCAGTTGTTCTGCAACGGGGTCTGCTTGGTAAAAACGTTGCAACTCGTCACTGTCTTCCCATTGAGTTAACAATTTGCCAACTATTTTGCATCTCTTATCGCCACAGCCGACACACTGAACTTCTTTAAAGAATACATCTTTCGACATAAATTCACTGCTATAACCAGATGCGTAACCTAGTTGCGCCCAACACACAGGCTCAGAATGAATACCGTGAACTTTAATGTGCTCTTCCGCTTCATAAGAGTTATCCCAATAGAACTCCCCTTGAAACCTTCCCTCATCAATATCCATGTCTAGATAAATTGGTTCCACACGCACAATTCCTTCAACAGCGTGCAATTGTGGCCCAACTGCGAAAGCCTCCTCATCAGTCATATGGGGTCTGATTTTTCTGGCCAGATGCGCATCAGCAACGCCTGAAGCATACCCCATTCGCCACATTAATCCCTTCGCACGAAACTCACCTAGGCTTGCAAGTAGCTCATCTCGTAATGCTGAAAATGAAGCTGAATGTAAAAGCAACATGCGTTGATCATCTAACCAAATTTGGCCTGTTTCATCATTTAGATGAATGTGTTTTTTAATATCATCAAGAGAAGGAAAACTCGGCTTATTCATGCATACCCCAAACTATATAGTCTATTTTTTATGACTCTTATTAACACCCATTTGTGGTCTCCTGTAAATGTAAAACAGCACCACAAACTAAAAACATTTAACCAAATTGGTACGAATGCATGCTTAAACTTCCATAACGCCAACCTTCACAAAACAAGCTAACTTGTTCATTCTCTGAAGCACCTAGGGCTACTATTAGCGGCAGGTAATGTTCTAAACTTGGAAGTGCTTGATCAGAGTACAGCAACCTATCTGGCTCCAATAAAGCGTCAATATCACCTGTTTTAACACAGCTATCTACTGATTCCATAACACCTACCGCCCACCCTGCAGGTGGAGCATGCACGTTTACCCAATCGAGCGCAAATAAGTTGTGAACCACCCCACCACTGCCGACAATTAATACACCTTCTTCACGCAAACAACGTAGTCTTTTCCCAAGGTTATAGGAAAATTCACAACCCTTAATTGGTGATACTGATAACGTTAATACTGGAATATCTGCGGAAGGGTACATTGCTAGCAATGGAACCCATGCTGCATGATCTAAACCTCTGTCCTGATTAAACTTTAACGATAATTTATTTGATATGTCATAGGCTAAACTTTCAGCCGAAGGCGTGGAGTAACTTAGCTTATAAACACCCTCAGAAAACCCAGAAAAATCATGAATTGTCTCACTATTGGCATTACCACTAATAGTTGGTTCAACTGTCTCCCAATGAGCAGATACAACAAGTATAGCTTTAGGCTTTGGGATCTTTTCGGTTTGTACGCGCCAGCTATCCACCAGCGAATCTTTCTGCACAAGAATATCTGGCGCACCGTGGCTAATAAATAAAACAGGTAATTTATTCGTGTTGAAATTCAAATTAATATCTACTTTTTAGATGCTAAAACTTCATTAAAAACCATAGCTCTAGCATCACTAAAACAATCATCAGTAATACATACTTATAGTGCCATTTAAGAAAGATTGTCGGTGCTAACGAAAACCGCCCTTGTAGTGACAAATTCAACCCTGACAATGGAGCTGCAACAACACCAATTCCCCAAGCACTTAAAAAAATAAAGCCCAAAATATTTGGATCAAATTGGGCTGATGAAAACCAAGCACCGAAGGCCGCAATACTCACCAACGGATGAACACCCATAATTGATAACAGTACCATCGATATAAACGCACTAAATGCAGTGAAGTAACCCATATCTACCTCTGGCAATAAACCATTGTAAGACACCAGTAACTGACCTAGCCCAGCGGAAAAAACACCAGCAGAAAAAAACAATGTAAGTTCACCAGACATTTTAGGCAGCTCATTTACCGTGTGTTTATACAACTGGCTACTAAC
>Ga0209633_10001764_pt1 | contig 21789 bp, 25 predicted proteins | sample Cruoilmetagenom1_FD_187290 | JGI IMG/M metagenome (GOLD analysis project Ga0209633, IMG submission 187290) | Oil polluted marine microbial communities from Coal Oil Point, Santa Barbara, California, USA - Sample 1 (SPAdes) (version 2) | ecosystem: Environmental > Aquatic > Marine > Oil seeps ... | reverse complement strand
TCCGCGCAAGACCTCGATCAAACGTCTGTTCACCGGAGGCGAGCCGGCCGCCGGCATCCCCTCGACCCGGGAACGTCTGGAAGATATGTGGGACGCGGAAATCGTCGAGTTTTATGGCTGCACCGAGGCCTCGCCGCATTCGGGCGGCTATTCCTGCACCCATGCCCGCCGCCACGACGGGGCGTGGCAGACGCATCTGATGGAGGACTTCCAGGTCTGGGAGCTGATCGACCCTGACAGCAAGGTACGCCTGCCCGTCGGTGAGCGCGGCATTACCGTCTGCACCAACATGAACTCCGAAAGCTCATCCCAGCTCCGCTTCGTGGTCGGCGACTACACAACATTGGACGATGCCACATGCGCCTGCGGGCGCACGCATATCAGGGCGATCGGCGGCTTCCAGGGCCGCGCCGACGATCTCATCAACCTGCGCGGCATCAAGTTCTATCCCTCGGTCGTCGAGGAGGGCGTGCGCTCGGTCGCGGGCATCGGCGACGAGTACCAGGTTCTCCTGGAAACGAACAAGGACGGCATCGACACCATGACGATCACGGTCGAGCATGCCGATCACGCCGCCTCCGAGGCGGTGGTCGCGGCGGTGCAGAATGCTGTGACCTCGCGCATCGAGGTGCGGGTCGATGTCGACGTGCTGGCGCCGGATACATTCGAGAAGACCGAGTTCAAGGCCAAGCGCGTCACCGACACGCGCGACAAGAGCTGAGCCGATGGACATCATTCATCCGCCCGAATGGGCCCGCCTGCCCGGCTATTCGCACGGCGTCTCCGCCCGCGGTCGCACGATCTATCTCGCCGGCCAGGTGGCTGTGCCCGGCAAATTGGGCTGGCAGCCCGACAATACCGAGCTGGTCGCGCCGGATTTCGTCGCGCAGTTCCGCCAGGTGTTGGAGAATATCACGGCTCTACTCGCGCAAGCGGGCGCCGGCCCCGAACACCTCGTCAAGCTCACTTGGTTCATCACCGACAAGGAGGTCTACTTCGCCTCGCTGAAGGCGTTGGGCGCAGTCTACCGCGAGGTCATCGGCCGGCATTTCCCCGCCATGTCGGTGATCGAGGTGAGGGGCCTGGTCCAACCGGGTGCTATGATTGAGATCGAAGCGACCGCGGTCGTGCCCGACTGACCCGCAAGCAATTTCAATTGCGCGATAGAATTTGATGCATTAGATACTTTAAGCCTAAAATAAATTGCTCCGCCCACGCATCACGGCGGCAATGGTCCATTCGCAACGGGAGGCGCTGGATGGCGCGCAGGACACACGACATCGACCCGGCCGAGGCCAAGGCGGCGATCTTCGAATACTGCAAGCGCAAGGGCGCGCTTGCGGTCGGCGTCGCCGATCTGGAGACGGTGGAGCGCATTTGCCCGCCCGGCTACCGCCCTACCGACATCATGCCACGGGTTAAATCGGTGATCTCGCTCGGCGTCGGCGGCCAGACCCAGGGCGCCTGGAGCGTTCCGGCGAAGGCGCTTGGCTATTTTGGATCAACCGAAAGTCGCGGTTATACAATTACCTACGGGCTTTCATTCATGATCGAATCGAAATACGGCGTGCCCTCGATCTATTGCCCGCCCGACATGGATCCCGACGCCGGCCCGCGCGTGCCGCTGCAGAGCCTGAAGGTCCACGCCGAGATCGCCGGGATCGGCGCGCGCTCGCTGGCGGGCGACATCCTGCTGCATCCCGAATTCGGTTACATGTATTTCTCCAGCGTCTTCACCGAGCTCGAGCTTGAACCCGACAAGCCGATGGCGACGAACCCCTGCCCGGCGCCCTCCTGCGTCGGCATGTACAAGCAGATCGGCCGCACGCCCTGCATGAAGTTCTGCCCCGTCCAGTGCCTCGACGGCGAAGTCGATGTGGAGACCGGCGAGCAGAAGGTCATGCGCTACGACATGGCGGCCTGCGCGGAGATGACCCAGCAATACGAGACCGTGCCCTCGGCGATCATGAACGCGATCAACGCGGCCGACCCGCAAGACCGCGAGGATGCGCTCTTCGATCCCGACAACAAGATGCTCTGGTACAAGATGTCGGTCGGCTCCGGCGGCCTGCTGGCGCAGTGCTTTGAATGCATGCGCGTCTGCCCGATCGCGACCAAGGCGCCACTGGCCGACCCGATCCTGCGTTACGAAGCGGCCGAGGCCGCTCGCGAAAAGCAACAGACGCCGGCAGAGTGAACGCGCCATGACCCGCGGCCTCAATCGCCGACAGATCGGCGTCACCGAGGAGATGATCGAGACCTTCGGCGATGCGATCTTTCGCATGAGCCATAACCATCAGATCCGTGACGGCGATCCCTACCGCAAGCTCGATTGGGACGAGATCGAACGCCAGCGCGAACAGATGGGGCTTTCCGACGGCCAGATCGCCGCCCGCATCGGTCTCACGCAGAACCAGGTGCTCTACATCCGCACCGTGCTGGAGCGCCGGCGCTTTCATACCGGACACTACGTGCGGCTGCTCGAGCTTGGCGGCGGCAAGCGTTTCCGCGCCGACCGCTTTACGCCGCATCTCAACCACTTTGCCTTCAGCGACGATGCGTTGGCGCTGCGCGCGGCGATGAGCTACCCGCCGAAGCTCGCGCGGAAATATGTCGACGAAGGCTGGTGGGGTCATGACACGCTGACCGGCTGGCTCGACCGCCATGTCGCCGAGCGTCCCGAGGCACCGGCGATCCGCGCCGGCGGGATCACGCTCAGCCATGGCGATCTTGGCGCCAAGGTCGCCAATCTGGCGGGCGCGCTTGCGGCAATCGGTGTCGAACGCGGCGACGTCGTTGCGGTACAGCTTCCCAACGTGCCCGAATTCCTGATCGCTTATCTGGCGATCGCGCGGCTGGGCGGCGTCATGCAGACGATCCACATGCCGTACCGCGCCGCCGAATGCGAAACGCTGCTGGGCCATTCCTCGGCAAAGGCGGTGATCTGCCTCTCGCAGGCCAAGGGCTACGAGGCCGCGCAGGTCATGCGCAACCTGCAGAACCAGTGCCCCAAGCTGAAGCACGTGATCGCGCTGGGACCGCCGGTGCCAGGCGCGCTGTCGCTCGGCGACATGATCGAAAGCGAGCTTTCGGACGAGCTGCCCGAACCGCCCGTCGCCTCCGATCCCTTCCTGCTGCTCTATACGTCCGGGACGACCGCCGCGCCCAAGGGCGTGCCGCTCAGCTATCACAATATTCTGTCTAATGCCCGTCTCGGCGCGCCCGAACATGAGCTGGGACCCGATGACGTGATCCTGTCGGCCGCCCCGTTCAGCCACCTTTACGGCGCCTACAGCTTCCATGTCGCCATGGCCGTGGGCGCGTGCAGCCTGCTGCTGCCGGTCTTCACGCCGCCTGACCTTGCCGAGACGATCGACACCGGCAAGCCGACCGGGCTCTGGACCGCGCCGGCCCATGTCGCGGCCTGCATGGGTTCGGGGCTCTTCGACACGGCCGATCTCACCACGCTGAAGCTCGTGATCATGTCAGGCAGCGCCTGTCCGCCCGAGTTGGTGCGCGCCTTCCAGGCCAAGGTTTCCAACGGCAAGGTGACGCAGCTCTGGGGCATGACCGAAACGCAAGGTGGGCTCTATTCGCGCCCGTCCGACACGCTGGAGATTTCCGCAAACACCGCCGGCCGGCCCAGCCCCGGCACCGAGGTGCGCATCATCGACCCGAAGATCGGAACGCCCTGCAAGCCGGGTCATGAGGGCGAATTGCAGGTGCGCGGCCCCCTGCTCTTCCCCGGCTACTACCGCAACGACGCGGCGAGCGAGGCCGCCTTTGCCCATGGCGGCTGGTTCCGCTCCGGCGACCTTGCGGTCGAGGACGAGGCCGGCAACGTCGCGATTACCGGCCGCATCAAGGACGTAATCAACCGCGGCGGGGTCAAATTCAACCCGCGCGACGTCGAAGACCTGCTCGACGGCCATCCGGCGATCGCCCAATCGGCTATCGTGCCGATGCCCGACCCGGTGCTCGGCGAAAAGGCCTGCGCCTTCGTGACGCTGCCGCCTGATGTGACCCGCGCCGATGCGCCGACGCTGGAGGCGCTCGCCGATTATCTGCTGCAGCACAAGATCGCCAAGAACAAGTTGCCCGAGCGCCTCATCGTGATCGACGAGATGCCGCTCACACCGACGCGCAAGATCATCAAGGGCCGGTTGCAGGTGCCGGAGACGTGATATGCAAACGGATAGTCCGCTGCCTCGTTAACGAAGCCGGCAGCACGCCGCCGTGCCCTCGCGACAATCGTGCAATCGCGACAATCGTGCAATCGCGACAATATTGAAATGGATCACATGTACCGAACAAGCTTCGTGAGCCTTTGCTTTCTCGCCCTGGCCGGCTGCGCCGGCACCGAGACCGCAGCCACATCCAATTGCGACACGGACAATCATGCCGAGGCGATCGTCGCCTGCTCCAAGGTGATAGATGCCGGCCGCGGAACCCCGGCCGTGCGGCTGGCGGCGTATCGGCGCCGCGGTGCCGCCTATATCGAACAGCGCGCCTTCAAGAAGGCTCTGGGTGATTACACGCAGGCGATCCGGCTGCAACCGAACAGCGCCGAAGACCATTTTGGCCGCGGGCTGGCTTATTCAGGACTGGCGCAGAACGCACCCGCGATGACCGAGCTGTCCAAGGCCATCCAACTCAACAAGAACCACGCGGATGCTTATTTCGAACGCGGCCGCATCCATGCCCTGGCCGACAGGTTTGCCCCGGCCGTGCGGGACTTCGGCCAGGCCATCCGGGCGCGGGCCGATTTCGCCGAGGCTTACAGCCAACGCGCCTGGACTTACTACAAGATGCGGCAACCGGCGCGCAGCCTTCCTGATGTCGACAAGGCGATCGCGATCGACCCGAACGATATCGACTATTACCGCACCCGCGCGCACGTCCTCGAGGCGCTTGGCCGTCGGCAGGCCGCCATCGCCGAATATCGGCAGCTCCTGCGCGCCGATCCAACGGATCAGAATGCCGAGGCCGGATTGGTGCGCCTGAAAGCCACGCGCCCCCCGGTTCGCCTCCGCTAAAACCCGATTGGGGCCCCAACGCCGGTCCAAGTCGGCACAAGCAACCAACGCCAAACACGGCGGCGCTTGTTTTTCTATAGCGCTATTGATAAATTGCGCGTCCCCGATCGAGCGGGGAACTGGTTCCAGTATACGAGGATCGATCCATGACCGCGAGCGGCCAGCCGCCATTCCGCGCCGAGCATGTCGGCAGCCTTCTCCGCCCCAAGGAGCTGACCCAGGCGTTCCGGGCCTTCCACAAGGGCGAAATGCCCGAAGCCGATTTTCACCAGATTCAGGACCAGGCGATCAAGGATGTGGTCGCGCTGCAGGAGAACCTGGGCCTCGAACTGGTCACCGACGGCGAATTCCGGCGCGCCTCCTATTGGAGCCATTGGGTCGATGCCATCGATGGGCTCGAGGTGGGCGACGCGGTCTTCCGCTTCTCCGACGCACAAGGCAACGAGCTGCCCTTCACGGCGGCGGTTTGCACCGGCAAGCTGCGCAAGGCAAAGCCGATCTCGACCGAGGAGTTCAAATACCTCCAGTCGGTGGCGCATGCGACGTCGAAGATCACCATGCCCTCGCCCTCGACGCTGCATTTCTACGGCCTTCATCGGACCGTGGAGAGCTCGCCATACGAGGGCGACGCGGCGTTCCTGGATGACCTTTGCGCCATCTTCGCCCAGGAGATCGCCGATCTGCACGCGCTCGGCTGCCGCTATGTGCAGATCGACGAGGTGCCACTGATTATGCTCGGCAATCCTAACATTCGCGAGCGCACGGCCGAGCTCGGCTATGACCCCGAAGCGGTGATCGATCTTTACATCAAGGCGATGAACGATGCCGTCGGCGGGCGCCCCGACGGCATGGTCGCCGGCATGCATATGTGCCGCGGCAACTTCAAGGGCCGCTGGCTGACCACCGGCGGCTATGACGAGATCGCCGAAAAGGTATTCGGCGAAGTCGATGTGGATGCCTTCTTCCTCGAATACGACACCGACCGCGCCGGCTCCTTCGAGCCGCTGAAGCACGTGCCCGAGGGCAAGAAGGTCGTGCTCGGCATCGTCAGCTCCAAGGTCGCGACGCTGGAGGACGCCGAACGGCTGAAAGCGCGCATCGACGAAGCCGCCAAATACGTGCCGTTGGAGAACCTTTCGATCAGCCCGCAATGCGGTTTTGCCAGCACCGTCGCCGGCAACCCCGTCGATATCGACGTGGAGAAAGCCAAGCTCGGCCTGCTGGTCAATGTGGCCAAGGACGTTTGGGGATGATCGGCACTACCGCGGGCCGGCGGGCCCTTTATACTTCCCACCTATGAGAGTACTAGATACTTCCCACCTAAAATACTTCCCACCTATGAGAGTACTAATTCGATGAAACTGGCCTGGTTCGATCAAAACCGTCTGGGCGTCGTGCGCGGCGAGCGCGTGCACGATGTCACGGGCGTACTCTCCGCGCTTGCGATCGCCTACCCCTACCCGCCCGGCGACCCGCTGATCGCGGGCCTCGACGCATTGCGCCCCCAGCTCGAGGCGGCGGCGGACGATGCGGAGGGCCGGCCGATCGCGGAGGTCTCGTTCCACAGCCCGGTCGCCAATCCGAGCAAGGTGATCGGCACGCCGGCCAACTACATGAAGCATATCGAGGAAGCCGAGGCCGATCCCGAGATCATCACCGAACGCTTCCAGGGCAAGGTCGAGCAGCAGGGCCTGTTTCTGAAGGCCAACAGCGCCCTCGTCGGCCCCGGCGACGGCATCGCGCTCCGCTTCCCCAAGCGCCGCACCGATCACGAGATTGAGCTTGGCATCGTCATCGGCAAGACCGCCGCCGAGGTGAGCGAGGCGGACGCGCTCGACTATGTCGCCGGCTATGCGATTGCGCTCGATATGTCGATCCGCGGGCCCGAGGACCGCAGCTTGCGCAAATCCTGCGACAGCTACGCCGTTCTGGGCCCCTGGCTGGTCACCGCCGACGAGATCGCCGATCCCGACAATCTCGACTTCACGCTTACCATCGGCGGCGAGACGCGCCAGGACTCAAACACGCGCCACATGATCCTCGACACGCGGCGACAAATTTCCTGGGCCACGCAGTTCTACACGCTGCATCCGGGCGACATCATCATGACCGGAACCTGCGAGGGGGTGGGACCGGTGGCGCCGGGCGACGTGCTTAACTGCCGCTTCGAGATGATCGGCACGATGGGCGTCGCCGTTCGCGCCGCCGGGTAAGCTGGGTTTCGGTGTCACAATCCTGCGGCATCGAACTTCGACAGCTCGGAGATGATTATCTTGCCGAGGCTGCGCGCTGCGACCGAACCGCATTCGCTACTTTTCTCGGTCTGCCCGGGCCCGATCACTTCCGGCCCGGCGCCGATGTGGTCGGTCCGCGCCGACGCGCCTGGCCCGAGGCCAGCTACGCGATCACCGACGGCGGACGCCTGGCCGGCATTGCGCTGATGATGCGCTGGGGCAACGTCGCCATCGTTGGCCCGGTGACGATTTTTCCCGAGGACTGGGGCAAGGGCCACGCGCGGCGACTGATGGCCGCGCTCGTCCAATGCGCCGAGGCGGCCGGCGTGGAGACCATGGCGCTGATCACCCACGCCCAGAGCCCGACCCATGTCCGGCTTTACGAGTCGTTCGGCTTCGCCATGCAGCGGATCACCTCGGTCATGGTGAAGCCGCCGGGCAAGGAGGCGCGCCTGAACGGCTGCGCCGTGATCGCGCCTGCCGACAATATCGCGGTCACGCAGCTTGTGCAGGGCGCCCGCCTGGCCACCGACGCAATACTCCCCGGACTTGACCTCGGCTCGGAGATTGCCTCGGTTGCCGGCGAAGGCATTGGCGAGTTCGTTGTCGCCGACAGCAGCACGCCGGGCGCTGGCGGCTTTGCGATCTGCCATCATGGAGCCGGCTCGGAAGCCAGCACGGGCCAGTACTACGTCAAGTTCGCCTGCGTTCCGCCCGGCGCCGATGCGCCCAGGCGCTTTGCCGAGCTTCTGGGAGCCTGCGAGGCCCGCGCGGCCGCATTGGGCGCCGATACCTTGGTCGCCGGGACCAGCTCGGCGCGAACGGCGGCGTATACGGCGATGAAAGACGCCGGCTTTCGAACCATCATCAACTGCGTTGCGATGATGCGCCCGGGCGGCGATCTCTATAACCGGCCCGATGTCCTGGCGATCGACGATTGGCGATGATCGAGTACCGGGGTGCGTCCTACAGCCAAGTGGAGTTCGACCGCCAGTTCAATCCGCGCCTCGTCGCGGCAGACCCAGACAGCGTCCCGCAGCGCCGAACAATCTTGAGCGACGCCATTCGCGCACGCCGTCCTCATGCCCTTGGCCTTGCCTATGGGGACCGGCCGCGCGAGACCATTGACATCTTCCCGGCCGACACAACCGGCGCGCCGGTACTAGTCTATTTCCACGGCGGCTATTGGCGGGCGGGATCGGCGCGCGACAACAACTTCGTCGCCGAGCCCTTTCTCGCAGCCGGCGCCTGTGTGGCGTTGGTCAATTACGACCTTTGCCCGACCGTGCCCATCGGCACGATCGTCGCCCAGGCGCGCGCGGCGATCGGCTGGATCAGCGAGAACGCCGGCCAGCATGGCGGCGATGGCGAGCGGCTCTTTCTCCTCGGTCACTCGGCAGGCGCGCATCTTGCCGCCATGGTGCTGGCCGACGAAACGCGGAGCGCGCCATTGAATGGCGTGCAGGGCGCGGCACTGGTGAGCGGCATCTACGATCTCGATCCGGTGAAACGCGCCGCCGTCAACCAGGAGATCGGGCTAGGCGAGGCCGATATCGCTGCTTTCAGCCCGCTCGGTCACCCGCCGCGCGCGCCGGTTCCGCTGGTCGTCGCCGTAGGGCTGGCGGAGTCGGTGGAATGGGTTCGCCAGTCCCGGCTCTATGCCGATGTCGCCGAGGCGGCTGGCTGCCCGGTCGAGCGCCTCGATCTGCCGAAGGCCGATCACTACACGCCGCTCTTCGACATTCTGGAGCCCGGCGATCCCCTGCGCGGCGCGATCATCGGGCAGATGGGGCTCGCCTGAGCGTTTTCCGCACCGCATAAGCCGATACATGCTGGCAATCGCCGCGACTTGAATGGTACTTAACGGTGATGATGCAGGAACCCGAAGTTCGGCGCTTCGACCTCAACCTGCTGGTCGCGCTCGACGCCCTTCTCGAAGAACGAAACGTCAGCAAAGCCGCCGCAAGGCTGGGGCTCAGCCAACCGGCGATGAGCCGCGCGCTCGGCCGCTTGCGAAAATCGTTCGGCGACCAGCTGCTGGTGCGCGGCCAACACGGCTATGTCCCGACCTCGCGCGCCGAAGACCTGATCGCGCCGGTGCGCCGGGTGCTCCAGGAATCGCGCGCGCTGCTCGAGCCCGGAGCGTTCGATCCCAAGACGTCGCGCGCCCAGTTCCGCATCACCACCAACGATCATTGCGGTTTCGTCCTCATGCCCGATCTGATCGGCGCGATCCGGGCGCAGGCGCCGGGCATCGATATTGAGGTCACGCGTCTCGACGGCGACAGCCTCGATCATCTCGCGAACGGCGACGCGGACCTGTTGATCGGCCGTCCGCCGCCGATCGCCCGGGCCGGCCATTTGGTTCAACTCCTACTCGAAGAGCCTTATGTCTGCGCGCTCCGCGACGGCCATCCCGCATTGAAAGGCGGGATCTCGCTCAAGGACTACTGCGCCTACCCGCACTGCGCGGCCGACGCCAACGGATTCTTGACGGGTGACATCGACGCGGCGCTGACGGCGCTGGGCGAGAAGCGGCGCATCGCCCTGCGCACGCCCGATTTCATCGCCGCGCTATTTATCGTTGCCAGCAGCGATCTTATCCAGACTGCGCCGCGTAGCCTGGCCGAGCAGATTGCGCCCGCGGCCGGCCTCGCACTGGCCGACCTGCCCTTCAAGATCGCACCCGCACCGATCGGCCAGATATGGCATGAGCGTCACCAGACAGATCCCGGCCATGCCTGGCTGCGCGCGCAGGTGAAGCAGAACGCACTCGGCACGGTGAACGTGGACCGAACCAACGCCGCTTAGAGTATTTTCCGCTCACGCGGAATCGGCTCCGGCCCACTCCCCCGCCCGGCCACCCAATGCCAGTATCCTAGCGGTGGCCGGGTGGGGAGCGGGGCGGTGATGCCGGCTAAACGGAAAATGCTCTAAATTTCAGACAGATCGGCCCGCGCCGCCCAGTATTCCCAGGTCCGCTCGACCGCAACCGGCAGCGCGGTCATGGCTGCGGTCGCTTCGACTTCGCCGGGCGACAAATAAGTCACCTCGCCGAGCTTGAGCGCGCCCAACAGCAGCGCCGCGTTCACCTGCAGATAGATCGCCGTCGAGACCGCCTGTTTGAGGCCGCCCGCGGCGACGACGCAGCCATGCCCGCGCATCAGCGCGACAGCGCCGCCGCCCAGCGTCGCGGCAAGATCGCGGCCCTGCGCCATCGTCGTGACCAACAAATTTGTATCGCCGAACCCTTCGCGAATGTCCCAGACCGGGATCGATACCCCCATACCGCCGGCGACATGCAGGATCGGGCGCAGCGGCGTCGGCGTGACCGCGAAAGGGATGACTTCGTAAGCATGGTTGTGGATGACCGCGTGGATGTCAGGCCGCGCCTCGTAGATCGCGCCATGGATCGGCCGTTCGATATAGAAGGAGCGGCTTTCGCCGGGATCGGTCGTTTCGCCATCGAGGGTGAACTCGACCAGATCGCTCCGCTTCACCAGCGCAGGGCTCCGGGACCGGGAAAGAATGTAGCGATCGGGATGCTCGGGATGGCGAATGCTGACATGGCCGAAGGCGTCGACCACACCCTCGCGCGAGAGAATGCGGTTGGCGATCGCGAGATCGTGAAGAAGCGAGGTGAGGTCGGACATTGGGCTCCGCGGCGCTGAGAAACCGGCGCCTCAGCCTAGCCCAGCCGCCGCCTACGCGATAGCCACCGCGCCGGGGAAGGCCAGTGCGGCCGTCCGTTAACGGGCTGGTAAGGAGGCCTCGCTAGCGTTGCTGGCGACCATCTTGGCGTGTGAAATTTCATTCAATTTCCCGCCGCAACTGCGCTACGCCCCTACGGTGACAAACCCCTCGCCCCGCTCGCGCATTGCGCCAGCCTTATCGCGCAAGAGACGGCGCAGGAAATTGCCGTTGCCGGGATTGCGCGGGATTTCGTCAACAAGAATGTAGGCGCGCGGCCGCTTGAAGCCGGCAAGCGCGCTTGCCTTGCAATGGGTGTCGATGGCGACAGCGTCGGCTTTACCGGCCGAGACAAGGCAGCCGACGATGACCTGGCCCCATTTTGGATCGTCGAGACCGATTGCCGAGCAATCGACAACATCGCCGTGGGCGCGCAGGACGGCCTCGACTTCCTCGGGATGCACGCTCTCGCCGCCGGTGCGGATCATGTCGTCGACCCGGCCGCGCAGCGTGAAATAGCCGCGATCATCGACCGTGATGACGTCGCCGGTGTAGTACCAACCATCGCGCAGTTTTTCCGCTGTCGCATCGGGCCGATTGAGGTATTCGCTGAAGATCGTATCGCCGGTCGCATCGACGATCAGCTCGCCCTCCTCGCCCGGCCCGATCAGATCGTCGGGCCCGGCGCCCATCTTGATAAAGCGAAGCGCCGTATAGTAGCCCGGCCTGAGCGCGGCCGTATCACCCACCGGGTCGGGATTGTGCCCCGAGCACATGGTCTCCGTGGTGCCGTAGATATGGCGCACGGTGACGTTCGCCCATTGACCGTCCATATGCTCGACCAGCTTGGGATCGATGATCGCCCCGCCATAGAGCACGAGTTCCAGCGAAGCCATCCGTTCCGGTGCGTAGTTCGGCGCGTTGACCATGGCATAGTAGAGCGTCGGCGCCGCGAACAAATAGGTTATGCCGCGCTGTTCGATAAGATCGACCGCGGCAGCGGGATCGAAGGCCGACACGACGTAATAGGTGCCGCCGAATGCCAGCGTCACCAGGAAAATGCCGTAGAAGCCGATGGCATGGGCCAGCGGCATGAAGCCGAGCGCCTTGTTGTGCGGTCCGTAGCGCAGCCCTGCCTGGGTCGACAGCCAGACGATACGGTGCTCGCTCGTTCTGTGGGCCAGCACCACGCCCTTGTGTAGCCCGGTCGTGCCCGAGGTATAAAAGATAATGCAGGGGTCCTCAGGATCAGGACGCGGAATGGGCGGCAAATCAGTCGCCGATCCGCGGCAGGTCGCGAAATCTTCGGCCTCCCCCACCGCCCCTCCCACAGCGAAGAGCGGCGCGCCGCTTGGCAGTGCGCCCGCGACCGCCTCGACCACTGCCGGATCGGACATCACCACCGCGCCGGCGAGCCCGCCTGTCTCAACCAAACGCGCGGCCTCCTCGGGCTTGAGGCGCGCATTGATCAGCGCCGGCACCGCGGCCAGCCGCTGCAGCGCCAGCACGGCGAGGCAATGCTCGAAAAGGTTCGCCAGGCAGGTTGCGACTTTCGTCCCCGCCCCGACCCCACGCGCGGCGAAGCCGGCGGCGACCGCGTCGATCTCCTCGATCAACGCGCGGTAGGTGAGGCTGCGCTCGCTGCGGTCGTCGACGAGGGCGAGTGCGTCGGGTGTGCGATCGGCCTGAGCGCGGACCAGATCGTACATCGTCTGCATGCCGCCACTCCCACGAACTGGCCTGCGATGGCCGCCTAGAGCGTGCCGTTGATGGTGTAGTTGAGGATGCGCACCACCTGGTCGGGTGTCTCCGCCACGGCCAGCGCCGCCGCGTCGACCTCCTTCAAGGCGTGGGTCAGAGAGGGGTCGTGAAGGACGATGATCGACTTGCCGAGCGCGGCCGCATAGCCGGCATCGAAGGCGGCGTTCCACTGGCGGTACTTGTCGCCGAAGCGCACGACTGCGACGTCGGACTTTTCGATCAGGGTGCGCGTGCGGATCGCGTTTACCTTGGCGCCCTTGTGGTCCTTCCAGAAGGGGTTGGTCTCGTCGCCCAGGATGTCGACCCCGCAATCGTCGCTGCTGTCATGGTCGGTGACCGGCGAGACCAGCTCGACGGGAAGCTGATGCGCTTCCACGCCCTTTTTGATCTGCTCGCGCCAGTCGCTGTGGATTTCGCCGGAGAGATAGACCGTCCAGCTTCCATTGGAGGATTGCGCCATGGTTCGGATCGCCTCTTGGTCTGAAAAATTCGCCTGATGGGGTGCGCGGACACCCGTCCGCAAGGCACCATTCTACCATCCCGGCCGGTTCTTCCACCACCATTCCGGCCGCAACCGCTTGCCGTAGCCGAGCGCGTTGTCGAGCCACAGCGCGAAATGACGCAGCGGCGAGCCCGCGAGCCGCTTCCAGAGCCGGAAGTAAAGCCGGCTGAAGCCGCTTTCGGGCAGCTTGTTGTAGGGGCAGACGCGGATGCAGATGCCGCATTCGGTGCCCTGCTTGGCCCAGGACTGAAAGCATTTCTCGCCGTCGACGTTCCACTTCTTGACGCCGACGAAGTTCGACTGCTTGTGCATGGCGCCATCGGGCTCACCGTGCGGGATTGCCTTGGGCGGGCAGGCATCGGCGCATTTGCGTCAGATCGTCGAGAAAGCCTTCATGACGGTCGTTGGCGAGGTTGCGCTCGATCAGCAAATTCGCGCCCACCCAGGCCGCGTTGCGGATTGCAAAGTCCTTCCTCTCGTAGCCTTCGGCGCCGCGCACGCCGATGCCATGCATGAACATGCTCTTGAACCACTGAATGCCCTTTTCCGTCCGCACCCGCTCGTCCCACTGGGCGCGCGCGAAGGCGTCATTGCTGGCGTTGAAACGCTGAAAGCCGTCTTCGATCTCGAAACCGCATTCCGTGTCGGAGGCGCGGCGCAGATCGCCGTCGAATTTCTCCTCGATGGTCGGCTGGTTGTCGAGCGACAGCCGGTCGGGCACGTTGTGACCCTTGCCCGGCGTGCCCTTGCCCGCGCCAGCGGATATGCCTTTGGTCTTGACCGCCGCTGCGGCCTTCGGCCTCTTGCCGGGCTGGGTCGGTGGTACGCCCGTAGTCTGGCGCATTCGGTGCTTCCTTTTCTGCCTTCGCCGGGGAACGGATATGGTTCTCTAGCGTACATTATGTCGCAAGCGCCAAATATGCCGTGGGATCATAGCTTGCCGGCATGTGGTCGGTTGCGGCCAATACACTGAATTCTCATGAAGATTCCTTCTTTGTTCCGGGCGCGACGGAATAGGCGAGCTCGTTCGTTAATTCTTTTCGAGTGCATGGGACATATACCGGGTCCCCGATCGGGGGCCGAAAAGACACAGGAGACGACTTGATGAAGCTCAAAACTCTGGCGGTTCTGGCAATCGCCGCAGTGGCCGTGCCCGTCGCGGCATCGGCCGAAAGCCCGGCTTCCGGGAAGGATAAGCGGGTCACCCGCATTTTCGACCGGCTCGACCTCAACAAGGACGGCAAGATCACCCGTGCCGAGCTGAAGGAATATCGCCAAGCCCGGTTCAAGGCAGCCGATACCGACGGCAACGGCTCGATCAACAGCATCGAGATGGCCGCCTTCGTCAAGGCACGCATGAGCGAGCGCCTGAATGCCCGCTTTGCCGCGCTCGATACCGACAAGAACGGCAAGATCACCCTCGACGAAATGCGCAGCGGCAAAGCCAGCCGCGGCCGCAAGGCCCGACGAATGGGTGGACGGCGAGCCGGGCGCATGGGCCGGCGCGGCCGCTTCGGGTTCTGGCGCATGGACCGCGACGGCGACGGTGCGATCAGCAAAGAAGAACTCACGCGCGTCGCCAAACGCCGCGGTCATCGCCGCATCGCCTTTCGCTTCGCACGGCTCGACGACAACCGCAATGGTCTTATCTCCAAGGAAGAATTCGTCGACGCACGGACCCGTTTATTCCGGCGCTTCGATGCCAATGATGACGGCGTCGTGACACGCGAAGAAGTCCAGACGGCGATGGCCAAATTCCGGCGCCATCGCGGCGAGCGTCGCTGGCACAGGCGTGGCGGCGACCATCATGGTGGCGGGCATTACCGTGGCGGACGTCGTGATGGTTGGGGCGGCCGCGGTCGCCATCGCCGCGGCGATGGCCATCACGGCATGCGGCACGGCGGTGGTTGGCCCCAGGATAACTAGACCCGTAGAGGCCAACCCAGGAAAGCTAAGCATGGAGGCATCGTGCCCAGCCAGATCGCAACCCTGACCGCATACAACCCGGTTCGCGCTATAGTTCCGGGCATGGCGGGGAATGAAGCGAGAGCGGCCGATGCCGAACTGATGCGGCGCGTGGCGGCGGGTGACGCCGCCGCGTGTCGTTTCCTGGTCGACCGCGAATTGCCGGCAATCGTCGCTTTCGCCTATCGCATGCTGGCCAGCCGTTCGGATGCCGAAGACGTTGGCCAGGAATGTTTCCTGCGGTTGTGGAAGGTGTCGCACAAATGGCGGCCCGATGCGCGCGTACGAACCTGGCTGCACCGTGTCGCGCACAATCTGTGCATCGACCGCATCCGGGGGCGCAAGCCGGCCGATCCGATCGACACGATGGATCTCGCCGCCGACGAACCGGGCCCGTCGGGCGCTTTGCAACAGACACAAGTCGCATTGCTGATCGACAAGGCGGTCGCCGGCCTGCCCGAACGCCAACGTTTGGCGGTGGCACTCGTACATTTTCAGGAATTTAGTAATATCGAAGCCGCAAAGATCATGGATGTCAGCGTCGACGCGTTGGAATCCCTTCTCGCCCGCGGCCGCCGGGCCCTGCGCGGCTCGCTGGAAGACCTGCGCGTCGATCTATTGGGAGAACCGTGATGGCAGCGGACAGGACCATCGATCTCGACCGGCTGAGCGTGCTGCTAGACGCCTACGGCGCCGACCATAGCCGCTGGCCGGAGGGCGAACGCGCGGCAGCGCGGGCGCTCATCGAAGCAAGCGATGCCGCACGCACGCTCTATGAGGAAGCCGGCGCGCTCGACGACGCGCTGGCGCGAGCAAGCGCGATCGAGCCGTCGCCCGAGTTGAAGGCGGAAATCCTTGCCGCCGTGGGACAGCCGCGCGAATCCTGGGTCCAGGCGCTGTGGCCGTTCGGCGCTGCCTGGAAGCCGGCTTCCGCGTTGGCCGCCGCCGTCGTGCTCGGCATGATCGCCGGTGTCGTCCTGCCGAACCCCTTTGGAGGGGCCGACGATCCGTTTGAAAGCGAGATCGGCGAGCTCGCGATGAGCACCGTGTTCGAGCAAGAGGGCGAGCAGTGATCCGGCTTTCCAAGCGCGGGCTCGGAATTACGCTGATCGTCTCGCTCGGCGTGAACCTGTTCCTCGCCGGCATGATCGTCACCGGCGTGCTGTACCACAAACGTGGCAGCGGCGTCGCAGGCCACGACCGTCCATTTCCCCATTGGTCGGCGCGTCGCGCGCTGGAAGGCGAGAGCCGCCGTAAGGTCGACGTGATCTGGCGCGAGGCGCGACCCAGCCTGCGCATGCACATTCGCGAGGTCCGCAAGGCCCGCCGCGATATCCGGCGGCAGTTGCGGGCGGACGCCCTCGACCGGTCGGCGCTCGACAAGGCGTTCGCCGCTTTGCGCGCCAGCCATGCCGGCGCCCATAACGCCATGCACGCGCTGATCGGCCGGATCGCTGAGACCCTGAACGTCGAGGAGCGCCGCCAGTATTTCCGGCGACGCCACTGGCGCCGGGATCGACGCTTTCGGCGGCATCGAGACTGATTATCGTTTGATTTTCAGAGGGATAAGCGAAGTCGTGCACGCATACTATCGCCAACAAACGGTCATAGAAATTAACCATCTGTGGCGATATCGCAACGCCCGGCGTCCACATCCATGGTAGTGTTCTGAATGACGCGACCATTCCACGGGAGAGCCATGCGGTACGCTGCACTAGTGGCGCTGATTGTGGGATTGCTCGGTGGGGCGCAGGCCGCGCACGCTGAGAACCTCACGGTTGGCCAACTGCTTCAGGACTGTGATTTCAACCTCGGCAAGCCCCAGACTGTCGATGGCACGCCGCCCGGCAAGGCCAAGAAAGCCACCCTCACCCGAATTGCCCGCCACCTCGTCTGCATTGCCTATATCAGGGGTGCGCTGGAGACCCATGTGGTGATCTTCACCCGGCTCGGCCGCTCGGCTCGGGTATATTGCGCGCCGGGCAAAGTCGAGGTTCGCATGGCCGCCAGGTTGCTCGGCGGCTGGGCCAAGAAAGACCCCGAGCGCCACAAGCTGCCGGCCGCGATCGGGCTCGACGCCGCGTTGCGCGACGCCTATTCCTGCCTGCCCAAGCCGTAGGGTCTGCTAGCCGTAGAGTGCCTCCACGATCGGGCAGTCCGGCAAGTCACCTCCATCGCAGCGCGCGGCCATCTCGGTGAGGACAGCTTCCATCCTTTGAAGATCGCCGATCTTGCGTTGCACGCTGCCGAGGTGATCCAGGGTCAGCGCCTTCACCTCTTTGCAGGAATGACCGGTCTCGTCGACCAACGTCAGCAAGTCGCGCAGCTGCTTGAGCGTAAACCCGAGGTCGCGGCAGCGGCAGACGAAGTGCAGACGCTTAACGTGGTCTTCGCCGTATATCCGATGGCCGCCGTGGCTTCGCGGCGGATCACTAAGGATGCCGATCCGCTCGTAATATCGGATCGTTTCAATATTGCACCCGGTGGCGCGTGACAGTTGGCCGATCGTCACCGGTGCTCGCGCAGACGTGATCTGGTGCAAGGGTTCCTCCCTTGATTCTGTAGTTACTACAGATATTACATAATCGTCCAAGCGCCGACGCCAAGCCCGGTTTGTTCCGGCCGGAGCGCCTTTGCCGCTCCGGTCGCGGCGTATCAGAGGAGTGCATCGGCGTGATCCAGGGGACATTCGACCCGGACAGCTACGTTCATCGCTATGACATACTCGTGCCCAACGGCGCGGCGCTGCCGGCCGCCCAGTCTCTTCCGCCGGCGCAGCAAGGGTAAGAACCATGGGAATGGAAGCCGAAGACCAAACGGCGACACGCACCGCGGCTGAGGCGCTCAGCGCAGGCTACCTGCCCAACAACAGCCCGGCGATACAGCGCCTGTCGATATCGATCTACAGCGCATTGTCGCGCGGCCGGCCGGTTGATGCGGCGGCCTTGGCGGCTCGGCTGGATTGCGGCGAGCTCGAGATCGAAAACCTCCTTTCGGCCCTTCCACCTTCCGTAATCGACCGCGACGGCGACGGCCGCATCACGGCGTTCATCGGTCTCAGCCTGTCGCCGACCCGGCATCGTTTCGAGCTCGACACGCGAACTCTCTTCACTTGGTGCGTGCTCGATGCATTGTTCCTACCCGAACTCCTGGGTGAGGAGGCGCGCGTCGCGACCCAATGCCCGGAAAGCGATATACTGATCGTTCTCCGCGTGGCCCCCGTCCGTATGGTCGATTGCCAGCCGCCGGCGGCGGTCATGTCGATGGTCGCCCCTGAGATTGCGGCCTGCCGGGACGATTTACGCGGGGCGTTTTGCAGCCATGTCAGCTTCTTTGCCAACCGCGGCAGTTTCGATCGCTGGGCCAAGGGCCGCCTCGGCACAACCTGCGTCCCGATCGGCGAAGCATACGACCTCGGACGGCGGCGCAACAAAGCCCGCTTTCCCGATATTGCCTTTGGTGGTTCCGGATTTTCCGCTTGAACCTGTAGTAGCTACAGGTCGTATGTAACAATTGCGATTGAATGACGGTCCCAAAGGGAGGTGTGAAACCATGGCCGAAACACGAAAGATCGAGATCTTTTCCGCCGGCTGCGCAGTCTGCGAGGAGGCGGTGGATCAGATCAAGGCGCTCGCCTGCCCTTCCTGCGATATCAGCGTGCTCGACATGAAGGACGCCGGCGTCGCGACACGGGCCGAAACTCTCGGCATCCGGTCCCTGCCGGCGGTCGCGGTCAACGGAACGCTGGCCGATTGCTGCTCGGGGCGCGGCATCAACGAGGACACGCTGCGCGCCGCCGGGCTCGGCCGGCCCATCGCGTGACCTTGCCATGAAAAATAACAAGCTCTTGGGCGTCGGCGCCGGCGGCTCAATCTTTTTCGGTATTTGCTGCTTCACGCCGCTCCTGGTCATTTTGCTCGGCGGCTTCGGCCTCTCGGCCTGGCTCGGCTGGCTCGACTTTGTATTGCTGCCGGGGTTGGCGATTTTCCTCACGCTCACAGCCTATGCGCTGATCCGGCGTTTCCGCAGCGGCGGCGCAACCGGCAACACGGGCACCTGACATGAACGCACCAATGCCGCCGGTCGAGCCGCGCTCGACGCTCACTTGCCCCGAATGCGGCCATCAGGCGACCGAGACCATGCCGACCGATGCCTGCCAGTTCTTCTATGACTGCAAAGACTGCGCCGCCGTGCTCAAGCCGCTGGCAGGCGACTGCTGCGTCTTTTGCTCCTTCGGCACCGTCCCCTGCCCACCGATCCAGATCGCGCGCGCAGGCGGCGACGATGCTGCCTGCTGTCCTTGACGTCTGACGCGGCGCCTATGCCGCGCGCCTAAATCACGCTGTCTTTCGGGAAGTTCGGCTTGCGCTTTTCCCTGAGCGAGGCCATGCCCTCCTGCACTTCGGGGCCCGCGAAGCCCATGAATTCGAGCGCCAAGGACGTATCGAAGTTGGGGCCCATCATGCGCAGCCAGTTGTTGAGGGCGTATTTGGTCCAGCGGATCGCGTTCGGCGCGCCGTTGGCCAGCTTTTGCGCCACCTTGACCGCGGTGTCCTGAAGTTCGTCGTCTTCGACGCACATGGAGACGAGCCCGATGCGCTCGGCCTCCTCGCCCGACAGGGGATCGCAGGTCAGCAGGTAGTACTTGGCCTTGGCCATGCCGCAGAGCAGCGGCCAGATGATCACCGAATGATCGCCAGCGGCGACGCCGAGCCGGGTATGCCCGTCGATGATGCGCGCTTTCTTGCCGACGATCGAGACGTCGCACAAAAGCCCCGCCACCAGCCCCGCACCGACCGCCGGCCCCGTCATCGCTGAGACCGTCGGCTTACCGCAGTTGATGACGTTGTAGACGAGGTCACGCGCCTCTTTCCAGGCGCGGGTCATCGTCTTGAAATCCTCCGTCATCTCTTTGACCATGTTGAGATCGCCGCCGGCCGAGAACGCGTCCCCCGCCCCGGTCAGGATTACGCACGAGATCTCCTCGTCCCGGTCGATGTCGCGCCAGACCTGGCCAAGCTCGTCATGCATGATCTGATCGACCGCATTCAGCTTGCCCGGCGTGTCGAGGGTGATGCGCAGGATGCGGTCGCCCGGACGGTCGAATTTGAGGCGCTCGTACTTCGCGTAAGGGTCGCTCATATCTTCTTCTCACTTTCTTCCCAATAGGGTTCTTTCAACAGGGTTTTCTGGATCTTGCCGATGGGTGTTTTCGGAAAATCGTCGACGAATTTGACCAATCGAGGCCGCTTGAAGCGCGCGAGCCTTTGGGCGCAATGCTCCACCAACTCCTCTTCGCTCACAGCCGCGCCGGCCTTGAGCGCGACATAGGCCGCCGGCACCTCGCCCCATTTGGGATGGGGGATGCCGAAGACCGCGCATTCGCCGACGCCGTCGTGCTCGTAGAGGATGCGTTCAATCTCGCTGGGGTAGACGTTCTCGCCGCCGGAAATGATCATCTCCTTGGACCGGTCGACGAGGGTGATGAAACCGTCCTCGTCGATGGTTGCCAGATCCCCCGACCAGCCCCAGCCGTCGCCAAGTTTGAAGAAGCCGGCTGTCTGTTCGGGCTCATCGTAATATTCGGTCATCAGATTGTCACCGCGCGAGACCACCTCACCGATCTCGCCCGGCTCGACCGGCGTGCCGTCGGGGCGGACGACGCCCGTGTCGACATTGTAGGGCGCGCGGCCCACCGCCCCCAGCTTGTCCGGCAGATACCAGTGCCGCAGTGCGGCGATCACACCCATTTCCGATTGCCCGTAGATCTGCGTGAGCTTCACGTCCGGCAGCATTTTGAGGAATTCGCGCTGCACCCAATCGGGCATCGGCGCGCCGGCAAAACTCATCTTGCGCCAGCTCGCATAGACGCCCGGATCGAAGGCCGGGTCCTGGATCACCATATTCGCCTGGGTCGGCACCATGAAGTTGGCGGTCATGCCCGTCTCGCGCACCATCGCGGCGAAACCATCCACGTTCCATTGCGAGAGCAGCGTCACCGTCGCGCCGGCCAGGATCGCCGGCTGGAACATGATGTTGAGCGCTGCCACATGGAACATCGGTGTGACTATGCCGACGATGTCGCGCTCGTCGAGCCCTTCCTCGACCATCACCGTATGCGCGGTTACCGCGCGCGCCCGGTGGCTTGCCAGCACGCCCTTCGGGCGGCCCGTGGTGCCGCCGGTATAGGTCATGCAGAAAGGGTCGCGCTCGTCGATATCGACATCGGGAGCCGTGGCGGATGCGACGGCAATGAACGTCTCGAAGTCTTCGGCGTCATCCACCGCGCCGCCAATGGCGATCAGCGTGTCGATCTTCGGCGCCGTATCGCGGATCGCTGCTACTTTCTCGGCGAAGATATCCTCGAACAACAGAACTTCGACATCGGCCTTGTCGAGGACAAAGGCAAGTTCCTCGGGCGCATAGAGCACCGAGACGTTGACCAGCACGCAGCCGGAGCGCGCCACGCCGAAGAAGGCGACGGCGTATTCCGGCCGGTTGCGGCAGAGGATGGCGACCTTGGCGCCCTTGGTCAGGCCGAGGCCGAGCAACGCATTGGCGAGCCGGTTGGCGCGGCCTTCAAGCGCGGCATAGTTCGGCC
>Ga0209633_10001763_pt1 | contig 21792 bp, 16 predicted proteins | sample Cruoilmetagenom1_FD_187290 | JGI IMG/M metagenome (GOLD analysis project Ga0209633, IMG submission 187290) | Oil polluted marine microbial communities from Coal Oil Point, Santa Barbara, California, USA - Sample 1 (SPAdes) (version 2) | ecosystem: Environmental > Aquatic > Marine > Oil seeps ... | reverse complement strand
GGCCACAAGAATAGGTTCTTCGCGGTTTGCTGGGTGATCGTGCTGGCGCCCCGCGTTCCGCCGCGTCGCCGCTCTTTGAGCGCTGATTCGATGGCGTCGAAATCGAAACCATTGTGCCGGCAGAATTCGGCGTCTTCAGACGCGATGACGGCCCGCACGACATTGCGGGAGATGCGGCGCAGCGGCACCCAGCGTTTGCGAACCTGGCCCGAATAGCGTTGGTCGAACTTGCGCAACACCATCAATGGCGTGCCGGGCGGCGGCACGAACCTGTAAATCAGAACCACCGCGACCGACAAAAACGCGAAAGCCAGGACCGACCACATGAATATGCGAACGATTATCCGCATGGTCGCGACGGGTGATCGGCGCTGAGATGTTGCGGCCGGCAATGATGCCGCACTAGCCGGAAACCTTCCTGTTGGCGATGTCGCGATCGCGTAGATCCTTACGGCGGATCTTGCCTGTCGCGGTGAGCGGCATCGCGTCGACGAACTCGATCTCTCGGGGATACTCATGGGCCGCCAGGCGGGTCTTGACCAACTCGCGGATCTCCGTCTCCAGTGCGGTGCCGGGCTCAAAGCTCTGGTTGAGCACGATCACCGCCTTGACGATCTCGGTGCGCTGGGGATCGGGAACCCCGATCGCGGCCGCCAGCCCGACTGCCGGATGGGTCATCAGGCAGTCCTCGATCTCGCCCGGCCCAATGCGGTATCCGGCCGAAGTGATGACGTCATCGGTACGGCCGAGAAACCAGAAATAGCCGTCCTCGTCCTTCACGCCCTGATCTCCCGATACCATCCAGGGGCCGACGAACTTGTCCCGCGTGGCCTCGGGGTTGCGCCAATATTCCTTCATGGCGACGGGATCCGGCGTCTTGAAGGCAATGTTGCCGGTCTCGCCCGGCGGGCGAATATTACCCTCGTCATCGATCACTTCCACAGTATGGCCGGGAACGGTCCGGCCCATCGAGCCGGGCTTGACCGGCATGATCGCCGCGCAGTTGCCGACGCAGATGTTGAATTCGGTCTGGCCATACCCTTCGTTGAACGTGATACCGAACGTCTCCTTGCCCCAGGCGAGCACCTCTTCGCCGAGCGTCTCGCCGCCGCTGAAAAGCGAACGCAGCGACGGTGCGTGGCGTTCCTTGGCGTCGGTAACCTGGCGCATCATCTTGAGCGCGGTTGGCGGGATGAAGGTGTTGCGGACCCGGTATTTCGTCATCAGGGCATAGGCTTCCTCCGGATCGAACTTGCCGGCGCGGTAGGCCAGGACGGGCATTCCGTGAAACCAACACGGCATCAGGAGGTCCATGAGCCCGCCGATCCAGGCCCAGTCGGCTGGTGTCCAGCCGAGATCGCCCGGAACCGGTGGAAATTCGTGGTAGAAGTCGAAGCCCGGCATGTGGCCCAGCATCGTCCGGTGCGCGTGCAAAGCGCCTTTGGGCGGCCCCGTCGTGCCCGATGTGTAGACCAGAATGGCTGGATCCTCGGCCTCGGTATCGAGGGTGGCAAACGTGTCCGATGCCCGTTCCAGCTCGACCGGGAGTTCCAGATCGCCGCCGGCGCCATCGGTCACGATCACATGCCTCAATGCCGGCAGGCGCTCGCGGATGGCCAGAATTTTGGGCAGATTGACCATGTCGGTGACGATCGCCGCCGCCTCGCTGTTGGCGAGCCGGTACTCCAGCCCATCCTCGCCAAACAGCACAAAAAGCGGCAAGGCAACCGCGCCCATCTTGTAGGCCGCGACATGTGTGAATGCGGTCTCCGGGCATTGCGGCAGCAAGATCGCGACCCGGTCGCCTTTCGATACGCCTATTGCGGTCAGGAAGTTGGCCATTTGATTGGCGCGCCGCTGGATTTCGCGGAAGGTAAATCGCTGCTCACCCCCGGGCCCACCGACAAAGATAAGCGCGGGTTTGTCGCCGTCGCCAGCATGCCGGTCGCAGACGTCGCGGGCCATATTGTATCGCGCAGGTACGTTCCAGCGGAACTTGGCGACGATCTCCTCGTAGGTTTCGGCCTTGGGCAGCACGTTTTATCTCCATCCTCGTCGCGGTCAGCGCGATGATAGCAGCGGCACGATGGGGCCAGAAGCGCGGAGAACGCTTACCAAGCTGTGCGGCGGCATCACCAACTTGTGACCGGGGGTTTGTTGCGTTGTGAACGGCCTTCGCCAAGATGGAGCCATGGAGGCTATCATGTCCCGATTTTTCCCCGGACGTCGGCTATTGCGTGCAGCGGCAGTATCGCTGGCGGTTTTGGTGCTGGCAGGTGGTGCCATCGCAGAGGTCGATGCGAGTTGGAAGCGCGAATTCCCGAAAGCCGATTTTTCCAAGCATTCGGTCGATCTGCGCGAAATATTCTCCGGCGGTCCGCCTCGAGATGGCATCCCGGCGATCGACAAACCCGCCTTCGCGACGGTCGAAGAGGCGGCGAGCAAAGGTCTTGCAGACCGCGAGGCGGTGATCGCCGTCGCAATCAACGGCGATGTCCGCGCCTATCCACTGCGAATCTTGATGTGGCACGAGATCGTCAACGACACCGTGGGCGGGGTGCCGGTGGCGGTGACCTTTTGCCCGCTTTGCAATTCGGCGGTGGTGTTCGACCGCCGCCTGGACGGCACCGCGCTCGACTTCGGCACGACCGGAAGACTGCGGAATTCCGATCTCGTGATGTATGACCGCCAAACCGAAAGCTGGTGGCAACAGTTCCTTGGCGAGGCGATCGTGGGCAAATTGACCGGCAAGCGGCTCAAAATCCTGCCGGTCAGGGTCGAGTCCTTCGCAAAGTTCAAGGCGCGCAGGGCCGCGAGCAAGAAGGTACTGGTGCCGAACAATCCGCGCGCACGACGATACGGGTACAATCCATACGCCAGGTACGATTCGCGGTCGCGGCCCTATCCGTTTTTCCGTGGCAAGTTGCCCGAGGGTATCGCGCCGCTCGAACGGGTCGTTGTCGTCGGAAAGCAAGCCTGGGCGCTGAGCCTTATCAAGGCGAGAAAGCAAATCATCGCGGGCGATCTTGTCATCACCTGGGAGAGCGGTCAGGCCTCGGCACTCGACACGACCGTGATCGCGCGCGGCAAGGACGTTGGCAACGTGGTGGTGCAACGCAAATCCAAGCAAGGTCTGGTTGATGCCGTCCACGACATCAGCTTTGCCTTCGCCTTCCACGCGTTTCATCCCAAGGGTAAGATCCACACTCTCAAATCCGGGGCCGCCCGCAACTAGGCGCTGGTGCTGACTGTCTCCGTACTGCCGCTCAGTTGATTTCCGATCGGGCGGTTCGTAGGTTTCCAGGAGGCAACCGGAGTCCCAAACAATATGCCCCTCGATATCGTTCATTCCGCCTGTCCACATGATTGCCCCAGCTGCTGCGCGCTTGAGGTCGAGCGGATCGATCCTCAGACCATCGGGCGGGTGCGGGGCGCCAAGGCGAACAGCTACACCTGCGGCGTGATTTGCGCCAAGGTCGCGCGGTATGCCGAACGCGTCCACCATCCGGGCCGGCTGAAAACGCCGCTCAGGCGGGTAGGGGACAAGGGTGTCGGCTTCGAGGCTTTCGAGCCCATGAGCTGGGACGAGGCACTCGACGAGGTGGCCGGGCGCTTCAAGGACATTGCGGCCGAGTACGGCAGCGAGGCGATCTGGCCCTTCTTCTATGCCGGAACCATGGGCTTCGTGCAGCGTGACGGGATCGAGCGTCTGCGCCATGTAATGAAGTATTCGCGCCAGCACTCCACGATTTGCTCGGCCTTGTCGAATGCCGGCTGGCAGGCCGGCATTGGGCTCGCCCGCGGTTCGGATTCACGCGACATGGCGCAGTCCGATTTGATCATCAGCTGGGGCACCAATCCGGTTGCAACCCAGGTCAACGTCATGCACCACGTGACCGAGGCCAAGAGAACCCGTGGCGCCAAGCTGGCGGTCGTCGATCCCTACCGCACGGCGACGGCGGAAAAGGCGGACTACCATCTGATGCTGCGGCCCGGCACCGATGGCGCGCTCGCCTGCGCGATCATGCATGTCTTGCTGGCCGAGAACCTCGCCGACCGCGACTACATGGCCCAGTACACCGACGTGCCGGATGAACTGGAAAAGCATCTGGAGACGCGTGGCCCCGAATGGGCGGCGGTGATCACCGGGCTGACAGCGCAAGAGATCATTGAATTTGCGCGCGTGATCGGCCGCACGCCCAAGACCTTCATTCGTCTTGGCTACGGGTTCTCGCGATCGCGCAATGGCGCCGCCAATCTGTTCGCGGTTTCCTGCATCCCGGCGGTGTCCGGCGCCTGGCGGCACCAGGGCGGCGGCGCGCTTTACTCGAACGGCCAGCTATACGGGCTCGATCTCACGCTGATCACCGGGGCGGTCGCCATCGACAAGTCGACCCGTCTGCTTGACCAGTCGCGGATCGGACCGATCCTGATGGGTTCGCGCGACGATTTGGGCAACGGGCCGCCGGTGAATGCCCTCCTTATCCAGAATACCAATCCGGTGATGGTGATGCCGGATACAACGGCGGTCCGGGCCGGCTTCGCCCGCGACGATCTCTTCGTCTGCGTCCACGAGCAGTTCATGACCGAGACCGCGGCGATGGCCGATATCGTGCTGCCGGCGACGACCTTCCTGGAGCACGAGGACTTTTATGTCGGCAACGGTCACACGCACATCCAGGTCGTGAAGCCGGTGATCGAGCCGGTGGGCGAGAGCCGCTCGAACCATGATGTTATCTGCGGGCTCGCGCGGCGGCTTGACGCACGGCATCGCGGTTTTGAGATGTCGGCCTGGGAGCTGATTGACGCCACCCTAAAGGCTTCCGGGCACCCCGATGCCGAGACAATCCACGCGGCGCACTGGATCGACTGCGCCGAGCCATTCGAGGACATGAACTTCCTGAGCGGCTTTCCAACACCAGACGGGAAATTCCATTTCAAACCGGACTGGTCGGCGATTGGCAGCGATCACGCGCGAATGCCTCAGATGCCGGATCACTTCGATATCATCGATAACGCCACCGAGGACCGTCCGTTCAGACTGATCGCGGCGCCAGCGCACAACTATCTGAATTCCTCATTTACTGAGACGCCGACCTCACGAAAGAAGGAGCGGCGACCGACTGTGCTGATGCATCCCGACGACTGCGCAAAGGTTGGCGTAAAGGAGGGCGAGCGGACTCGGATCGGCAATGCTCAGGGCTCGGTGGTCGTCCATGCGCACCTATTCGAAGGCTTGCAGCGGGGTGTGGTGGTGGTCGAAAGTATTTGGCCCAATGCCGATTTCGAAGAGGGCAACGGCATCAATACGCTGATAAGCGCGGAGCCGGGTCCGCCGCGCGGCGGGGCAGTTATCCACGATACGGCGGTGTGGATCACCCCGGCCTAGACGCCGACGGGACACACCTGCTCGAGAATTTCCCCTCTTCACTGTTTGGTCCCGTTGCCTTTGCAATCGACATGCTTGATTGTGGGACGGGGGACCTTATCGGGGATCGTCGGAGCCTGGGGTGAGCCATCCGGGATTGGTGAACGGGGCCGTTCGGGCCAAGGGCCGCACCAAGGTTGTCGTATTGGGCAACGAAAAGGGCGGCACCGGAAAATCGACGACTGCAATGCACCTGATTATCGGGGCTATGCGTGAGGGCGCACGCGTGGGATCGATCGACCTTGATTCAGGCCAGGCATCGCTCTCGCGTTATATCGCCAATCGCCGCGATTTCGCCGATGAAAACGGCGTCTCCCTGATCATGCCCGAACACCATCGCCTGGTCCTTAGCCAGGATGACAGCCGCTCGCGTGCCGGAACGGAAGACCGCGGCCGTCTCACCCGCGAGATAAAGCGGCTGTCCCAGACGAGCGACGTGGTGTTCATCGACACACCCGGGGGCGACACTGATATTGGCCGTACCGCGATCCGCTACGCCGACACGCTGGTCACCCCGATCAATGACAGCTTGATCGACCTCGATCTGATCGCCCGGCTGGAGGGCGATCCCCCAGAGCCGGTCGGCCCGAGCCGGTTCAGCGAGAAGGTCTGGGAAGCTCGCAAGGCGCGCGCTGGAGACGCCATGGGTCCGATCGACTGGGTGGTGTTGCGCAACCGGGTGAGCACGCTTGCGTCACGCAATCGCCAGGCGATCGAGGCAGCGCTCGATGACCTCTCCGGTCGGTTTGGCTTCAGGGTGGCGGTGGGATTCGGTGAGCGGGTCGTATTCAGGGAGCTGTTTCTGCAGGGTTTGACGGTTCTCGATCTGCGCGAACGCGGCACCAACGTTCCGCTCAATATGTCGCATATCGCCGCACGGCGAGAGGTTCGCCGCTTGCTGGAATTCATCGGGCTGGTGGATTTCCGCGACGAGCTGGAACAGGCCGCATCGTCCTGAGGCTGGACGCGGCGCCCGGAAATCCTTATCTCAGAAGACATAAATCAAGAACGACGCTGAGGCAGATGACCAAGCGCAAGGCGGGTCTGCCGGCACGCTCGAGCGCCGGCCAGGTTGACGAGTTTCTCCAGAAGGTGGCGGCCACGCCGGTGACCAAACCGGCCGGCCAGCGCGGCCGGCTTATATTCGCAATTGATGCAACGGCGAGCCGCGAGCCGACCTGGGACATGGCCTGTCATCTCCAAAGTGAGATGTTCGAGGAAACCGCCAATCTCGGCGGGCTGGACGTTCAACTCGTCTACTACCGCGGGTTTGGGGATTGCCGGGCCACGCCGTGGGTCAGCAATTCGCGCGACCTGGTGCAGCGCATGAATCGGGTTCGGTGTCTGGGCGGCCGCACGCAGATTCGCAAAGTGCTGCATCACGCCATGAAAGAGACAAAGCGTCAGCCGGTCGATGCATTGGTTTTCGTCGGCGACTGCATGGAGGAGGATGTCGACAAGCTTTGTCACCAGGCAGGCGAGTTGGGACTGTTGGGCGTTCGGGCCTTCATGTTTCACGAGGGGGGCGAGCCCGTCGCCCGCCGCGCATTCGAGCAGATCGCCGAACTGACCGGCGGCGCATATTGCCCCTTCGATGCCGGAAGTGCGCGTCAGCTGAAGGAACTATTGTCGGCTGTCGCGGTCTATGCCGCGGGCGGGCGCCCGGCGCTTGAGGATATGGGAGCCAAGCGCGGGGGCGCGGCACTTCTGATCACCCATCAACTGAAATAGAGCGCGCGCATGTCCTATTTCCTGTTGGGTCTCGCATTCGTCGTGGCGGTGATCGTGTTGTCGCGATGGATTCAGTCCGCGAATCCGGTTCAAATCTCCAGCGCCCTTCGCTGGGCCGGCCTGACGGTCAGCGGTCTTGCGACCGTCGTCTTCTTCATTGCCGGGCCGATGCCGCTGGCCTTTTTCAGTGTGGTGGGCTTTCTCTACCTTCTGATGCGGACGCCGGGGCCGCGCCCTATGACCGCCAAGCCAAGCCGCACCAAGAGCAAGCAATCAAAGATTGAGACCACCTATCTGGAAATGATCCTCGATCATGACAGCGGAGAGATAGCCGGCCGCGTCCGTTCGGGTCCGTTCGCGGGCCGCGATTTGAGCGAAATGCGGCCCGAAGAGATGATGGCGCTGTGGCGCGAATGCGTGGCTCGCGATGAACAATCGGCCAGGGTGTTGGAAAGCTTCCTCGATCGGCATTTCGGCGGCTGGCGGGAAGCCGCCAAATCGCAGGACGAGGCGCCTCGCCGCGGCGGGGGTATGAGCCCGGACGAGGCCTACAAGGTGCTTGGCGTCAGTCCCAAGGCATCTGATCAGGAAATCAAGGATGCGCATCGCAAGCTCATGCGCAAGCACCATCCCGACCAAGGGGGCTCGGTGGAACTGGCCGCACGGCTCAATGAGGCGCGCGACGTGTTGTTAGGCGGATGACAAGGAATCGTCCCACATACTAGGCGGGTGGATCGGGCCGCCGATGGCGCTGGGCTCGGGACCTTCAATTGCGGAGCCATCGTGCGCGTGCTTTGATACGCCCGGTTGGCGGTTCTTCGGCAGTAGGCCATGAAATGCGCTTGAGCGAGAGCGGGATCAGATCTGGTCTTTTCAACTTTGCATTGTTGGCGATTGTCAGCGGGCTGACGCTCTATTTCTTGATCGTGGCCAAGAATCTGCTCATCCCCTTCGTGATCGCGGTGGTGTTCTGGTACCTGATCGACGTGCTGGCGACGACCTATCAGCAATTGCCGATTTGGCGCTGGCGCATGCCGCGGTGGTTGAGCGTGACATTGGCTTTTCTGTCTTTCGCGGCTGGACTGGCGATCCTCGTCAGCTTCGTGAGCGCAAATTTCTCCCCCCAAAATCTGGAGCAGGTCGCGAATGACTTCCAGGCGAACCTCGGCACGGTGCTCGACAGCGTGATCAAGCTGCTTCCGATCAAGGAAGGCACGCTTACCGTGAACGAGCTGCTCGGTCGCATCAATTTCGGTCGCATTGCCGGCAATCTGGTTTCGGCGGTGACCAGCATTGCCGGAGATATCGGCATTATCGTCGTGTACGTCATATTCCTGTTGCTCGAGCAACTGACGTTCGACCGAAAAATGGTCGCGTTGGTGAAGGACAAGGAGCGCCGCGAGCGCGCGCGCCGAATGCTCAGGCAAATTGGCCAGGACATTCAGCTCTACATCCGGATCAAGTTCACGCTAGCGCTCATCACGGGGCTTGTGTGTTACGCGATCATGCGGGCGGTTGACCTTCGTTTTGCCGAGGTTTGGGGCGTATTGATCTTCTTCATGGCCTGGATCCCCACGGTTGGGCCGATTATCGGCATCATATTCCCGCTCGTATTTTCCATTGTGCAGTTCGCCAGTGTGTGGCCGATTCTCGTCGTTGCGATCGGAGTTGGCGTAACCCAGGCGGCGATCGCCAATATCATTGAGCCCAAGCTGATGGGGAGCTCGCTCAATTTGAGCCCGCTGGTCGTGATCGTCTCGCTGGTGGTCTGGGGAACGATCTGGGGGGTCACGGGCATGTTCCTGTGCGTGCCGATCATGGTGATTTTGATGATCGTGCTGTCGAATTTCCCCCATAGCCGACCGGTCGCCGTCCTGATGTCGAGCGACGGACGCTTGAAGCATTGAAAACTGGATGTGCCACGATGGGCCCGAGCGAAGGGCGAGAATTGGCCGAAAGCGCTACGCTTGCCTGTGCCGCCAGCGCGTGCAAGAACAGCGCCGCCTTGGTGCAAGCACCGCGTGGACATCGATGCAGCCGGCGGCGATCGACGAGACCTTCGATGCAAGCGAGCATGCTGTGACCCGGCCGGTCCGCAAGGCGGTGTTTCCGGTGGCCGGCCTCGGAACGCGTTTCCTGCCGGCGACCAAGGCGATGCCTAAAGAGATGCTGCCCATCGTCGACAAGCCGCTGATCCAGTATGCGCTGGAGGAGGCGCAAGCGGCCGGAATTGAGGAGTTTATCTTCGTTACGGGGCGTGGCAAGGCGACGATAGAGGATCATTTCGATCGCGCGCCGGAATTGACCGATGTGCTCCGGTCCCGCGGCAAAACCGCAGAGCTCGAAGCCATTTCCAAATGGCTGCCGGCACCCGGTCAGATCAATTATACGCGCCAGCGCGAAGCGCTCGGATTGGGGCACGCGGTCTGGTGCGCGCGCGCCTTCGTTCGCGATGAGCCGTTTGCCGTGATCTTGCCGGACGATCTTGTCGCCGCCGACACGCCGTGTCTGAAGCAGCTTGTCGATGCTCATGCGGAGACCGGCGGCAATGTCGTCGCGGTCATGGACGTGCCACGTGAGCACACCAACCGATATGGCATACTCGATATAGAAAGCGATGACGGCCGTCTGGCTTCGGTACGGGGCTTGGTAGAGAAACCCGACCCCAAGGATGCGCCGTCGACGCTATCGATCATTGGACGCTATGTGCTGCAGCCGCAGGTACTGGCCGAACTTGACCGGCACACGACGGGTGCCGGAGGCGAAATCCAGCTGACTGATGCGATCGCGGCGACAATCGGACGTGTTCCGCTACACGGCCTTCGTTTTGAAGGTACGCGCTATGACTGCGGCGATCGGGCCGGCTTCGTTGAGGCGACTATCGCCTATGCGCTCGCGCGCGAAGATCTTGCCGATACGGTCATTCGGGCAATGGGCCGGCTGATCGGCAAGGGCTAGTCGTACCGCTGCTCGTGAGTGGTGCCTAAAGGGAGCAAGCATGCGAATAGCAATGATCGGAACGGGCTATGTCGGGCTCGTCTCGGGTGCCTGCTTCTCGGAGTTCGGGCATCACGTCACTTGCGTCGATGTGGATGCAGACAAGATCGCGCGCATCGAAAGGGGAGAAATTCCGATTTTCGAGCCCGGCCTCGATGTGTTGGTGGAAAAGAATGTCGCCAATGGTCGGCTGCATTTCACGACGGACCTGTCCAAGGCCGTGTCGAGCGCGGACGCCGTGTTCATCGCGGTCGGGACTCCGACCCGGCGCGGCGACGGCCATGCTGATCTAACCTATGTCTATGCGGCCGCCGCGCAGATCGCCGATGCGATCGACCACTATACCGTCATTATCACCAAATCGACGGTCCCGGTTGGAACTGGGCGCGAGGTCGAACGCATCATTCGCGAAGCGCGGCCCGAGGCGCAGTTCGACGTCGTCTCCAATCCGGAGTTTTTGCGCGAGGGAGCGGCAATCGAAGATTTCATGCGGCCCGATCGCATCGTCATTGGCTCCGAATCGGAAACCGCCAGTGAGGCGATGCGTGAGCTGTACCGCCCGCTTTTCCTGCGCGAAACACCTATCCTCATTACGTCGCGCGAGACGTCGGAATTGATCAAGTATGCCGCGAATACGTTCCTTGCCGCCAAGATCACCTTCATCAATGAAATCGCCGATCTCTGCGAGCAGTTGGGCGCCAATGTGCAGGACGTTGCAAAAGGCATCGGCATGGATGGGAGGATCGGTGCCAAGTTCCTGCACCCGGGCCCCGGCTATGGCGGATCATGCTTTCCCAAGGACACGCTCGCATTGGTGCGAACCGCCCAGGAATATGGTGCACCGCTTCGCATTGTCGAGACGGTGGTCGAGACCAACGAGCGAAGAAAAGCGCAGATGTCGGAAAAGATCGTCGCCGGCTGCGGCGGCTCTGTTGAAGGCAAGACGATCGCGGTGCTTGGTCTGACCTTCAAGCCCAATACCGATGACATGCGCGACAGCGCCAGCCTTGCTATCTTACCCGCCTTGCAGCAGGGCGGCGCCACGATCCGCGCGTACGATCCCGAGGGCATGGAGGAAGCAAAAAAATTGCTGCACGATATCGTCTGGTGCGACGACGCTTACGAGGCCATGAAAGGCGCCGATGCCGTTGTGATCATCACTGAATGGAACGAGTTCAGGGCGCTCGACCTGGGCAGGGCCAAAACGTTGATGCGGGCGCCGGTGATGATCGATCTGAGGAACATTTATCAGCCGGCGGAGATGGCCGAGGCCGGCTTCGCCTATACGTCCGTTGGCCGCCCGCCGGCAAAGCCGGCGCTTGCCAGCCGCCCGCGTGGAACCGCCTGATGGGAACAAGCCACCATTTCGATCCGACGGTTCTGCGCGAGTACGATATCCGCGGGATAGTCGGTGAGACCATCAGCGAAGATGACGCGCGTGCCATCGGGAAATCGTTTGCAACGGTCGTGGCCCGCGACGGGGGCACCAAGGTCGTGGTTGGCTACGATGGCCGGCTGAGTTCGCCGGCGATGGCCGCCGCGCTGGAGGAGGGACTTCGGTCGGGCGGAATGGAGGTGCTGCGCGTCGGCCGCGGTCCGACGCCAATGCTCTATTACGGGGTTTATGCGCTTGAGGCCGATGGCGGGATCATGGTCACCGGATCGCACAACCCGCCGAACTATAACGGCTTCAAGATGATGCTCGGCCATGGCGCGTTTTATGGCGAGGCCATCGCCGAGCTTGGCACGATAGCGGCGAGGGGTGCCTTCGCCGAGGGGCAGGGGTCGGCCTCCGATGCGCCGATCTTCAATAACTATGTGGCCCGGCTCCTGGAGGACTACCGCGGCGACCGGGCGCTCAAGGTGGCTTGGGACGCCGGCAACGGTGCGGTCGGCGAAGCGATGGTTAAGCTTGCGGGCCAGTTGCCGGGCAAACACGTGCTGCTCAACGAGGCGATCGACGGCACCTTTCCCAATCACCATCCCGATCCCACCGTCGAAGCCAATCTCGATCAGCTGAAAGCGGCTGTGCGGAGCGACGACTGCGACCTCGGCGTGGCCTTCGATGGCGACGGGGATCGCATCGGCGCAATCGACGGTGAGGGACGTGTGCTGTGGGCGGATCAGTTGATGGTCCTCTTCGCGAGCGAGATCCTGGCGGAGCGACCCGGCGAGACGATAATCGCCGATGTCAAGGCGAGCAGCGTCCTGTTCGATGAGATCGCGCGCATGGGCGGAAATCCGCTGATGTGGCGGACGGGCCATTCCCTGATCAAGGCCAAGATGCGGGAGACAAACTCGCCGCTGGCGGGTGAGATGAGCGGCCACGTGTTTTTCGCCGATAAGTATTACGGTTTCGACGACGCGCTATATGCCGCGGTTCGCCTGATCGGGATCGTCAGCCGTTCAGGGGAAAGCTTGGCTACCATCCGCGATCGCCTACCTGTGGTGGTCAACACGCCGGAAATCCGTTTCGATTGCGATGAGGCGCGCAAGTTCGACATCGTCGAGGAGGTGCGCGCGCGGCTCTCGGCGGCGGGCGCTGACGTCAATGGGATTGACGGCGTTCGGGTCAGCACCGAGGATGGCTGGTGGTTGCTACGGGCCTCCAATACGCAAGCCGTTCTGGTGGCCCGCTGCGAGGCCAAGGACGATGCTGGCCTCGATCGCCTCAAGGCCCAATTGGCCGAGCAGTTGCGGCAAAGCGACATCGCCTTGCCGGCTTTCTAGGCGCTGTTCTTCACACGGCAGGATCGTCGGCGTGCTTGATTTCTTCTTCTACGGGACACTCGTTGACTCCGACGTCCGGCGACTGGTGCTCGGTCGGGATGTTCCAGACAACACGCTGATCCGTGCGGAGCTGTCTGGGTTTTGCCGTTACGCGGTTCAAGGTCAACCTTATCCCGCCGCGGTGCCCCAGACGGGGGCGAGCATAGATGGCGTTATCATGCCAAGTGTCGGATTGCGCGACGCCGGCATATTGAGTTGCTTCGAAGGTGCTGACTATGAGGCCCAGCTATGCCGTGTGACGGTTCCAACTGACAACGCAATAGATCGTCATGCTTGGGTTTTCGTTGCCAGCAACCGAGTGCCGCGTGCTGATTCCGCCTGGTCATTCATCGACTGGCGGGCGAACCACAAGCCCGACTTCATCGAGATCGCACAATCCTGGCTGGGCGCCATAGGCGCAGCCGATATCAGTGCGGCAGAGCGATATTGGCGTGAGCGGTTGGATCCGCCGGAGCCGCTATAGGTTCGGCTCCCGGCGGGGTTCCTGTGCTAGCCGCGGGATGGTCCGCGAACGGCGCAGCGATTGCCGCGGCGCTTCAGCGAGCGGCAGGCGACATAGGCCTGTTGCCGCGTCAGGCCGCGCAGACGAGCGCGGTAGCGATAACGCGAACGGCGGACTTTGATGACAGTCGGCACGGCGCGGCGCAGCGTGCTGGACCGGCGCTTGGCCAGATAAGTCGCCCGACGCGCCCGTCGATAACTGCGGAACGCTCCAACCTGGACGCTCCAACGTCTGGTACGGCTGTAGCGGCTAGCGCTGCGTTTGTAGCGTCGCGCCTTATAGCGCGCCGCAGTGTAGCTGCGCGCGGAGGCAAAGGCAGAGGCCTTGCGCTGGGTGCGTCGGGTCATGACATGACGGCCGCGTCGCATGAGCGAGGCATAGCGGGTCTTGTTGCCGAGCGACTTGTTCAGCAGACCGGTCATTCGAATGTCGCGGAGGCGACCAGTGCGACCACCCAGCACCACGGCGACAACCCGCGTACCAGACGGTTGGCGGGCCGAGACGATAAGGTTGAAGCCGGAGGCACGAACGTACCCGGTCTTGAGGCCATCGACGCCCGGATAGCGGCCCAGCAGGCGGTTATGGTTGCCGTGCCGGCGGCCGCGGAAGTAGAAGGCCCGCGTCCCGAAATAGTGATAGTGGTGCGGGAAGGTCTTGATGATCGTGCGGGCCATGATGGCCATGTCGCGTGCCGTCGTCATCTGGCCCCGCGCCGGGAGCCCCGAAGCGTTGCGGAAGGTCGTTTGCGACATGCCGATCTGGCGCGCCCGGATTGTCATCATTCGGGCGAAACGGGCCTGGCTGCCGCCAAGGGCCTCGGCAATGACAACCGCAGCATCGTTGGCCGACTTCGTGACCAAGGCGAGGATCGCTTGACGCACCGTGATTGTGGTCCCAGCGCGCAATCCGAGACGGGATGGCCGCGTGTACTGGGCCTTCACCGACACGCGCAGGCGCTTGTCGAGTGTTATCCGTTTGGCGTCCAGAGCCTCGAAGACGAGATAGAGCGTCATCACCTTAGTGAGCGAGGCCGGCGCATGCGGCTTGTCGGCACGGTAGGCGCTGATCACCCGGCCGGATTTCCAATCGATAACGATCGATGCGTTGCCGGGACGGGCCGACGCCGGATTCGGCGCGGCGAGCACGAAGAACATCGCGGCGACCGCGGCAATTGCCACTGCAACCGAAACAGAGCGAACGGAATTCGACATATGCGTCATAGCCCCACTGGTCAAAAAACGCCTCCAACAAAAGTTCCCAGAATCAACGGTTCGTGCCGATGATTCTACGCTGCGGCTGAGTCCTTGTCCATCGCCGCGCTTGTGTTGCCAATACTGGCCCACAAATAGTTAACAAAAGTTAACTTTTTGGCGAATTCCCTCGATATTCCGGCCATCAGACGCTGAATACTTGGTGTTTGTTGGCCGCGGGTACCGGTTGGGACTTAACCATACGGCCCGTTTTACGCGATCGAATTTGGTGACATCCCCGAAAGATGCGGCCCTTGCCTGTTTTGTGCGGCGCAAACTTTCACTTGAGTAACTTGCTATTTATGGCAAGTCTCAAAAGAGAGTTCGCGATGTTGCGGCGCATCATAGGCAGCTCGCGTCACATAACCGCCACGAAAATTGGGCCACTATAGGGCATGGGATTGAACGCCGGCGGCCACGCGTGGGACCAAAAAATGGCGTGACCAGGGAAGGCGGAAAATCCAAGCAGATGGATAAGGTGGAAATGAACGAGACGACCGCGGCTGTGGGCCACGGTCGCGAGCACGCCGGTTTAGCCCATCAACACCCGGGCCGGCGCGGCCGGCGACGAATGTAAAAAACCAAACGCGGCATAACCTATTCGCCAGCAATGAAAATCGGGGCGTCCGGAGGTGTCAGGACCGTCGGATGCGCTTATTTTGACGAATCGTGCTTGAATCTGCAGGTCAGAATGGCGAATCTCTTAGCAGACGACGTTCACCGAATCTTTCCCATGTCCGCTGCACACTCGGTGCGAAACTTGCAAATGGGCGCGTCGCAAAGGCTATGAGCGACGACAAAGACAAAAACGATGATGGCTCGAATACGGGCGTGGTCGTCAGGACCCGGCCGAAGACCAAGAAGCCGTCGATGTACAAAGTGTTGATGCTGAACGACGATTACACGCCCATGGAGTTCGTCGTTCACGTGCTTGAACGTTTTTTCAATAAGAATCGGGAGGAGGCAACCCGCATAATGCTGCATGTCCATCAAAAGGGCGTCGGCGTATGTGGTGTGTTTACTTACGAGATCGCGGAGACCAAAGTGAACCAAGTTATGGACTTCGCGCGGCGTCATCAGCATCCTCTCCAGTGCACGCTGGAAAAGGAATAGCGCAAACCGGCCAGGAGATCGGACCCCCCCGCATGCTGTCATCGAATCTCGAGCAGAGCCTCCATAGAGCACTCGCCTATGCAAATGAGCGGCGCCACGACTATGCGACGCTCGAGCACCTTTTGCTTTCGCTGACGGAGGATCAGGACGCAGTCGCCGTAATGCGCGCCTGCGGCGTCGACATCGACCGCATTCGAGCGGAGTTGATCGACTATATCGACAATGAGCTTGATGATCTGATCGACGAATCGGGCGAGGAGGCCAAACCCACTGCGGGTTTCCAGCGCGTCCTGCAAAGAGCTGCAATCCACGTTCAGTCGAGCGGCCGCGAGGAAGTGACCGGCGCCAATGTCCTGGTTGCCATGTTCGCGGAGCGTGAGAGCCACGCGGTCTTCTTCCTGCAAGAGCAGGACATGACGCGTTACGACGCGGTTAACTACATCTCCCACGGCATCGCCAAGGTGCCGGGCAAATCGGAAAGCCGGACTGTCCACGGCTCCGAGGAAGAGGGCGGCGGTGAGAACGTCGTCAAGCAAGGCAAGGAAGCGCTGACGAGCTACTGTGTCGATCTCAACGAGAAGGCGAAGAAAGGGCGCATCGACCCCTTGATCGGCCGCGCCGCGGAGGTCGAGCGCACGATCCAGATCCTGTGCCGGCGGCAGAAAAACAATCCGCTCTACGTCGGCGAGCCAGGGGTCGGAAAGACCGCGATTGCCGAGGGGTTGGCGCGGCGGATCGTGCATGAAGAAGTTCCCGACGTCCTGAAGGACAACACCATCTATGCGCTCGATATGGGCGCGTTGTTGGCGGGCACCCGTTACCGCGGCGACTTCGAGGAACGCTTGAAGGCGGTGTTGTCGGAACTCGACGCAATGCCCGGCGCAATCCTTTTCATCGACGAGATCCATACGGTGATCGGCGCCGGCGCAACCTCCGGCGGTTCGATGGATGCATCCAACCTTCTTAAGCCGGCGCTCGCCTCGGGCACACTGCGCTGCATCGGTTCGACGACCTATAAGGAATTCAGGAATTACTTCGAGAAGGATCGGGCGCTCGTTCGCCGCTTCCAGAAGATCGATATCAACGAGCCCTCGGTCGAGGACACGGTGAAGATCCTGCGGGGCCTCAAGCCCTACTACGAGGAGCACCACAAAGTCCGCTATACGGCGGAATCGATCCGCTCGGCGGTGGAGCTTGCTTCGCGCTACATCAACGACCGCAAGCTGCCCGACAAGGCGATCGACGTGCTCGACGAGGTGGGAGCAGCGCAGATGCTGCTGCCGCCGAGCAGGCGCAAGAAGACGATCAACGTTAAGGATGTCGAAGCGATCGTTGCCCAGATCGCGCGGATCCCGCCGAAGAATGTGAGCCGAGACGACCGCCAGACGCTGGAGACGCTCGACCGTGACTTGAAGCGCATGGTTTATGGCCAGGACGAAGCTATCGCCGCGCTGACGGCGGCGATCAAACTCGCCCGTGCCGGTCTGCGCGAGCCGGAGAAGCCGATTGGCAACTACCTCTTCTCCGGTCCGACGGGCGTCGGCAAGACCGAAGTTGCCCGTCAGCTCGCCATGACGCTCGGGGTTGAGCTCATCCGTTTCGATATGTCGGAGTATATGGAGCGGCATTCGATTTCACGGCTGATCGGTGCGCCTCCGGGCTATGTCGGATTTGACCAGGGCGGACTGTTGACCGATGCGATCGACCAGCATCCTTACTCGGTGCTTCTGCTCGACGAGATCGAGAAGGCCCATCCCGACCTCTTCAATGTTCTGCTGCAGGTCATGGATCACGGCAAGCTGACCGACCACAACGGCAAGACGGTCGATTTCCGAAATGTCATTCTGATCATGACGACGAATGCCGGCGCCGCCGATCTCGCCAAACCGGCGATCGGCTTTGAACGGACCGAGCGGATCGGCGATGACACCGAAGCGATCGAGCGCATGTTCACGCCGGAATTCCGAAACCGCCTCGACGCCACGATTGGCTTCAAGGCGCTCGGTCCCGAGGTCGTGGAGAAGGTCGTCGACAAGTTCATCATGCAGCTCGAGGAACAGCTCGCAGATCGCAATGTGACGATCGAGCTTACGCCGGAAGCTCGGAAATGGCTGGCCGAACGCGGCTACGATCCCAAGTTCGGCGCGCGGCCGCTAGCCCGGTTGATCCAGGATCAGGTCAAGAAGCCGCTTGCCGAGGAGCTCTTGTTCGGCAAGCTGGAGAAGGGCGGAACGGTTCGAACCCGCGTGTCGAAGGACAACAAGCTCGCCTTCAGCTACCAGAGCCGCCCACCGTCGAAGTCGGACCGCAAAAAATCGAAACGCGGACCGGACGACAAAGGCGGCCCTGAGGACAAGGGCGGCCCCGAGGACAAGTCGACGGAACTCGTCGAGCCGCGCTGACCATATCGGCTTGTTCGCGGCAATGCGGGCGGAGTAGGGGGCAATGGCCGCCGCCGACAGACCGGTGCCGTTCGAGATTGCGATTCCCGACCCCCAACTGGCGGATCTGGACGCTCGTTTAGCAAATGTGCGGTGGCCCGAGCCGCCCGAGGGCGCTGGCTGGGCCTATGGCAGCGATCTCGACTACATGCGCGCGCTGGTCGAGCACTGGCGCGGCGACTACGACTGGCGCGCAGCCGAACGCCGCCTCAATGGTTTTGCGAACTACCGCTCCGAGATCGATGGCCTGACGCTCCACTTCATCCATGAGAAAGGCAGTGGCGATCAGGCCTTGCCGTTACTGCTCAGCCATGGTTGGCCCGGCTCTGTGGTGGAATTCCTCGACATCATCGCGCCGTTGGCCCATCCAGGGCGGTTCGGGGGGGATGCGGGTGACGCTTTCGATGTCGTGGTTCCTTCGCTGCCAGGCTATGGCTTCTCCGGCCGCCCGAACGAGCCGATCGGCACGCGCACGATGGCGGGTCTCTTCCATCGCCTGATGACCGAAGCGCTTGGCTACGCACGCTACGGCACGCAAGGCGGCGATTGGGGCAGCATGATCGCCTCCTGGCAGGGCGTCGATCAGCCGTCGGCCGTGGCTGGTGTGCATATCAACATGGTGGGATTGCGCCCGCATATCGGCGCAGACGATCCGCCGCTGAGCGAGGCGGAAAAGGCTTGGCTCGCCGGGGCGGCGCCGAAAATGCGGATGGAGCGGGGTTACCGAGAGATCCAGGCGACGCGCCCGCAGACCTTGGGCTACGCGCTCAGCGACTCGCCTGTGGGTCTGGCGGCCTGGATCGTCGACAAATTCCGCGCCTGGGGCGATACCGGCGGCGACATCGCGTCGCGTTTTGATCCCGATCTCTTGCTCACCAACATTATGCTCTACTGGCTGACCGGCGCCGCCGACAGCGCGACTTGGGTCTACTATGCGTCACGCGCCGATGGCAGCCTGGCACTGGGGCCCGGCGAGCGGGTCACCGCGCCTACCGGCATCGCTGCATTTCCCGTCGACCTGGTGCCGCCGCCGCCGCGCTCTTGGGCTGAACGTGCTTACAATGTCGTGCATTGGACCGACATGCCGGCAGGCGGGCATTTCGCCGCGTTGGAAGAAGGCGAACGGCTGGTCGAGGACATTCGCGCTTTCTTCCGGCCTCTGCGAGACAAGTAACCGCCCGCGATACAAAGAGCCGCGTCAATCCTCGCTACGGCGGAAGGGCGAAAGCTCTTCGATATAGGTCATGTCCTGCTCGATCGCCGCGCGCTCGCGCCGGCAGAAATCCCCCACCGCATCGCGGAAGTTTTCATCGCTCAGCCAATGCGCGCTCCACGTCCGATGCGGCAGGTAGCCGCGTTGCACTTTGTGTGGGCCTTGCGTTCCCGCCTCCACGCGAGCGAGGCCGTGGGTAATCGCAAAGTCAATGGCCTGGTAATAACAAGCCTCGAAGTGCAGGAACTTGAAATGCCCGGCGCAGCCCCAATTGCGGCCATAGATCGCATCGCCGCCGCAGAGATTGAGCGCACCCGCGACGATTTCGTCCTCATATTCCGCGACCATTAGGACGACGCGATCGCCAAGACGCTCGCCCAGAAGCGCGAAGAACTCGCGGGTGAGGTAGGGGTAGCCCCATTTGCGGTCGTAGGTGGCGATATAGAACTCATGGAAGGCGTCCCAGTGGCGCGCTGTTATCTCGTCACCGACTAGCGGGCGCACCGAAACGCCCGCATCGATTACCTTGCGGCGTTCCTTCCGAATATTCTTGCGCTTGCGTGAGGTGAGGGCCGCCAAAAAGTCGTCGAAACTCGCATAGCCTTCGTTCTGCCAGTGGAATTGCTCGCCCATACGCACGGCAAAACCCGCTTCCGCCAGCGCTTTGACATCGGGCTCAGCCGCGAAGGTGACATGGAGCGACGAGACGCCGCTCTTCTTTGTGACCTCGACCAGACCGGTGATCAGGAACTGCCGGTTGCGCGCCTCGTCGTCACCGGGTCTGACCAGCAGACGAGGGCCCGTGACAGGCGTAAACGGCACAGCGACCTGAAGCTTGGGATAGTAACGCCCGCCGGCGCGCTCATAGGCGTCGGCCCAGGCGTGGTCGAAAACATACTCGCCCTGGGAATGCGACTTCACATACATCGGCGCACAGGCCATGGGCGTGCCTGCGCCGTCCTCGACGACGACGTGTTGCGGCATCCAGCCCGCCCGGTCCGTTGCCGATCCGCTTTCCTCCAGAGCATTTAAAAAGGCGTGGCTGACGAACGGGTTTTCATCTGACGCGCCGATCCGCGCGCAGGCATCCCAGCCAGCCGCGCTGATATCGGCTATTCGGCCGTAGATTTTTATAGTTGCAGAGTCGCCGCCGTCGGGCATGGGCTCACAATACGAACTCCAGCTTGCACCGCCAAGCAAGAAGGCCGTTCTACGATCCAGATCAGCGTAAGTTGCGCGCCTTTCGCGCGCGCGCCGCCCAGACCTCCGCTTTTCGTGCGTCGGGTTTGAAACCCATTTCGCCGTGCAGATAAGCCTTGGTCATCTGGTCCATCGCCGCGACATGACCGGCGGCGGCGGCTTTCTCAACCCAGTATCGGGCCTGGACCAAGTCGTTCTTGGTGCCGACCCCCGATTCATAGTGATAGGACGTCATGAACATCGCATCCCGCTCGCCGAGCCTGGCGGCCTTGAGGGCGATACGGAACACCCTCTCGTCGCGTCGCACATTTCGGAAAATGATGGTCGCGAGCATGAGCGATTGGAGATTGTCGGGCTCGATCTGGATTGCCGCCTCGATCGGTGCGACCGCCGAGGGATAGGCCTGAAGAAAGCCATACACCGAGGCAAGATCGAAATGGCCCTGCCATTCATTCGGCCAGCGCTGCGTCACCACACGAAGCGCACTGATCGATTCCGTAAACAGATCGGCCTCGAGATAGGCAAAGCCGAGGCGCCGCCGCAGCGCCTTCGATCCTGGGTCTGCCTTGATCGCGGCGAGGCACGCCGCAATGGCGGGTTTGGCCTTGAGCGAATGGCACTGGCTGGCGTTGCTTGCTTTCTTGTCGGCGGCAAATCCAGTGGCCGGCGTCAGAAGCAACGCGGCCGTAACAAAAATCGCGATGCGCTTCATATCGCGGCCTCCTTCATTGGTCCGGCATTGATGTTCCCGGATTGCTCTTGCGGGCGGGTAGCCTGCCCTTGATGACTTTGCGCGTTGGCGTAAGGGGCATCGCCTCGACGATCTCCAGGCGTTCGGGCCACCGTCGCTTTGGCAGGCCTTCCTGCTCAAGAAATTTGCAGAGATCCCCCAGGCTCAACGTCGTTTGCGGCAAAAGCTCGACGAAGCAGTACAGGCGTTCGCCCAGTACGTCGTCGGGCATCGGCACGATGGCAGCGACGCCGACAGCCGGATGACGGTCGATGGCGGCCTCGATGTCGGCTGGGTTGATCTTGATACCGCCGCGATTGACGACGTCCTTCAGGCGGCCGCTAATGGTGACGTTGCCCTTTTCGTCGATCGCGCCGAGATCGCCGGTGCGAAACCA
>Ga0209633_10001762_pt1 | contig 21801 bp, 17 predicted proteins | sample Cruoilmetagenom1_FD_187290 | JGI IMG/M metagenome (GOLD analysis project Ga0209633, IMG submission 187290) | Oil polluted marine microbial communities from Coal Oil Point, Santa Barbara, California, USA - Sample 1 (SPAdes) (version 2) | ecosystem: Environmental > Aquatic > Marine > Oil seeps ... | reverse complement strand
TTAAGGCTTGTTTCATCTTATCTCCGATGGATTTAGCAATAATCATAGTGACATTATTGTCAGACAGTAAGGAAACAACAGTGCGGCTGACACCACCGGGCTGATCCTTAGCCGGATTTTTCATGGCTTCTATAAAGTGTCCCTTTTCATCAAAAATAAGAAAATAGGGTGCTCTACCGGTTTCTTCGCTAATTAAGGAATTTTTTTCAGATCCTGTTGCAGAAACAGCAATCTTCATTGTTTGAGCAGTAGCTCCAGAGGCAATAGCCATAAATAGTACGACAACAATACTCAGGGAAATTGTTTGCATTGATTTCATGTTCATTATGTTTCTCCTTTTTACTAACATCTATCGCAACATATCTGGGATGGAAAGCTGCTCTCCTCCTCCTCGCAACAATAGTGTCAGTGTTGATAAATTTTGAATTACTGATCCAAATGATGATGTTTCAGACCCCTCTGTGTCAATGATTAATATGTGCGATGAGGTTTAAGTGAATTTAAATTATTTATAACAATAACCATCTTTTTGCAGGATGTTCTATGAGTTATAAGGGCTAACGCCTCATTCAGATGCAATGACTTGTTAGAATTTTTAATCTTACTACCCTTTGAAAGGGGTAACACTTAAAATATATCCTGTACCTAAAATATCAATACCGTCAGTAAGAACACTAACTCCATGCTCTTCCTCAAAAGATGCTTCAAATGAAATTTCAGCTATTGGCTCCTCATCATCTATTTCGGTAGAGTTATTGATAGTGACACAAGAGAATGAAAGGTGATTAAATAATTCTTCAGCAGAAGTAGGCTTTTTTTCTATATATTCAAAAACTTCATCAAAGGCACCGTGCCACCACATTCCTGAATTGTAATTTGTACCATGAAAATCATCCCATAATACTTTAACTATCATATTAGAAATTTTTTCTTGATTAGAAAGTATCAGATTTAATAATTTGATAGAATTTATTGTAGGTATAAGATCTACATCCTCTGAATAAAATGATATTTCATCAGAATTACACTTATTCTCATTGAAATTAAGTTTGAATTTATTGAAAGAGGGTAAACTGATCAGTTTACTCCAGTGTTCATCTTCATAAGAAAATTCACCTAAATTTGGGTGTGACCATTTATTTATCATAATTTACCTGTGTCATTCTAACAGTGTATTAAGTAGGACGTTGTCCCACTTAATAATATTATAAGAAAACCTTAATTATTTTACCCCCCTTTTTTATAAAACTACATAACTTACTAAAAACAAAGTAATTTATGTCATTAAATCGGTTTTTTCATTTTATTAAGTAGGATTCAATTCCACTTTTATGTTGGTTTTTTATTCTTTTATATCTGTTTGTATATACTTCACCACTAAAATGGCGGCTTAGTAAAATTTACGAGATACCCATTAAAATAGTATTAATCTAAATACATGACACCCATAACCAAACAGCAACAAATAACCAACAGAATCAATCAGGCTTTATCCAACCCAAGTCCTCAAAAATCACAAAACAATTCGGTATTAAAAATAGTGACAGAATCGTTGCGCTAAGCAAGCCAAAGGTAAGGCTAGCGACAATCGGAATAAGCAACTGCGCTTGCGTGCTGGTTTCCATTAATAACGGTAACAAGCCAACGATGGTAGTTAATGAAGTTAGAAATATGGCTCTAAAGCGATCGTGTGCGGCTTGTTTGACAGCGGCTGTGATCGTCATATCATTTCGCCAGTGGCTCTTGATGAAAGTAACCAGCAGGATACTATCGTTGACGACGATTCCCATCAATGTGGCTAGCCCAACCAGACTTGGCATGGATAGTTCCAGACCTAAAAGTAAATGCCCCCAGACGACTCCGATTAGCCCCAGTGGGATTGCCAGCATGACCGCAAGCGGTTGCAGGTAGCTTCTGAATTGGAATGAGAGAATCAGGAAAACGCCGAATAAACCGATCAGTACATTGCGTTGCAGTGATGCCATGGTAACGGCATTTGCTGAGTTTTGTCCGGCGAATGAGAAGCTGAGTTGCGGGTATTTCTTTTTGAGTTTTGGGAGAAACTTCTTTTTGGTCATGCCCATGATTTCTTTGGCATTGGCGATTTTCGTATCCAGTGTGCCTTGCACAGTAACTGTGCGCAGTCCGTTTATTCGATGCAATCTGGCATAACCCCTAACCTGTTCAATATCGGCTACGCTAGAAAGCGCGATTCGTCTGCCATCTGGGAGGCGTATCGTGAGTGCTTTCAGATCTTCGAGACTGTTTCGGTCTTTCTGTGATAGCTGCACTGTAACATCATAGGTATTTTGCCCCTTGATAACATCCAGTTTGGTGACGCCATGAATCGCTGCACGAACTTCACGAGAGATGCTTTGTGCGTTGATGCCAAGCGTATTCGCACCTTCGCGCAACTGGATTTTATACTCTGGCTTTCCGGGTCGAAAATCATCGGAAAGATCAAGCACGCCTTTGAAACCACGTAACCACTGTTGAAGTTCTTGCGAGCCTTTTTCTAGCATGGCGGTTTGCGTACTGTGCAGGCGAATATCAATCGCTTTGCCCGCTACGCCACGTTCCTTGTCGGTAAATTTCAAGGCGATTACATCGGGATGATCACCGCTTAATTCACGCCAGCGTGCCAGAAGATCGGGGATATTACCCTGGCGTTCACCCGCTGAGAGCAGATCGGCACTAATAGTTGCGACATGTGCGCCCGTTTCATAAGCACTCACATTGGTGTTGTAAAGAACGGTGGTACTCTGGATAAGCCGCTGATTATTGAGCTGTAATTTGGAAAACTCATCATCCGTTTGTTTCAACGCAGATGACAGTTTCTCAACAACTTGTTCGGTCTGTTTTAGCGGCGTACCCTGAGGTAATAGAATTCTCGCTTGTATGGTGTCACTTTCCAGCTGGGGAAATGCGCGGTATTTGAGGATGCCAGCTGGAATGGTCGCAAAGGACAGCATCAGCAAGGCGATAATGATACCGAAGCTTAGATAGGGTAATTTGAGGGATGCACTGATCAGATTGCCGAAGATTTTATCGCGTAAAAAATTAAAGCCGCTATCAATCCATTGATGAATTTTTGAGGGTTTTGTTTTGTGCGCATGTTTCATCGAGTGGTACATATGCGCGGGCAGAATCAAGAATGCTTCGATGAGGCTGATCATCAGCGTTATCACTAGCACGGCGGGAATATATTCAAGCACCGCGCCCATTTTTCCTGACATAAACGCAAGCGGCCCGACAATCACAACGGTAGTGAAGAAGGACGAAATAACACTGGGGAGAACCAGCTTGGTGCCTTCAATCGCAGCGTCCAGCGCATCCTTTCCTTGTCGGACTCGGGTTGCAATGTTTTCGGCAATGACAATCGCATCATCCATGATCAAACCAAGCGCAACCAGCAAAGCAACCATGGTCATCATATTAATTGTATAGCCCAGTAGCTGCATGCAGAAGATTGCACCAAGGAACGATACAGGCAGCCCCATCGTGACCCAAAAGCTGTATCGGAAGCTAAAAAATGCCCACATACTGAGGAAAACCAGTATCAGTCCCTGCCAGCCATTGCTCAGCAAAATGCGTAAACGATCTTTAATATTAGAAGTGACATTCTGGCTAATTTCCAGCTTGACGCCTTTGGGTGCCATTTTGCGTTCGCGCTTCAGATTTTCTTCAATCGCCGCGAATACACGCAGTGAGTCTTCGGTGTAGGTTTTGGATATTTCCAGTAAGGCCGCACGTTTATCGTTGAAGATTATTTTCTCTTCGGGTTTATCAAACACCCTGCGAATCGTTGCGATATCGCCCAGTTTGATGTCTCCGCCACTGGCACTTGAATGCACGGTAAGGTTTTTAAACTCGGCGATGGATTTTCGCTCTCCCGAAAAACGTATCAACATATCGTTATCCGGCGTACTCATGACTCCGGCAGGAACATCGACACTCTGGCCTTCAACCACGGCGGCTATATCAGCCACACCGAGACTATAACGGCGCAGGTTAAATGCCGATATTTGAATGCTGATATCCTGATCCGAGAACCCTTTTAGATCGACCTGAGCGATACGTTTATCGCGCTTAATGCGAAACCTGACTTTTTCCGCATAGGCTTTCAACTGCGCAGGCGGTATATCTGCTGTGATCATAATGCTGGCAACGATTGCCACTCTCTCCGCTATCTCGATGGAGGCGCGCTCTACTTTTTCCGGAAAGGTTGAGATGGAATCGTAGCGTGTTTTAATGTCATTGAAGAAGGTTTCAATGTCCGTTTCTTCGCGTCTTTCAATCGTAATCAATGCGATATTTTCGCGCGCATCGCAACGCACTTCTTTCAAACCCGAAACGCTATCCATGGCATCTTCGACGCGCTGACAAATAACACTTTCAACATCAGCGGCTGTCGATCCTGGATAAGGAATGCGAAGATTAACTTCTGTTGCTGGGATTATCGGAAAGGTATCTCGCTGTAATTTCGGGAGTGCAGTAAGACCCAATAATATCATCGCGACCATTAGCAGGTTAGCCGCTGTGGGGTGGCTGGCGAAATAACGAATCATTTCGAGTTGTCCTTATTCTTGTTGTCCTTACTCGTCTCGTTCGCTTTGTTTGCCTTAGTGTCTTTGTTATCGGTTGGCTTTTTCCCTGAGACTTCCATCATCAACATGCCGCGTGTTTTTTTGTCCATTATCGGCTTAAGCAACATGCCTTGAATGGAAGGGATAAGATCAGAAATGATAATCTTTTCATTTGGCTTTATCCCACTCGCAAGTACCGCATAACGTCCTTGAATAAAGGCTACTTTGACCTTGCGAATATCTAATCTGTCTTCTTCACCAAGCACGTAAATTTTACCTTGATGAAGTGCAGATGTTGGCACAACTACTTGCTTGCCTTTCGGGCTACCGCGTAGCTCAACTTCAACAAAGGTGTTTCTGGATAACGGCGGGCGTTGACCTGGTTGAGCTTTACCGTAGGGGTCGCTAACGCTAACAATGATGCCCGTTGTTTGTGTCTGGCGGTCGATTTGTCCTGCGACACGTTCAATTTTTGCATCCCATTCGATCGTATGTGTATGAGTACGAAGGCGAACAAGTGCATCTAGCCCAAGTGCCCCAGGATAAGCTTCGGATTTCTTGCTAGCGATTAAAGGGCGCAATAAACCAATCGGGATACGCGCTTCAATCTCGGTTTTATCGGTAGCATCCGCGTTAAACAGCAACTGCCCTTTATTGGCAAAACGCGCTTCATGCGCCGTAATGCTGACGATACGTACATCAAAAGGCGCCACTATTTTTGTTCTTGCAAGGTCTAGTTCTACCTGCTGGCGCTGCACTACAAAAACCTGTTTTTCTGCTTCAATAATTGAAAGTGAGTTCTGCAAGTTCTGAATGGTAGCGTCCGCTTTGATTAAATTTCGTTCAGCGGCTTCGACCGTGCTTGCGGGGAGTAAACGTTTTCTTAATAAACCTTGCTGGCGCACGAGCTCTTTTTTTAACGAAATCCTGTTACGTTGTTCTAATCCTAACGACCGCTTAGTCGTTTCAGTTTTCACTTTAGATGTATTTAGTTGGGCATTGATCTGACTGAGCGCCAATTTATAATCAGAATTATCAATTTTGAGAAGCTCAGTCCCTTTGGAAACAATCTCACCTGCTTTGAGTTTTTTAGATACCCAAGAAACCCGTCCTGCAACTTCTGCAACTGCATCCCAGGTCCGTGTCGGAGCGGTAGACCCATAGCCAATCAACTTCGGGCTAACCTCTTCAAACAGAGGTTTAATAATGCGAACCTTAGTCGCTGGTTCAACGGCTTCAATCTTTTGCGGCGGTTTCTTCATCTTCGGTGCAACCACTACAATTGCTGCTATACCGATAGCGAGTGGAATGAGAATTAGAGATCGTTTAAACCATTTTTTGAATTGCATTCATTTCACTCCACAAGATTACAAAGATATTCACCGAGTATAGATGTTTAAACTGATTAATTTACATAGGTTTATCTAATGTTAGTTTACCTATCATAAACTGAATTAAAACTTAAAAAGTTGTATGTGCGGACTGAAAGTCTTTTTAAAGCTTTTTATCCACAGATTACTCAGATTGTCACAGATGAAAAACAGGCACATCATCATTATTTAATAAGATAGCAACTAAATATAACGTAACCATCTTTATCTGTGGAAATCTGTGTAATCTGTGGATTTTCATCACAATGTTTTAGTAAGTGAAAAGATTAAGCCCCAAATCTAGTACTCCATCAAGTTAGGTTTGATGGGTTCAGCGAGTCAGAAAGTGGTTAGCCACTAGGCGTGCTTTGCAGGGAATGGTTGTTCCCTTCACAAAAAGCACAACAACGTGGATGAGCGGTTTCTGACTCGCCCGAAGGGAGCTACCCAAAGCCTTCAATACTGCGTTATGAGTCTTAACAAGGGAATAACCATTGCCTTCGACCCAAGCCTTGTCTTGAACGCTTTGGATTGCTCTGAATCCATCAAACCTAGCTTGATGGGGTACTAGTATCTTCGTCATGCCCATGCAAAGCATTCTGGATATTGATTAGCTCCATGATATTGTCGAGGTTAACAATACCCACCAGTTTGTCAGCTTCAGTCACGGAAATTAGCGGGCAATGACTGCTCTGCAATCGCTCCAGCACTTTATCAAGCGGTTCATGTATATCGGCACTTAGAATATCACTTTGCATAAACTCACGTACTCGATCATGTTCACCGCCTGATTGTAAGCCTTTTAATAAATCGGTCTGATCAAGTACACCTACCATCTTATTGTTTATCCCTTTTTCTTCCAGCACTACTGGAAATGCTTTTTGTGTGCCTGCCAGAGTCAGTTCGATAGCATGGGAAAGTTGATCATCTGGCGATAAAACCTGAAAATTAGTCAGCATAGCACGCCCTACCGTCATATCGTGTATGGTGGATTTAACCTGTTCGATACCCGATTCAGCCGTTGCGCCAATCCATACAAATAGCGCAATAATCACTAGAAAAGGGTTGTATAACAGACCAATAAAGCCCAACCAAAGAGCCAATGCTTGTCCAACTCTGGCTGCGAGCTGAGTTGCACGGTTATGATCCATACGCATCGCTAGTGCCGCACGTAATACTCGTCCGCCATCCATGGGAAATGCAGGAAACATATTAAACACGCCAAGCATAATGTTAATCAACATCAGCCTTTGCAAGAATGAACTATCGGTAATACTAAGCTCACTCCATGAAACCCAAGAGCCACTTGCCAACAGCAACAACCAGATTAGCAGTGCTATCACCATATTCACTGCTGGTCCTGCCAATGCCACCATAATCTCCTGCTTTGGATCATCCGGCATACCTTCCAGAGAGGCTACGCCACCTATGGGTAGTAAGGTTATTTTTTGAGTGGCAATACCATATCGCCTCGCCGTCAAGGCATGACCCAGTTCATGTAGCACAACACATGAAAATAGCACCAACACAAAGCCGACACCTTCTATTACAGCTGCAATGCTCTGCCCGATGGCCCAATAAGTTAAACCAATCCACACAATCAGTATGAAGAAAGTCGCGTGAACATAAACATCAATGCCGGCTAAACGTGCTATTTTCCATGCCCATTTCATATTACTGTAATTCCTATTTTGTCAATACTGCAAGACGAGTTATCCGCACTGGCTCTTTAGGATACATGCGGAAGTAATAATTCCCCTTCTCGGTAATGGAAAAAGGTATTTCCAGTTTCATGTCACCTGATGTAAAACAGTCTTCGACAACCATCTCAAACTCCTCTGATACCAAATGAACGGTTAATTTGGTATCTTTTTCCAATTGCAGATTGATACGGTATTTTCCAGGAGTAAAGGGGCCAAGCGGGATAAAGTAATTTCGCTCCAGCAGTGTCGCCATTTTACTCAGGACATCACTGCCCCACACTCTTTTAGGCGGTAGAGGACTCTGCATAGGATAATAAGCACACTTTTGCTTCATGTAATTGAGAATGGTAAATAACTCTCGTTGTAGCCATAACTTATCCTGCGCGTCTCCATAGTGGCGAATAACATGATTTTTTGATGCTTCAAACGCATCATCAAAACTCATCCGACCACTGCACTGGGCCTCATGACATTTTGCGCAAATAGTATTGAAAATAACCACAGACTCTGTAAATGGAGTCTTTTCCTCTGATTGTGCATTGCTTACAAACAAGAACAGAGCAATCAAGCCAAAACAGCTTGATTTAAAGTAATTTTTCATAAAGATAAGCCCCTCAGCCTATAATCCTAAATTCCTTAGTTAGTCGCTAATAGTGTTTATTAAATCATTGATATAAAAGAAAATTGTAGCAATTTCAGTCTTCACTCTCAGAGTTAAGACGCTACGACATGTAGTGTAGCCCGATTTACATGTCTGACTATGTAAAAAAATGAGTGAAGGATCAACCATTAACGCTTTTTTTCACTACGCCAGCCAAGCAACTCGGACTACCCTACAAGCCGTCCAACTGAGGATTTTAGGATAATTCTAAAAAACACAGTTGAATAAGTCCTTACATATTTGTATTAGCCCCACCTGATGGACCAAATTTGCATAATAGGAGCTTGGCTTGTTCAACGACGCACTGAACAAGGCTTAATTATAAGGAATAGGTTTTCTTCAAGGATACCCGTCACGTCAATGTTTTTTCTTTATTATCGAAAGGTCTCTAACTATTTTGTTTTTTTATTGAGATCATTGATCATGTGTCTTGTGATTAAGGTAAATAACATAGACTCATAAACGGCAAACAGAATAAAAGCGACCATTGATACCCATATAGCGGTCTCCGCAGTAATAAACCCCATATAATAAATTATAAAAATAATTGCCAGAGTTAGCGACCCTCCAATCAGAGTCACACATACCATGCGAACCTTATAGGGGAGCTGACTATTTTTTTTGCATGTGGTTTGCATAGAACCACCTCCATTATTATCTATACAGCATACCACTCACTCTTATTCCTAGCATATATTTCAAAAAAATTCAAGTTATACTTGCCCGAAAGATTGCACTTCTATTTGTCTCCCCCTTTAACCTAGAAAACACAATTGGGCACGAAAAAGACAAGTAAGAGATTGATGTGCATACGACTACATGGATGTAGGAGTTAGAGCAACGCTGGATGCCAAAGCCGAGTGAATTTAAAAATTGCGTAGTAACCTTGTTGGTAATGAGCAAGTTTTTAAATTTGCTTGTTGCATCAAGGCCTTGCATGGACTTTCGTGAGCCAACTGCATTTTATAGGTTTAATAAGTGCGAATACTAAATGTCTCAAACAAGTCATTAAGTTGTGTTGCAATCTCTGAGTCAGGCTTTAAATCTACGGTATTAAAGTGAACAGTTACATTGGACTCAATTGGTCTGCATTGTTGTAAGACATAGTGCTTTACACCAAGATTGGATAGTTCGGCAGCAAGTTCCAATATATCGGTTTCAGTTAATATTAGCGGATCAACTGTGGTCCTGACCTCATAATTAACGCCACTTTCTAATAGCAACTCCAGACTCTGTAATGCCTGAATTTCACTTTTTGCAACGCCCGTTATTTTTTCATAGTGTGAAAATGGTCCTTTTATATCAAACCCTACCCATGATAGTTTGGGCAAAACCGTTCTGAATCGAGCAGGAACTGAACCAGTGGTATGCATGGCAACATCAAATCCCATCTGTCTCAAATCATCGATCATTTCTGGTAATCGACGTTGCAACAAAGGCTCTCCGCCACTGAACACCACACCATCCAGAAAGCCCTGGCGCTTTTTCAAAAAAAACTGGACATCCTGCCAATTAATTTCGGTCTTGATATTACGTGGAATCAGGTGGGAGTTATGGCAATAAGCGCACCTCCATGAGCATCCTTGACAGAAAATTACCGTTGAAAGGTGGTCAGGGAAATCAATGGTAGTCAATGGTGTTAAACCACCAATTAGAAAAGGTCTCTTTATATTTAGTTGTAATTCAGTGCTGTGTACTGACTTCAACATGATCTGCAAACCCAGCACCTGCTTCAGTATAGATATTAAACACAGCGGTTGCTCCTGACTTTCGCAATAATTTTTCCTCATCAGGGAATCTTGCTGTTGCTGCAATTTCACCAGTAAATGAAATCTGACGAAGTAGTTCCAGCACATCCAGATTGGCTTGAAGATTTGGTAATGCCAGCATAACAAGCGAAATACAATGGTCTTGTTCTATTTTTTCCCAGAAATCTGCATCACTTGGGTCTCCATGCAAAATATTGCGCCCCATCGTTTGTTGCTGATTGACCCGATCAGAATCAAAATCAATCCCAACTACGGTTTCACCGTGGAGTTCGCGCATCTTTTCATAAGCGCCGCTGCCTATTCTGCCCATGCCAAAAACAGCAATGGTTGCACCAAGCGTATCCAGCAACTTATCATCAGGAAGCCTCTCTTCACGTTGAAATTTCATCAAGAAACGCCTAAAGCGGCTGTATATTCTGTCATCAAAGCTATTTAGTGGGGCGGCAACAACAAAAGAGAGGGAAAGGGCGATAGCAATAACAACCAACCACTCTGCATCCATCCAACCACTTGATACGCCAATTGCGGCTACAATTAGACCAAATTCGCTATAATTGGTAAGGTTTAGAACCGCCAAAAGTGATGTTCGCGCTCGTAATTTAAAACGGGTAAACAGAGCAAAAAAGAGCGCAGATTTAAGGAAAATAAAGGGTACTAGTAATACCCCGATAAGCAACGCTTCCAACGAAAGTTGACCAGACATGCCAATCGTAAGGAAAAACCCAACCAGAAACAGATCTTTTAAACCCAGCATTGATTTTGCCATTTCAGTGGCTTTAGGGTGAGTAGAGATCAACACACCCATAATGAGAGCCCCTAGATCGTCCTTCACACCTCCCAGTTCAAAGGCTTCGGCTCCACCTAAAGCTAGAACCAGACCATATAATATGAGTAATTCGCCATGCCCCGATTTTTGTAATACATAGTGAAACAACGGTCGAAGTGGAATAAGTAGAAACAACGATAATGCCCAAGGCGAGGGTAATTTTCCGGTAGAGGCGGCGAGAAAAATGACCGCAGCCAGATCCTGCATAACCAAGATACCAATAGCGATTCGTCCATGTAGGGACTTCATTTCGCCTTTCTCCTCCAGCGACTTAACCACAAAAACAGTACTAGAAAAGCTCAATGCAAACGCTAGCATTAGTGATAATTTAAGATCAAGCCCAGAGAAAAGTGGTAAATTCATCAAAGCTAAAGCAAAGATAGCCGCTCCGAATAGCGCAATAATAATAGAGACATGCAGTGCCGTAACCGCCCAAACCTGCGGTCTTATTAATACCTTTAGCTTCAATTTCAGACCAACGGTGAATAGTAGTAAAGTAATACCTAAATCAGCTAGTTTCTGTAACATCTCTCCACTTACAATACCTAGGTAATTGAGCATAAAGCCTGTTGCCAGAAACCCCACTAGTGGAGGCAAACCAATAAGTCTAACCAAGAAACCCAATAGAAAAGCTAAAGATATCCAAGTAACATCTCCCAGTGCGATAGCAACCCATTCAAAGTCCATAGATTATTATTCCTTAGATATCCTGCCCAAAGGCTTCATTATATTTCTCCAATACAATTAGTATAAAACACTCCCTGCTTGAATATGTCTAGAATTACGAGTTGTAGCTTAAGAAGCCTCTGATTAAGTCGTTTGATGTTTAAGACGCACAATAAATTTTTCTAACTCAACCAAAAACAATACCGAAGATGCAACCAAGATAATAATCAACCATGTACTCAGACTAATAGCAGTAGTTCCAAATAAGGTCTGCATAGGTGCAAGGTAGGTAAAACCTAGCTGGAATAGGATCAGTAGTGTTATCGCATAAAGCACGTATCGGTTTCCGGTATATCCTTTCCAGCTAAATACTGAAGCACTGATGTAGCGAGAATTGAATAAATAAAATATCTCGAACATTACTAGCGTATTTACGGCAACGGTTCGAGCATGTTCAACACTGACTCCTTTTTCCATTTCCCAAAGGAACAGCCCCATGGTTCCTGCCATTAAGATAATAGAGACAAACAGCACGCGCCAAACAAGGTACTTTGTTAGAATAGGCTCATGCGCATCGCGTGGTGGACGTTGCATTACATTCTGTTCAGCTGGTTCAAATGCTAGAGTCAATGCGAGGGTTACTGTCGTCACCATATTAACCCAGAGAATTTGTACGGGCGTAAGTGGTAAATGCTGAAATCCGAACAAAATGGCAGCCAATATGATTAATGATTCGCCACCGCTGCTTGGTAAAATAAAAAGAATCGACTTTTTGAGATTATCATAGACCGTACGTCCTTCTTCTACCGCATGGGCAATAGAAGCGAAATTATCATCCGCTAAAACCATTTGGGCGGCTTCCTTGGCAGCTTCTGTTCCATTTTTCCCCATCGCTGTGCCGACATCAGCACGTTTTAAAGCAGGTGCATCGTTTACGCCATCGCCCGTCATCGCCACGATCAAATTATGTTCCTGCAATAATCGCACGAGACGTAATTTATGCTCCGGACTGACACGAGCGTAGATATCAACATCACATACTTTTTGGCTTAGTTCATCTTCGCTCATTTGTTCTAGTGCTTGCCCAGTGAGTACATCTTTAGAATTTTCCAGCTCGAGTTGTTGGGCGATAGCACGCGCGGTAGCACCATGATCACCTGTGATCATTTTGACGCGAATACCCGCACGGCTACAATCTTGTATTGCTTTAATAGCTTCCTTACGAGGCGGGTCAATGAATCCAAATAACCCCAGCATTGTTAGCCCATTTTCAACATCGCTAAAGGTGAGGCTTTGCTGATTCTGTTTTGCAGGTTTTACTGCAATCGCTAAAACTCGTAGCCCTTGTTCTGCCATCTCTTCAATATGTTCTAACCAATAAGACGTATTTAAAGATTCGTCGCCATTCTCGCTTTTTTGTGAAGCAGACATTTCCAGAATACGCTCAGGCGCGCCTTTAACATAAATAAAAGAATCACTCCTTTTTTCCTGATTACTGTGATTGTGGCTGTGATGCAGCGTTGCCATAAAACGGTGTTCGGATTCAAACGGGATAAGATCATTACGTGGAAACTGATTGGTAACAGTATCTATATCCAGACCTGCCTTTAAATCTGCCACCAGCAAAGCCCCCTCCATGGGGTCGCCGTGAACAAGGCACTGTCCATTTTTGTTATTTTTGTCTACGTCCAGTGAAGCATCATTACAAAGTAGGGCGGCTTGAAGCGTTTCAAGCAAAACGGGATTATCAGCGGGTGCTAGTACCTTTTTATCTTGAGATGTTTTTACCAATGATAATGTCCCATGAGGATCATAGCCCGTACCTGACAATTCAAATAAATCATGGGATGTGACGATAGTACTCACAGTCATTTCATTACGGGTCAAGGTACCTGTTTTGTCCGTACAAATAACCGATACTGCGCCCAGTGTTTCGACTGCTGGCAGTTTACGGATAATAGCGTGACGTCTTGCCATACGTTGAACGCCAATCGCAAGTGTGATCGTCATAATTGCGGGCAGACCTTCAGGAATCGCAGCCACTGCCAGACTAACCGCAGCAAGAAACATTTCAGTGATCGAATAATCACGAACCCATACACCAAAAGCAAAGGTAGCAACAGAAATTATCGCAATGATAAAGGTAAGCCAACGACCAAACTCAGCTATCTGGCGTAATAAAGGAGTCTTCTCCGTTTTAACGTCTGAAACTAACTGACTGATGTGACCAATCTCGGTTTGTGAGCCAGTGGCAACCACCACACCCATCCCTTGCCCGTGTGTAACCAGTGTTCCCGAATAAGCCATGCAGAGACGATCACCAATCACGCTCTCTTCTACAACAGCATCAAGTGCTTTCTCAACAGCTACAGATTCACCTGTTAAAGCCGCTTCCTGTATTTGCAATCCTTTAAGTTGGATTAACCTCAGGTCGGCCGCGACCTTGTCTCCCGATTGCAACAGCACAATATCACCCGGTACTAATTCTTCAGCTTTAATCGTTACTTGCTGTGCATCACGCATCACCATAGCATTCGGAGATAGCATCTGACGAATGGCTTTTAAGGCATTTTCAGCCTTACCTTCCTGTACAAAGCCGATCAATGCATTGATCACAACCACACCAAAAATTACACTGGCATCGATCCAATGACCCAATAGACCCGTTATAACTGCTGCAAGAATCAACACATAAATGAGAACATTGTGAAACTGAGTCAAAAAACGCATCAGCGAACTACGTGTTTTTGGCTCAGGAAGTTGATTGGGCCCGTGTGTTGCGAACCTGTTACTGGCTTCTTGTTTAGTTAGACCTTGTGGTGACGTTTCGAATGAATCGAGGACTGTTTTTATTTTTTCATTATGCCAAATCATTACATGCCATCGCTGTAGTTGAGTTTTAAGTCGAACTTTATAAGTGTTAAATTAAACTAAACTTAAAAATACTGATCTAAGTTACATCAAATATCAAAGAAACAATACATCATACCTTTCTAATCTTCTCTATTTATTCAGGTTGCCAAGTCAAGATTTGTTTATTTAATCAGAGATTTCTTGTGTCAACAGTGCTTTAATCAAACTGAATTATATAAAATATACTTGAAAAGGAGTGCGCGATGTTAAGACTACATCCTTTTTTATACCAAGGGCTGATGCTGATTACCTTGCTCATGCTTGCTGGCTATTCCTCTGCGGAAACAACAAAGAAAGGATCTGTGCAGTCGTCTCCTCCTTCTGCGCCTTTGCCTCCTTCTCCTCCATTGCGATTTTCGTCACCTTCTCGTTTTTTTAATGCTCGACCTCAAACGCCTGTATCTCCCACCACTGAATCAAGAGGGATGCAGTTAAAACAAAGCAATATAGGTCCCTATCTGGGAATTAGAGTAGATATATTGTCGAGAGAACTGGGCGCACAATTAAATGAAGATATTCTGGTTGGGCAGGGAATCATGGTGAGTGGATTTATGCAAAATTCAACAGCTCCCAAGCAGGGAATCAAGCTCTATGATATTTTATTAACCTATAATCAGCAGCCTTTGATGCACCCGAAAACATTTATTCAAAGGATATCAAGAGAAAAACCCGGAAATAAAATACAACTGACCATTTCACGTAAAGGCAATATTTTTAAACACTCCGTGACTATTGGTTCAGAAAAAGTCCCGCTCGATGAAGAACAGTTGGACTATCAATATAACTTACAAGTGCTTGGTTATGATGGTGTAGAAATAAAACAGCATTCAAAGCATTATTTCGAAGCGACTATTCGTTATCTGTCACCCGATGGTGTTGTACGCAGACGTTCGTTTTCTGGCAGTTTCCCCCAGGTCCAGCGTGATATTTATAGAGCTAACGATTTATCCAATATAGCCAAACAGCATCTTATGAAAGCCATATCTAAACGAAAAAGTGATGAAGAAGGCTGGTTTGGCGACATGATGCCGTTTACCGACGGTTTTTTCTAGGAGTGATGAATACCATGAAAAAAATTATTAAATCTGTTTATTTTTCGCTACTTCTTGGGCTACTGTTTGGCATACCTGCCAACTTATACGCCAATAATTCTGAATGGAATTATAGCGATGATGCCTCGGGACCAAAGCACTGGGCTACGATTTCAACTGAGTATTCCTTGTGCGGCAATGGTAAAAACCAGTCTCCGGTTAATATAGATTCTAAAAAAACAGCCGATGGGCAACTTAGCGGAATTAAGTTTAATTACGGTTTGATTTTACCGCAAAAAATAGAAAATACAGGTAAGCTAATTCGGGTATCAGTAGCGAGTGGTAAAGGAACCAATATCAATGCCAATGGCGTCGAGTTTGAATTGAAATACCTTGATTTTCACATACCAAGCGAACATACACTCGACGGTAAACATTACCCCATGGAAATCCAGTTTGCCCATGAAAGTAAAGATAAAAAACTGGCCTATGTTTCCATGATGGCAGTGCCGGGCAGACTCGATAGAACGCTGCGTAAATTACTGGAACAACTGCCAATGAAAACAGGGGAGTCAAACCCTTTGGCTTCTAATGCGCTAAGAAATACCGAGATGAAAAAGAAGCTTGCAAATTACTATCACTACAGTGGTTCAAGCACTAAACCACCTTGCACAGAAGGTGCACACTGGTTCATTATGAAGCAACCGATAACCATTTCTAAAGAGCAATACCAAAATTTCAAGTCGGCAATAAAACAAGACAATAACAGACCCGTTCAAAGCCTGAATGCAAGAATTATCGTGGAGTAAAATAGGATGAATGAATTTCAGAAAACTATACGAAACCATTGCTGCAAAGTATCATTTCTAACGGTATTTTTTCTCACGTTATTTTGGCTCATGACTGTTCCCATCGCGCATGCGAATCAATCTGCAAATACAACACCCGCATCGCCACCCCTAGCAGGTTTTATTGGTGTAGCAATTGGCAAACTGCCAAATCCTCTCAGAGCACATATGCCTGATAATGTCGCTAAAACACAAGGGCTCTATGTCGCATGGATGGCAGATACATCACCTGCCGCTGATGACGGCATCAAGTTATACGACGTATTGCTCAGCTACGATGGACAGCCCATCGGAACACCGGATACATTCATTGAAAAAGTGCGCCAAGATAAACCGGGGCGAATAGTAAATATTAAATTAGTAAGACAAGGAAAAATTCTGACATTACCCGTAACGCTAGGTCAGCAAATCAAAAGAACGACTCCCTTAGCAGCAACAGCAGCAGCAGCCGTTAGAAATATGCAAAGACCACCTCAATACAACCCGAACATACCAACTACCAATCCTAACGTTGCAAGGTCTAATCCATATCCATCTGGTGATCCTCGAATGGTCGCTGTAAATCCCAATTCGCAAAACAATATGCGTCCTCCTGTTCAACAACCAGTACCACTAAACATTACCGGAAAACCCGCTTATCCGATGCGGAAGAAACCCAAGAAAGAAGCTTGGGGTGACGAGCGCAATATCTGGTCAGATTTTTATACAGATTTCACCGGAGATTTCTGGGATGAAATGATCAATGCGCCTTTCAATGTGGGACGAATGCCAGGCGGGTGGCGAGCACCTTCGTGGAGTTCACCTGATCCGGTGACTATCGGCGATGCTGTATTGAATCAAGTTCCACCGATAATGGAAGAAGCTGGGAATATGACGGATTTTACTGATTAGTGTAGTTATAAGTTGGTAGATCGGAAGTGGTGAAAAGCTTTAATAAAAGCTAACTCATGCGGAGATAATTATGGGTATCCGATTTTTTTCGTCTGCTCTGACTAATGTGTTAGCAACTTAAAACTCATGCTCCTCAACAATAAACGCAGATGATTTTGAGTGATCAATAAAGTTTCCCTCGTCCTCTAGTAACGCACCACCTAATTTCTGTCCCTCCGGTGAACTCATTCCTTCCATCAGTTCTTCTTCTGATTCAAACCATACCTCAGCAACGCCATCATATTCTGGCAGCATACCTCTAGAACTTCTTAGCCCTTCGTTTAAAGGCGTATCTAATGTATGAGATTGCAGATATTTTTTAGCCCGCATAGCGTCAGCATTTTCCATGAAGAACGGACCGTGTTTATTCAGCCAATAATCTTTGAATTCTTCGCGAGTCATATCTGGATGGCGGGTTATACACATAACAAATTTGATCATTCTCTTATACTCCTACTTTCGTTCAGTTTTCATAAAACAATGCATACTTGTTTGAGTATAGTATTAAAACTTGCCGTTATCGTTCTTCCATTCGGTGCGAGGGGGAATTGCTTCGGTAGTATCCCAGTGTTCCACGATCTTGCTATGGGCAATTCGGAAAAGGTCATAGAACGAGGTGTGGACACCATTGAGGGAGCCTTCGCAGACAGAGATCACATAATTTCCCTCTGCTAAAAGACGGTGATTTGTATCGTATTGTATCGCGATACTGTCGTTGGATGCCGATTCGGATAGCGCCAAGCGCAGTGTTGATAGACCATCACCGAGTCGTGGGTTGTGCTCGGTGTAGTTTTCGTCATCAAAATAATATTCTAGTTTATCGAGTTGACCATTGATGAGGACTTCGTCAACGAAAGACCGCACGATTTCACGGTTGGATTCTGTCGTGCCAATATCGCTTACTTCGGTCGGTCCATCGACCATGCTATGTCCTGAGGGATTAGGACCTTTTCTCGACTGTATATTGTCCCAGTGCTCTACCGCCAGATCATCCTCAAATCGGAAAACTTCAAAGCCGATATTCGAGTTGGCAAAGTCGTACTCCGTATGGGCGAAAACGTAGTCGCCGTCCTCGAAGACACGCACGATATTGACGCGAGGAGAACTTTTTGCCAGTCGCTTAAAAAGCACTGCCAGACCCTCACTCCCTTCGTGAGTTTGAGGATTATGCTGAATGTACTTGTCTTCGTTGACGACAGCCACTGCCGTCGCATCACCCGTTTCGATGCCTTTGAGTAATGCGCTGATCTGATCTTTTCTTTTTGAAGTCATGGGTGGTTACTCTTCTATTTGGGTAGCTACAGCCTATTTTAAGGAATGTTATCCTCTAACGCCTTGCTAAGGGGAAACCGGAGCTCTGCGTAGGTTTTCCCTGCTTAAGCACCTTGTTATGTAATTAGTTAAATTTACATTATTGTTTAATATATTCTCGAGTTAGATCTAAAGTATTTGGGAAAACTCCATTTGATATTGCAGTTTTATTACCAATAAACATGGTGTCAGCATTTATATAGAATATATTATAATCGTCAAGGGCAATGTTATTTCCAGTTATCTTGCTATAAGTCGTGAATATTTTTGTCGCTTGGAGCCCTTCAGTGGTAGTAATAGTCTCATAAAGAAAAAATTGACCACTTGCAGTAGAGATAGGGTTTTCCCAATTGTCGGGATGCTGGTCTGGTGGATTGTAAGCAGTAGTAGGAACAGAACAAGATGAATCTTGATAAGTTTTAGTTTCCCTTTGAATTTTAGCCGCTTCTTCATAAGTTAGTGTTATTGCACTATATACATCAGGATCATTCAAATTAAGCTTATTATCAAGACTACAACTTTTGATCCACGTTCCTTCTAGAGCTGTTGTTTGCTCTGAACCTGAATTGGAACCACCACACCCATATATTAAAATACTAGATAAAAAGATTAATAAAATATAACGAATTTCCATTAGAGATTCTCTTGATTCTTAAAAGTAAAAAAGGGAGAGGAAATTAAATACCTAAATTATCCCAAATTGTTTTTGCCTCGCAGAGACATAACGCCTTGCTAACGGGCTTGCCGATTTCACAAATTTGAAATAAAAATTTAGCACAAACTTGAACAAAACTACAGTGCATGGAGAAACCCGACTTTAGGCAAGTCCGCTTGTTAAGCAACTTGTTATATTTTTTTAATTGGAGTATCTATTTATAGGAAATATTTGAATAATTTCGTATGAATTACCCCCAACACTTCGTTTTAGTTTTTCAACTTTTAATTCTTCATCATGTTGTACTAAGGGAGGTATATAAATAATACCTTGTTTTGTTTTTGAAATAGCTAAATAGTTTATTAACTGCTCAGTACCCGCATTAAGACTATTCGTAATATCAAATTTTGAACTTTTTATTTCGATTATTAGTTTTTCATTTCCACTTTCGAGGTAAAAATCAGCACGATACCTACTACCTAAAAAACTGTATTCCGTTTTAACACTAATATCTTTTGCGACACTAATAATATATGCAGTTAAGGAACCAATAATTTCTGACTCATTTAGAGTGGGTAAAACTGAACCTGAAGTTTTTTTATTAATTTCTTTAGAGTATGAAATTAATAAATCTTTTACTCTCTCAATTAGAGGTTTATTTTTAAGTTCATCATTTTCTATAACAGGAGATTCTTTTAGTTCAAGAAGTTCATTGTCATAGGCTCGTTTTTGAATCATTTGGTCTAAAAGGATATTAATAAATGCTGATATATTTACAATTGCAAGAAATGCCTCTTGCTCTGTAAAGTACAAAGTATAATCATGAGTTGATTTATTGCGCCATTCTGTTCTGTAATTAGTGAATAATTTTAATACCCTTTCTTTTAAAACTTTATTCTTTTCAAAGTAATTTTCAATTGCATAAGGTGTTACTTTATCTGGATTTTTCCCTTTAATTATTCGATAAGCTTCTTTTAATACTCCTTCAAAAGCCTGATTGCTTCTGTAGATAACATCATTAAAAAGGTAATCTTCACCTGATTTACCGTTTTCATAATGCTTTTCCGCTATTTGAATATGAGAAACAACTCTAGATACTCCTCTATCGTCCTCTGAAGAAAAGTAATCTGCTTTATCATTTAATAATTTTAGTAAATCCATATGATTGTGTTCTTAATATAACGCCCCAATAAAGGGCTTGCGTTTACTGCACTTAGGTTGAAGCAACGACAAGCCCGACTTACGCAAGTCCATTTTTAATTGGCTTGTTATGCATTGCATTCACCAATTATTTCAATAATATCAGTTTCACCAAAATCTACATTGAATTGTGAAAGTAGAGTGCTTACTTGCCCTCTATGATGAACTTGATGAAGAAATAAATGATTAATTAAGCTGGCTTGGGGTTTGTTAAAAGCTGTACCAGCCATATTGTTGTATTTGATGCAGTTATTTACATCTTTATCTTCTAAATTCTTGATCCAATCTATTATCAAAGTATCAATTTTCTTTCTTTCTACAGATAAAGAATTGAAGTCTTCGAATAAGGAAGAGCTTAATGATTTTGGGTTATCTAACGTTAAAAAATATGATAACGGTTCAGCGTTTGAAGGGTGTTTAGCAAACCTCTTAAGCCAAATAATATCGCCTATTATTATATGATTGAGTGTACCCAGTATCGACTTAAAAAATGCACCTGTATCTTTACTTTGATTCTCACTAGATAAGTTTGCAACCGCATTATATTGCCTCTGATTCATTAACTGATTGTATTCAGCAAGCAAAATGAATTGATTAATTAACGACAATGGTTGAATCCTTTTTTGCATAACGCCTCACTAATTTGGAGCCGATTAATTAATTTGCACACCATCATAAGTCAAACTAAACCGAAACTGCAAATATCAAAAGCAAACCCGACTTAGGCGCTCAAATTAAGTGACTTGTTATAAGTTGACGTAAGCGAAAAGCCACTGCTAAACAATCTGACCCGAAAGCACCAAACGTAAAACGGGCTTCACACAAGATAGCAAAGACTACAATGCTCGAAACTTGGAAGACTAAACACTGGTACAAAATATCCGAAGCATGAAACAGCCAGTTAAACACCAAAATGCCAAAACTAAGAAAATAGACCCGAAACGGTAGAAACTAAAACCTGCACCAAAAAGGGTAGGGCAATGAAGTTATTACTTTTAGTATTCAGCTCTTAAAGCTAAGATTCCAAATTCAAAACTGGCAGAAAAGAGACTTGGAAATACACCATACAAATTTTAGCTTGTTTTAGAGAACGAAAGGCTTATAACGCCTTGCGAACTGGTTTTGCGGGTACTGGTACAAACACCCAAAAAACCACAAAAAGTTAGGCTAAGTAATTAAAATAGCAGAGAAACCCAACTTAGCAAAATGATCTTCCCCCGATAAAACGGACAGTTTAAATTTCATGCTGCTATTCTCTCGAATGCAGCGGGTGGTAAATAACCAATTCCTGAATGCAATCTTTTGTGATTGTAAAACTGGTTAATGTAACTG